>ENA-UPXM01005858-UPXM01005858.1-activated-sludge-metagenome-genome-assembly--contig:-NODE-5858-length-11704-cov-4.916559_pt1 | contig 11704 bp, 7 predicted proteins | sample MGYA00238178_ERZ772708 | MGnify/ENA primary metagenome ERZ772708 (study PRJEB29002, sample SAMN05720212) | activated sludge metagenome | isolation source: anaerobic digester from wastewater... | reverse complement strand
TCATAAGAAAACGAAGGAGGAGAATAATGTCACTAGAGATCAAGAAAGCTGCTGTATTAGGTGCGGGAGTCATGGGCGCGACTATCGCGGCTCATCTGACCAACGCCGGTATCGAGTGTTATCTGCTTGATATCATTCCATTCGAACTGACGGACGATGACAAGAAAAAAGGATTGACGGAAAAGAGTCCGGCATGGCGCAACCGCTTTGCGGCAAACGGCCTGGCCGGCGCGACGAAATCAAGACCAGCCAGTTTTTTCACAAAAAAGAACGCCTCGATGGTCAAAATCGGTAATTTCGAGGACAATCTGAACTGGCTGGCGGATGTGGACTGGATTTGTGAAGTGGTGATCGAAAACCTGAAGATCAAGCAGGATTTGTTTGCCAAGGTCGAAAAGGTTATTAAACCGACCTGTATCGTTTCGACCAACACCTCCGGTATTCCTGTTAAGGACATCAGCGCGAAATTCGGTGCAAATCTGAAGAAGCATTTTCTGGGAACGCATTTTTTCAATCCTCCCCGCTACATGAAGCTCATGGAAATCATTCCCGGAGAGGAAACGGATAAAAAAATTATCGACTACATGGTGAAATTCAGCGAAGAGACTCTCGGGAAAGGTGTTGTCATTTGTAAAGACAGCCCGAACTTTGTCGGCAACCGTATCGGTTCGTTTGACATGTCCAATGCGCAGCGCATCATGGTTGATAAGCAATTAAAGATCAATGAAGTTGACGCCATCGTGGGCAAGGCCATTGGACGCCCGGGCACAGCCATTTTCGGCACTTTGGACCTGGTTGGCCTGGACACAGGCTTGCATGTTCAGAAAAATCTTTATGACGCGGTTCCCAACGACGAATCACGCGATATCTTCCTGCCTTTGCCTTTCGGTCAGAAAATGATGGAAAACAAATGGCTGGGAAACAAAACCAAGCAGGGTTTTTACAAGAAAACCAAGGACGCCAAGGGTAAATCCGTCAAATTGATGCTCAATTATGAAACTATGGAATACGTCCCTGCCGACCGGCCGAAGTTTGCTTCCATCCAGGCTGCAAAAAAGAAGGACGATGTGAGGGCATCAATGAAAGACGCGTTCTTCGGGGATGACATCGCCTCTGAATTCATTCGCGAATATTTGTGCAAAAACTTCATCTACTCGGCCAATCGCGTGGGTGAAATCTGCGACAACATCATGGCTATAGATAATGCGATGAAGTGGGGATACAACCACAAACTCGGCCCGTTCGAGTCATGGGATGCGGTGGGCGTCAAGGAATCGCTCGAAGTGATGAAGAAGCTGAAATTGAAAATCCCCAAAAAAGTGGAAGAAATGCTCAAAAAAGGATGTGAATCCTTCTATACCACCAAGGAAGACGGTAAATACTACTACGACTTTGAAAAGAAGGCGTATGCGAAGATCGACGAAAATCCGCGCATCATTATTCTGCCCGACCTCAAAAGCCGCAACAAAGTGGTCAAGGAAAACGCCAGCGCCAGTCTCATCGACATCGGTGACGGCGTGGTTTGCCTCGAATTCCATACCAAGATGAACGCAATCGACAACGACTTAACGGCCATGCAAAATGAGGCCCTGGACATTGTCGAAAAAGACTTTGTCGGGCTTGTGGTGGCCAACCACGATGAGCGTGCTTTCTCGGCGGGCGCCAACGTGTTTCAGGTGCTTACGGCCGCTCAGATGGGGCAGTGGGATTTGATCGAGCAGGGTGTCGAGGCGCTGCAGGGCGCGAACATGAAAATGAAATATCTGTCCAAGCCCGTAGTCACGGCTCCGGCCGGACTGGCTCTCGGCGGCGGCTGCGAAATCGCGATGCACGGCGCGCGCTGTCTGCCCAACGGTGAATTGTATATCGGGCTGGTGGAAGTAGGTGTCGGTGTGGTTCCCGCGGGAGGAGGCTGTAAGGAGCTTCTGGTGCGCCTGACGGAAGGAATTCCGGATGGCCTCATCGAACAGGGATTCAACCTCCAGTATCACATGGGCAAGGCCTTTGAAAATATCGCCATGGCTAAAGTCGCCACCAGCGCGGCCGAAGCAATGGAACTGGGTTATGTGCGCAAATCCGAAAAGATCAACATGAGCCGCGATCAGCAGATTTTCGAGGCCAAGCAGCTCGTCTTGTCTCTGGTGGCCGATGGCTACAGACCGCCCAGACCTGCTTTGATCCCCGTGATGGGCGAGAATTTCCGCGGCCTGGTCAATGCCATTTTACAGAATATGTACTATGGCAAATTCGTCTCCGAGTACGATCTGCACGTTTCGAAGAAGGTGGGCTATGTTCTTTCCGGCGGCGATTGCGCGGAAGGCACCTTTGTCAGTGAGCAGGAAATTCTGGATCTGGAAAAAGAAGCTTTTGTCAGCCTGTGCGGCGAAAAGAAAACTCAGGAACGCATTATGTACATGCTGAGCAAAGGCAAACCGCTGCGTAACTAGAAAACGATAAAATCACGGACGCGGCGGTCTGTACAAGGTTTCCCCGCGTCTTCATGACACGAAGGAGGAAAATCATGAGTGATGCTGTAATTGTTGAATCAGTAAGAAGCCCTGGTGCTCGTTATAGAAGAGGAGGTCTCGCACAAACGAGAGCGGATGAATTTGCCATTCAGGTTCTTAAAGGCCTGATGGCCAGGCTGCCCCAGATCAATCCCGAAGAGATTGACGACTTGATCGTCGGGTGCTCTTTCCCGGAATGTGAACAGGGCATGAACCTGGGCAGAATTATCGCGATAGGTGCAGGTTTACCGATTTCCGTATCCGGCATGACCGTAAACCGTTTCTGTTCATCCGGTCTGCAGGCGATTGCCGACGCGACGGCAAAGATCCGTGCCGGTTGGTCGGAAATAATCATTGCCGGCGGATGTGAGACGATGACTCACATTCCGATGGGAGGCTCCGCCATGCGTCCCCATCCCTACTGGGACTACGGCAATTTGTCGGATGTCTATATAAATATGGGTAATACGGCGGAAAATGTCGCGATGAATTACAACATTTCCAGAGAAGATATGGACAAGTTCGGTGTGGAAAGTAACCGTCGGGCCTTCGAGGCAATAAAGGCCGGTAAATTCAAGGAAGAAACCATTCCGATCAAGGCCGTCAAATACGCCGTTAAGAACGGCAAGCGGATCCGGGAATACGTGACATTTGACACGGATGACGGCGTGCGCTGGCCGACAAAGCTGGAGGATATGGCGAAGTTGAGATCTCCCTTTAAAGCGGGCGGCAATGTGACCGCGGCTAATTCTTCGCAGATGACCGATGGAGCTGCCTTCTCGATGCTGATGACGGCTGAAAAGGCTAAGGCGCTGGGGTTAAAACCCATTGCCAAGCTCACCAATTATGCAGTGGCCGGCTGTAAGTCAGAAGAAATGGGCGTCGGGCCCGCCTATGCTATTCCCAAGGTTTTGAAACAGGCCGGTCTGACCACCAAAGATATCGATGTTTTTGAAATCAACGAGGCTTTTGCGTCGCAGGCGATTTATTCCTGCCGCGTGGTCGGCATCGAAGAGCGCTATTGGGCGGGCGACATCAATCCCAACGGCGGCGCCATCGCCCTGGGCCATCCGCTGGGATGCACAGGCGCCAAGCTGACGGCGCAGTTGCTGCACGAAATGAAGCGCCGCGGCTCCAAGCGTGGCATCGTTTCGATGTGTATCGGCGGCGGCATGGGCGCGGCCGGTATTTTTGAAATGCTGTAACCTTCAACCCTCCAGCGTTTAGCTGAAAGCGACGCCTGAACCCTTCCGCCATCGACAGACACCCGATGGCGGAAGGGCCGGCGGCATTTTTCATTGAAAAACCGACTGTAAAGGCCCGGCAAAATTATTGCTGAATAATATTGTATTCCCGCCGGAGTGAAAACCAGCGCATAACCCGAAGGTCACGCGCGGCGGGGCGGAAATGACGATGTCTTTGATTTGTGGAAGTCAGTCCAGTGTCCCCCGTCAACTATCGGCTGGCTGATTTGATGACTCACGCGGACAGCTTTTGTGCAATCAATTCTTTGATGACTTTGGGGTTGGCCTTGCCTGCCGAGGCCTGCATTACCTGTCCGATCAGAAAGCCCATGGCTTTGGACTGGCCGCTTTTGAAATCCGCGACGGCAGCGGCCTGCTCAGCCAGCACCCGCTCGACCATGGCCGCAAGCTCACCTGTGTCGGATACCTGCCCCAGGCCCCTGGCTTTTACGATATCGGCGGGGGAGACGTCGGATGCGAACATGTGCGAAAGGACATCTCGCGCGGCGGCGGCGTTGATCTCATCTTTGGCCAGCATCGCAAGAAGCTCTGAGAGTCTTTTCGGCGTCACGGACGTATGCGCAAACCCCTCATTTCGCTGGCGCAGCGCGGGGAGGAGCTGAGTGCTCACCCAGTGCATGGCGGTTCGGGCCGCAACGCCCAGGCGGATCAGCTCTTCGAAGTACGAGGCTGTTTCCGGTTCGGAGCTCAAATATGCAGCCTCTTCGGCGGACAGCCCGTATTCTTTTACGAAGCGCCCGGAGCGTGTTGCGGGCATTTCCGGCAGACGCGAGCGCAAGGCGGCGATTTCTTCCGGCTTGATTTCGATGATCGGTATGGACGGGTCAGGGATGTAGGGGGCCTCAAATTTTTCCCTCATCGGAAGGGTGGCTTTTTTGTCCGGATCCCACAGGCGCGTATGCTCTTTTATTGTCTCGCCCACGCGCACGGCCGCGCTCTGGCGGCTGATTTCATGGGCGATGGCGTCTCCGACGTGCCGGACGGAGTTCATGTTTTTGACTTCCACTTTCGTGTTCATCTGATTCGTGCCCACAGGGCGAATGGAAATATTTGCATCCGCACGCATGGTGCCGTTTTCCATGCTGCATTCGGATGAGCCGACGTAGCGCACCTGTGTGCGCAGTGTTTTGAGAAATTCCATCGCGTGATGCGGCGTGCGAAAATCCGGCTCAGTGACTATCTCCACCAGCGGCGCGCCCGCGCGGTTGAAATCGACCAGAGAAACCGGCGTTGCGCCGTCCATTTCATGAACCAGCCTGGCGACATCCTCTTCCATGTGAATGTGATGAATGCGCAGCCGTTTGATCGAGCCGTCCTCATCGGTGATCTCCACCCAGCCGCCGCGTGCCAGCGGCAGATGTCCCTGCGAGAGCTGATAGCCTTTGGGCTGGTCCGGATAATAATAAATCTTCTGATCGAATGCGCTTTCGGGCTGAATCTCGCTGTTTAGTCCCAGGCACACAAGAGCCGCTTTTTCCAGCGCTGCCCGGCTCAGGCGCGGCCAGGCGCCGGGAAACCACAGGCAGACAGGGCAGGTGTTGACGTTGGCATCGTCGCCTGGGTTGTTGGGGCAGTCACAAAACAGCTTTGTCGCGCAGTTGAGCTCTATATGTATTTCCAATCCGATGACGGCTTCAAATTCCATTATAATTTTCCTCCCGCGCGCTGCCGGTGAAGATATTCGCCAAGGGCGATGACGCGCTCGTCCGCGCCATATCCGGCCGCAAATTCGAGTCCCTGCCCGCCGGCGCAGGCCGACGGCATATACAGAGCCGGGCAGCCTGTGACATTGGCGTGCGCCGTCAATTTGAATTGTTCATAAAGGGCGTCCAGTGATACGGGCTGGGCCGGTTTTTGTGACGGAAACACCAGCGAATCGGCCTGCTCAAACAGCCGGCTTGTCTCTTTTAGAAGGCGCGCGCGGATGCGGCAGGCGTTTTCATAGGCATCGTAGCGCTCAAACTGAAAATACGCACCCTGAATCAGATAACTTTTCAGGAGGGTTCCGAAAAAAGCGCCGCGGGACTGCAGATACATCTCGTTCCAGTTTTTGGTTCCGGGGGCGCGCCTGCCGAAGCGAACGGAATCATAGCGGCCGGCGGCGGACGAGGCCTCGACCGATCCGACAATGCGATGGACTGTCAGGCATAAGTTATAGTCAGGCCAGGAAACTGTCCTGACATTGAAGCCGTATCTCTTCAGCCTGGCGATCTCTTCATCAAACTCCTTGCGCTCATCGCCGGAAAGCAGGGTGGCCGCCTCCCCGATGACGCTCAAGGTGAATTGCGCGGGCTTTATTTCATCTGCGGATATTTCTTTGTAGTCAAGCCGCGGCTGTGAAAAATCCATGTCGTCCGCTCCCGCCACCGTCTTGAGGACGCTGCGGATGGTTGCCGGATCCTGTGCCAGAATCCCGCAGGCTTCCATTGACGGGATCAGCCCTGCAATGCCGGTGTGCGACACCCGGCCCCATGAAGGTTTGAATCCCCAAAGATTGCCGCGGCAGGCGCTCAGGCGCGCCTCTCCCGCCATATCGAGCATCAATTCCGCGTGGACTGTTTTGGTTTCGACGGCTCTGCCGGATGTGCTTGTGTCATCGATGCCGAGCCCCAGTTCGCTTGCGTGCGTCAGGCCCGTAAGTATTGCTCCGCCCTGGGTTAGTCTGTCGATCACTGTGGCGCTTCCGGCGGATAAATACCCTGCCAGCGCCTCAGAACCTGCCCGGGCGGGCCAGCCGGCGATGCCGATTGTCGGCTGCACGGCAATTTTAATCCCCGCAAGGGGGCCGGTGGCGCTTCCGGACGCGTCGGGGTTGAGATAAGAAAAAATGGAGTCCATAAATTATCCTTTATTCCAGAATGGCCGGAACTTTATAAAAATTTCCCTTCACTGTCGGCGCGATTTTTAAGAGTCGGCCGGAGACGGCCATTTCTGAGCGTTTTGCCTCAAGGCCCGGCCGTGTGCGGTGAGGAGCCGGCATCACCGAACGGATCGGCTCTTCATTTCCGGCCTCACGGCAGGCGATTCCGGCGAGCTCTTCGGCGCGCGCAAGAGCCTCTTCCATGACGGGACGCTGTGCGGCGTCAATACCGATGCGCGATACCCAGGACAGGCGGTCGATGCGGTTTTCTTGTTGAGCGGCGCCGGGAAGAGCTTCTTTGCCGCCCAGGTTCAAAAGGCCCAGTTCGGCCAGTTGTTTATGTCCGACGGCTGCGGGTGCGCCGGTGAGCGGGCAGGCGGCCGAGCGGTTTTTCGGAAAGGCGATGACATCGCGGATCGACTGTGTACCGAGGATCATCGACACCACGCGGTCCATGCCCAGCGCGAGCCCTCCGTGCGGCGGCGCCCCGTAATCGAAGGCTTTGAGGAAGAAGCCGAATTTTTCCCGCATGTCGTCTTCGGTAAGCCCCAGCGCCGTGAAAATCTTGCGCTGAAGTTCGCGGTTGTTGATGCGGATGCTCCCGCCGCCCAGCTCCTCGCCGTTCATCACCAGGTCATAGGCACGCGAGCGTAACGCGAGAAGCTCTTCCATGTTTTTCGGGTCGAAATCAGTGCGGTCCGGTGCGGTGAAGGGGTGATGGCTGGAGGTGATACCCCCGTCGTCCGTCGGTTCAAAAAGTGGAAATTCGGTGATCCAGACCGGATAAAATGTGTTTTCGGGAATCAGCCCCAGACGGGCCGCCAGGTGCAGGCGAAGCTGGCCCAGCGCGGAGGTGACCGTCGCGTAGGACGGGTCGGCAACCATGATGAGTACGTCGCCGTCTTTCACCTCGAAGCGCTTTTGAAGCTTGGCCAGTTCCGCCTCGCTGAAAAACTGGACAATGTTTGACTCCAGCCTGCCTTCTCCGGCGCGCATCCATGTCATGCCCTTGGCGCCGAAAGAAGGGGCGATTTCTTTGGCGTATTCGTTTTGCAAAACGTTTTTGCTCAAAGCTTCCGACTGCCCCCTGACATTGATGCCCTTGATGCAGCCGCCGCGCTTGAGAATTTGGCGGAAAATAGAGTAATTCGTGTCTGTGAAAATATCCGTCACGTCCACAAAGCGCAGGCCGAAGCGCAGATCCGGCCGATCCGAGCCGGTCGTGTCCATTGCCTCGGCATAGCTCATGCGAGGAAAGGGACGAGGAAGCGAAACGCCGCCTGTGGCAAACATCCGTACAGTCAGCTCTTCGATAAGTATGTAGAGAAACTCTTCGTCGATGAAGGACGCCTCCAGGTCCAACTGAGTGAACTCCGGCTGGCGGTTGGGGCGCAGATCCTCGTCGCGGAAGCAGCGGGCCAGCTGAAAATAGCGCTCCATGCCGCCGATCATCAGAAGCTGTTTGAAAAGCTGCGGCGATTGCGGCAGAGCGTAGAAGCTGCCCGGATGAACGCGGCTGGGCACCAGGTAGTCGCGCGCTCCTTCGGGAGTGCTCATCGTCAGGACAGGCGTTTCCACCTCGACAAATCCCTGCTCGTCGAGGAATTGGCGCACACACTGGAAAATCTTATGACGCAAAAGCAGATTGTGGTGCATGGCGGGGCGGCGGATGTCGAGGTAGCGGTACTGGAGGCGCAGCTCTTCGGAAACGCTTTCCGAGGCGCTTTTCTCCGCACCCGCCACCATGGCTTTTTCGGATATCGTAAAAGGCGGCGGTTCGGATTCGGACAAAACCGAAAGAGAGCTGACGATAACCTCGATCCTGCCTGTTTCGATATGGGGGTTTTCCGTTCCTTCCAGCCTTTGTCTTACTTCACCTTCGACATTGATACAATATTCGGCCCTTAAAGAGGCGGCTGCTTCAGTCACGTCACGGGGGGTGGTTTCCGGATTAAATACGATCTGCACAATACCGCTGCGATCGCGCAGGTGAACAAAAATCAGGCCGCCGTGGTCGCGGTAGGCATCCACCCAGCCGCAAAGCTGCACTTTCCGGCCGACATGCCGATGGGTCAGGCCGCCGCAAAATATTCGCCCGGAATAATTCATGAAATTTCATTCCTTTCAGTTTAAGCGCCGAATTTTAAGATGGTCCGGCTATGAAACAGCAGCGCGGAGCGTATCAAAACTGTCTGATTCTTTCAAGATTTTAAAGGCGGCGGACTGTAAAAATATCAGCAGGCTCTAGTCGGTCCGTGCCTGGGGGGAAGATTTTTCCCGGGCGGAAGGGGAGGCGGTGAACGCAGACGTAAACGTTCACCGCCATTTTATCATTTTAATCCGATGACCAAAGCGACCAGTGCCACTACAAATACTAAAACTGTCACGATGATCCCTATCAGGCACAAGATGCCGATGAATTTCCAGAGAGATTTCTGATGGGAAAGCGCCGCTTCCATGTCCGGCGCCTGCTTTGCCTTAAGGAACCGGCCTACCGCCGATGAGTATTTGTACAGGTAGATCGTAGGAATCAGGTAAAGTACGGCCATGATTATGTATATGACGCCCATGATGGACACCATCAGGGGGGTGCCCAGATTTTTAAAAAACCCGGCGGCGGCAAGCATGGCAAGCCCGATAGCGGCCATCAACGCCACGCTCACAAAACCGAGAACAGAGATAAACAATGTCCAGGGCTTCGTGGCGCCAAGCGCATTTATCATGTTGCCCGTTACGATGATCCGGTCCGGCTCAAGCTGAGTGACGACTTTATCCTGCTGAATCTGCTCGTGATCCATGGAAAATCCTCCCTCTTTTTTATTATTCAGTTTTTAAGCGTGAACGGCAAAAAGGGGTTTTTGCCGTGCCGAGTATAGAAAGGGAGAGTTTATCTGTCAAGAAAAATACATAAGCAGACATCGAATGAGTCGTCTTAATTTATGCCTGGTTAAAAGGTGGGAAGTGGGGTGGGAATTCATTTCTCATAAATAAAAAGCACCCAGGAAAACCGCCTGAGTGTTTGTTTTTGTTTGGCGGGCAATGTGAGATTCGAACTCACGGCCTTTGGCTTCGGAGGCCAACGCTCTATCCAGCTGAGCTAATTGCCCGGGGTGCTTCTACACTATCCGGCCGCAATCATCAACGGTAAAATTATGCCATGGTCGCGTTTCAGTCGGATGCGACACTGTTGGGTCTTTTCCGGGGAAGGCTGCTTTGCGTTTATTTCTTTTTCGCGGTGTGATCCTTGCCCGTGTAGTAATTGATCCACGAAGATGACTGGTAAAGATCCCAGTTGCAGGGGGGGATGGCTTCTTTTCCTAAAAGCGCCTGCTGTCTGTATTTGCCCAGGCGGGCGTAGGCCCGAACAAAAACGCACTTGCGCTTTTCGGGATATACCTCGCACCATCCGCGGAAACTTCCGCCGCAGGCTCCGTTACGCTGGTTTTTGGGACATTGAGACATCGGACACAGATACGCCAGATCGACAAGCGCGCAATCCCCACAGTCGCGGCAGTCAAAAAGTGCGACTTTGGCCAGATGCTCCAACTTGTGGAAGAGACCCTCCGCCTTTGATCCTTCGATCTTTTCACTGAGCTTTTTCATGACGGGGTAGAGGTTTTTGCCCGGTTCAAACATCAGCCGATGGAATAAACGTGAAAACCCATAGGTCAGTCCGACCGGTACATCGGGTGAGCCGGAGCGTCTTTTTGACGGCGTGGCGCGGTTCAAACCTGTCTGCGGGTCTTTTTCAAAGTAATAAAAGCCGCCCGGCATGGGATAATCGAAATATTGTACCAGATCCTGCCAGGCCGGCGCGAGCTCTTCGCCCCGGCTGATCACCTCTTCGAGCTGCTCGTAGGTAATATTGTGTCCGCCGATATGCACGCCACTGAAGCCCATGCCCTTGAGGATGGCGTACATCCGGGCGGCCCGCAAAATTCTGGCTCCCGCGCCCTTATCCGGATCGTTGCGCTCGCGGTCTATGTCCGCCAGGAGCTTGTCGGTGACCACGCATCCGGGCAGATCGTTGCGGTTCATCATTTTTGCCGCTCCGAAAGGCAGGATGTAGATATTGCCGATAAGCGGCGCATCGATGCCGTTTTGTTTCATATACAGCAGTATTTCGTGGAATTTACGGGCGTCGTAGCCCAGTTGCGTGACGATGAATTGCGCGCCCGCGTCGATCTTTTTTTTCAGCTTGTAGTACTGGAGCATCTGCTCCGCTTCCGTCTCCTTGAAGGGGGAGGCGACCGCACCGGCGAAAAAATCGGCCCCCTGATGCCTGATGCTTCCTTTAGGTCCCGGAAATTCCAGGCCGCGGTTCATTTCAGTGATCAGATGCAGCGTGTGGACAGGGTCAAGGTCAAATACAGGGGCGGGCCTTCCCGCAAAGCCGGACACAGGATAGTCGCCGGTCATCACCAGCAAATTGCGCACGCCCGCGCGGTTGAGCGCATAGAGCTGGCTTTCCATCTGGTTGCGGTTCTTGTCTTTGCTCGTAAAATGAATCAGCGGCTCGATACCCTTTTTCGCGATCTCCATGCTTATGTAATCCGCCGAAATGGCGGGTGTGCCGCCGGGATTGTCCGTAATGGTGAGGGCGGCAATCCGGCCGCCGGCCGCCGCCCGGCAGGCCAGTTCCATGGCCCGCTCCTGCGGCGGTTCTTTCGCGCCCCTTCCCGGAACCAGCTCCCAGGTAACAGGGAAAAGAGAGGGATTGAGTAATTCTTCCTTAAAGCGATTGATCTGCAAAGCTGCTCTCCGTTGTTATTGTTTGGCGCGGCGAAAATCGCATTTACAAAAGCTGTTGTCAACCTTTTTAAGTCGGCGCGGGCTTGCGGCTGGCTCTTTCCCGTTAACAGCCAGCGGTTGTGGAGCATCGGCTGTCGGATAACACCCATTGCAGCTTATGGGGGACAAAAACGGCAATTTTCCTTAGAGCATGAGCCACGAGCTATTTGCCCCTTCTTCCACCCCTGACCCGCCTGAAGCGGACCACCCCCGCCGGCGTGGGACAAGTATCGTCATACCGGCGAAGGCCGGTATCCGTGCGCCCGGGAGCGGGCGCGATC
>ENA-UPXM01005854-UPXM01005854.1-activated-sludge-metagenome-genome-assembly--contig:-NODE-5854-length-11707-cov-4.760899_pt1 | contig 11707 bp, 8 predicted proteins | sample MGYA00238178_ERZ772708 | MGnify/ENA primary metagenome ERZ772708 (study PRJEB29002, sample SAMN05720212) | activated sludge metagenome | isolation source: anaerobic digester from wastewater... | reverse complement strand
GACGACCTAACCAAAGTCATTCCCAAACTTCAATCCAAAAAAGATTACGCTAACGAAGCAGTGGCCTATTTTTATATTGGAAAATCCTATTGGAGCAGCGATCAAAAAGAGAATGCGGTAATCAATTTCAAAAAAGTAGATGCCATATATTCGCAATACAAATACATCCGTCCCGACTTACGCGAAGCCTATCAAATACTACTAACAACTGCAAAGACCCAAAACGATGCTAAGTTGAGTATATACTACATCGATAGACTCTTTGAAATTGACAGCACCTTAAATACAAATTACAAATACCTATCAAAAAAAATTCACAAAGAATACGATACCCAAAAACTAATACAGGAAAAAGAAACAATTGAACGAAGGCTGAAAAACGACAATCAAAAAAGTAAATACATCATAGGTGGTTTAGCAATAGTGCTGCTTATCATTATCGTCACCCACTTGCTATTTAGAAGAAGAATAAAACAGAAGTTTGAAAGAGCATTACAAAAATCCAATGAAAAACAAAAAGACAAAAACAAAACTTCAGAAACAGTGATAGACACTGAAATAAACCCCGAAATTGTAAATACGATAATTAAAAACTTGGAAAAATTTGAGAAAACAAACAAATTCCTTGAAAAAGACCTCACCCTTCACAAACTTTCTGGACATTTAAAAACCAATACAAAATATGCTTCTAAAATAATTCTGAAACAAACAGGAAAAAAATCAAACGAATACATCAACGACTTAAAAATAGACTACATCGTAGAACGTCTAAAAACAGAAAACAAATTCCGTAAGTACACAAACAAAGCCTTAGCAGACGAAGCTGGTTTTGGCTCTACACAAAACTTCACCAAATCATTCAAGAATCGGTTAGACATTTCACCGACACATTTTATTGAAGAATTAAAAAAACAATACCCTTTATAACTTTTTCTATCACAACTTGTGATGGACTTGTGATAAGAAGTCAAAAGAGATAAGCAACTTTATCCCCAGTTTCAAATAAAGAAACAAGTGATAGAGCAAGAAAACAACTATATTACCACATTTCTAGAAAAAGCGATACCCAACAATAAAATTACGGGCAATCAAATAAGCCTATACCTAGCGTTGTGGTATGCATGGACACACAATAATCACATAAATCCTATTAGTATTTCTAGAGAGGAAATCATGCGTATTAGCAAAATTCAGTCAACAGCCACCTACCATAAAGCAATCAAAGCTCTCCACAACAACGGCTTTATAACCTACTTACCTTCGTTCAACCCCTACAAATCCAGTCAAGTAACAATAAACAAACTTGAAAACTGAAACTTGAAACCAGCTACTAGCTTGCAGAACCCGCAACAAAAAAAAGAAGCCAAATCTCTCGACTTGGCTTCTCAAAAGTAAAACTTACTTTTTGCGCTTCTTCATGAGGCACCGCAACAGTAGTGAAACAGTAAAACTGACTACAGCTCCCAAAGTAGCTAACAACATTGTCTTTAGAATGTCACCTGTAGTCAAACTTGAATACATACTCAACAAAGTGCCTCCAGCCATTCCCATAAATAAGGCGTTATTGCTTTGAGCCATCAGTCTCTATAGTTAATTGACTCACTGCCGAAACTACACCACCTGCAACGGCAAGATAGCCTCCTACGGTAGTAACTACCACCGGCAAACTAACGGGCGCGGTCAGCAGTACGCCTCCTACGGTAGCCAACACCAAACCAACAGTCCGAAGCACTTTAAAAAACTTTGGTGTACGGGCCACTACTCTTTTTAGTACATTCATAATAATAAAATTTAAATAATTAATAAATAAACCGATTCATTTCGGTCTAAAGCAGCATATACAAGAGCACATACTTTTTGAAGTGCAATCCTCGAATACAATCCGCTACCTCGACCAGTTAAAATACTTACGGGCGCAATACAACCTTGCAGTTCTTTTTGAGCATCATTCGCAGGATGTAAGAGTATAAAACTTCTATTGGGTACATCACAAACTTCCAAATGCCATCGATACTTCTGACTGTAGCGCTTTCGTAATCTATAACTCCCTTCGGGTATACAGGAAACCTTAACTTGGTTATCGCGCCAAGGCAACTCAAGGGTATAACAAATATAAGCCTTGTCAATAGTCAATGTTCCTGTAACACCTTCTCGAGTATAGTTTCGCTTAAGCTTTAAAACCATTACACACCGCTAACAGAAACTAACATTAATGGATTAAAAGCACCATTATTCAACGAATACATTTGCCCATTAACCTCTTGATAGAATTCAATCCCTAAAGCTAAAAATAAAGGTTTAGTGCTATTGGCGGACACAGCGTTTACTTGGTTAATAGCTGAGGTAGCAGTCCCATTCCAAGGTAAAACAGCGGTTTCTGAAGTGGCAACAGTATAAGAATCATTTTCAAAATCAATTTCAGCTCCTCCCGAAATCACTTTAAAATGAGTACATCCACTTGGCGCAGCAATCATATTAGTAGGAATAAAACTAAGGATGTCTATAGTAAGTTCCCCTGTTACACGATCAATCTGTGCAGCATATGGAGCATACAAACTGTTGCTTAATTTTCCACGAATATTAAATTCAAATCCAACCAACAACTCAGTCTCTCCGTCGATTACATTGCGCAATCCACGTTCACTAACCGCGTCTGCTTGAAGCACTTTAATCATCGCCTGAGTAAGTCTGCCAACCATTCGGTTATCAGCACACTTAATCAGTATAGGTCTAAATGCCATTCGAAGTGCTTTTCCAGCTTTTCCAGCCCTACCAAATTCCGATCCGTTTTCACGAGTTCTTTGAAAAGCAGGGTCGGTTGCTATTCGCTTTCCATCAACCCCGCTTTTCTCTTTCACAAGATAACCATCCTGTGATTTATAAAAGGTGATATCTCCAAGAGTACCTTTTATTTTAATGATGCCTTTTTGTCTGGCCATGATAATAATTTTTTTAATGAAACTTAGAATGTTCAGGTACACTCTTTTAAACCTTATAATCCTAATTTGATGCATCCGAATTGTGAATTATAAAGCAAAGATTAGAGGGTTTAATCAAGAAAAAAAACACTAGTGTTTAGGAGGGACCATTTTAGCCCATTAGGTACTATTTTGTCCCATTACTTTTTTGAATAAATAAGAAAAATAGCGTATATTTGTTTTATAAAAGACCATCAGTTAAAACAAGAATACAATCCCGACTGATAAAAAGGATATGAAACTGGAACTAAAAAGAGTTTGCATATACCCCAAAGACGTTCAAAGAATTACTGGCAAAAGTTATCGACACGCACGATTACTGCTAATTGAAGTTAAAAAGCATTTCAACAAAGAACCACACCAATTGGTGGCTATTGAAGAGTTTTGCTCCTACACAGGACTTCAATTAGAGCATGTACTGCCTTTGATACAGGGGTAAAATAAACTTGGTTACATAAATGTATAATCTAAGTCCTTTTTTTATAAATCTACAAAACCTGATTAATAACCTATTTAATTTTTAGCGTCCTTCAATAAGAAAACAGTAGTGAACTAACACATACCTTCTTTATATCTTCTCCCTATGTAATGCATGATAAGTGTATGAAATCAATAAGTGATTTAGGGTTTTGAAAATACATAAACTTCTAAAGAGCGTATTAGAAAAATAAAAAAGTGGTCTATCAACTTAGAAATTAATAATCAAAATACCAATTAAAAATATCGCAACGCAAACCAAGAGAAAACCAAGTGGTGTTTTCTTTGAAGGTGGTTAATGTTTCAGCTGCTGGGCTAAAGTTTCTAAAGATAAGACTACCAAAAAGTTTCATGTTTGTAGATGGGTTAATCAAATAACCTGCTTGTAAATCAGCAATCAAAATAGTGGTTTTATTTCCTTGTCCTACGTTTACTCCAGTATCAAATGGTCGGTCAATATCATAATCTAAATAGATGTTTCCACCATAATTGAAGTTGTTGTCGGGTGTATTAAAATCCAATCCACGTTCACCGAAAGTAATTTTGGCATCGGCAAAGTATCTGCCTTTAAAGTAACGTGCGATAGCCACAACTTCCTTGAAGTTTCCACCCCAATTGTGACCAAGACTTTGGTTGTTGTGTCCGTAATTGGTGATGGGATCACTGTGTGCATAGACATAAGGACGAACATGGTTGTATTCTAACTGTAGCATCAAGTTTTTTACATTGAACGCATTGTAGTACTTAGCACCAAGTTGGTATCCGAATTTATTTTTCCAGCTTTTTTTACCTGCTTTAATATCATTTAGCGAAAACTCATCCAGCAAGAATTGCCCATAGAAGTTAATTTGATTGTTGAATTTATATTTTGTGGTTAACCCCAGTAAGGCATTTCCGCTTCGAGAAGACGAAGCAAACTCAACAGCACGGTAGAAAATGATTGGGTTTACAAAGCTCATGTCAAATCCGCGATTGTTTTGATTGGTCCACACTACGGATTCAAAAAACCCTATATTCAATCGTTTGGAAACGTTCATGCTCAAGTAGTGACTGGCAACATATTTGGTAGCATAGGTTTTATCTACTGTAACTTCTGGTCGAACATCTTTTAACCAAGTATAAATGTTGGTATATTTTATTTTCCAAAAAGTGGTATTAACTTTAATGTAAGGATATGGACTTGCGCCATCGCTCAACAAAAGAGAACGATAACCATCACCTATGAAATTGCGTCCGTAACCAAGATTTAGATTAAAGAAATTACTTGGTGTAAAGGCTAAATTGGCTTCTGCCAAAGGAAAATCATAGGCATCGGTTTTGAACGCCTTTGCAATTCCTATTCCGGGTATAATGGCAGGATTGCCACCATCAGGTTTTATTGATTCAGCATATCGGTTAAAATAAGCCGCAAAACGTCCTTGACTTTCATATAATGTTGTGGTAAAATTTACGGTTTTGCCCAATCCACCATTAAATTGAATACCACGAGTATTGATAAAGGTAGATTTTGAATTGTCGGTTACATTAGATTGACTTTTCCCCAATTGAATATCCACAATTGGATTTAGGGTAAACCAATAGTCGTCACCTTTAAGTTCGACTAGATTTTCATTCCAGAATTTTTTACCAAGCCAAGTGGTTTTTGGTTTTTCGATGGCTTTATAGGCTTCTTTAAAGTTGTAATATTTATTGACCTCAGCATAGGCAAAAGGTTTTGAACTGGTATGATTATTGGCACCAACTTGGTTTAATTCATCATCAAATTGTGCATAATAACTGTGTGATAACGGTATGTTGTTGTGACTTTCAAATTGGGGTTGGTCAAATTCTTGGTATTTTACAGCTTCAAACTCATTGAGTTCTTTTGTGTTTTTAACATAGGTAGTTGATTTTTTGGCAGCTTCGGCAGCAGCTTCTTTTTCTGCCTGAATTTGGGCTATGCTTTGTAAAGGAATAGTAATTCGTAAAGTATATTTTGCATACGTTGGTTTCCCGTTATAAGTTGCCGGACTAATTTTTGGCATCTTTTCGAATACGTTTTTACTTTCTTCAACTAGTGCTTTTTCATTGGCATCAACATATTGTACAATGAATTTTCCTTCATCTGTTACTTCAAACAAAACGATAATAGTTCCTTTGTAATTCTTAGTAGTCAATTCTTCTGGAACCTTGAAAGTAGTATATACAAAATCATGCACTTGATTATTAAAACAAGTTTCTAATGCTGCATCTTGTTGCCCTTCACATTCAGGAAAAACAGGAAATCTTTCAGACACTTTAATGTTGTTTTGTGCTTGAACCAATAGTCCAATAAACAGAAATAAGAAGGAGAAATAGTTTCTCATAGGAGGCAGCAATAAATTAGAATTCACTTTTCAAGCTATAAAAATAAAAAAATCCCATCGAAATGGGACTTTTTATTATGTTTTTAATTTTTTAATTCGTTTTAGAATAAAATAAATCAATATCCCGGCCGATATTGCACCAATAGTATTCGCTAAAACATCCATTACATCTGCTTGACGTGTAGTAGTAAAGCATCCTTGAAAAATTTCAATCAACACACCAAAAAGAAAAGAAGCTATGAGTACTTTTAGAATTTTTTTTCTATTGATGTTCTTGGTTAATGAATAAACATACATACTCCAAAGCAACGTGAATATAAAATGAAAAGTAAAATGAACACCTTTATCCGTTCCTTCCATTTTAATACTCAAAGAAGGTAGTTCGCTACTATCTATCAAACATAAAAAAAGTATTGTGCTTGTCCAAAAAACAGCCGTTACAAGCCAAAATGTTTTAAGCGCCAATAAGTTTTTTATAATCATCGCTAGATAAAAGTTCGGCTACTTCACTTGGATTAGAAAATTTTACTTTTATCATCCAACCATCGCCATAAGGATCAGTATTTACTGTTTCTGGGCTAGATTCTAAACTATCATTAAATTCAATAATCTCGCCCGAAAGTGGTAAAAATAAATCGGAAACGGTTTTTACGGCTTCCACAGTTCCAAATACTTCGTCTCTATACATGGTTTGATCAAGTGTTTCTACTTCAACATATACAATGTCTCCCAATTCTTTTTGAGCAAAATCGGTAATGCCTACAGTAGCAATATCGCCATCAATAGCAATCCATTCGTGGTCTTTAGTGTATTTTAAATTAGCGGGTATGTTCATTTGGTTTTGTGTTTATTAATTTATCCAAAAGTATTATTTCTTGAGCGATTATTAAAATGAAAACTTTAAAATTTTTTTAGTTTCCAAAATTATAACGCAATGTAAATCCTGCTCTAATATTCGTTAATGGGAAAGAGGTAGAAATTACAGGTTTTGAGAATGAATGGTCGTAATAGAAAATAGCGGTTAGGTTTTTACTAAACGAATAATCCGCAGTTAATTTTGCAGACCAAATGTTTTGACCATTTCCAATTTGGTTGTTTTCATAATCTAAATAACGTACTATCGTTTTACTATTTCTATAAGAGAAATCAATTTTCATATTGATATCACTTTTAATAATTCCCGTTGGATTATCGGCCAACTTAGAAGAGAAAATGACATCTTTAAATCGATAACCAAAACCAACAATGTATTCAAAGCCTTGTACTTCGGTTAGTAAATTATTATCAAAACTTAGCGAAAGACTTCTATCTTTCTTCATTTCAGTCAAGATTTTCAGGGAGTTTTTCATTTCAAAATCCACACGAATCAATGGATTAAATTGTTCTACCAAGTTGGCATTCCCAATAATAGTTTGCAATTGAATATTACCACCAGCATCTACTTTATTTGGATTGTTTCTATCATAATCAAGATTAGAACGGAATGAGTTTAGAGTATAAGAAGCTCTATAAGCATGCTGGATAGAAAACCGTTTAAAAGTATCTTTAAAGAATTTATAACGCATCAATCCAGTATATTTAATCGTCCAGTTTGGAATAGGAATATTTCTAAAAGCATCTAATGAAATATCTTTTGCAGAATCATTAGCCCCAGTGGTATATAAACCAGTATAGGCAGCTAAAAAAGAAGGTAAAAGCACGGCTTGACTATTTTTTCCAAAACCAACTGGATATCCATCGGCATCACGAGCAAAAGTTGTATTGCCATAAAATGATGTAGCTAATCTATCGGCAATGATGATTCTATTTCCTCTAAAGTCGTTAAACGATGAAGAGAAATTTTCGTCACTTCCTTTGAAAGCAGATTTAAGCATTACGGTTGACATAGCAAAATTTCCAGTAGTATATGGCGACTGAGAGTTATAGAAACCCGTTACTGGATCAACATTATATTGTTCCGAATAATTATCCGCATAAGTTCTATTGGCAACCAAATCAATTTTGAAATCTGGAAACAAATCAACATTAGCGGTCATATCTAAAGTAGTAGTTTTTACACGTGTAAAGTTTTGATTAAAATCAGGATAAGAAGTCAACCAACCGTTTCGTGCAGCTTCATAACGAACATCGGCTTGATCACCAAAAATGAATCCTAAACCAGGTTTTGATGAGCCAAAGAAACCAATACTTGGCAAAAACCCGGGCAACATGGTTCCTTGATTTCGAGTATAATTAATTTGCACATTTTTCACACTTGTTAATACGCCTTTCAATCCATCAAGAAATACGTTGGTTGATTGTGAGGGTTGTGTAGTGCTGGTAATTTTTTCGCCAGGCTTTGGCAATGTTTTTGGTCGTGTTGGTGCTTGTGCTTTTTTGCCTAAACCTATATATTTATAAAAGGTTTCCATATTAAATGCCGTATTGAAACGGTGAGAACCAGCATTCTGAACAGTATTTCCAAGATTATAACCTTCAATCGACTCTAATGCCAAAGAAGCACGCTGCCAATTGTAATCACCCGTATATGAATAGGTAGATTTTACAAATGCTAAAAACGGTAATTTATTAACTGGTAAATCATAATTTACAACAATTTGTTGGTTATGCTGATTTGGTGTTCCAATATTCCAAAAATCAGTCCAAACAGTATAACTGTTGTCAACATCATAGTTTTCGTCGATGTAGTTTCGAACTAAGTTTCTGGTGGAAGCGGTATAGTTTAACTTCAATGATTTGGTCAAATTAAAGTTAAAGCCATATTGATAATTGAACATATAATTTCTTCTATATAAATCATCCAATGGAATACCATTTACATCAACTTGTCTAAATCGTTGTTTATTAAATTGTCGAATAATGCTTGTGCTATAAGAAATACTGGTTGGCAAATAATTAAAATTAAACTCTCTCAGTAGTTTCCAATAATCACTTTTCTTTAAAAATTTAGTGTTTTTTAATGGCTCAACAGGTTTTGGTTGAAAAGCAAAAGTATAGTCAACTGTTGCATTTACTTGTTGGTCAATAAAGTTTTCAATTTCATAATTTTGTTTTTTAATCTCATTGTAGGAATACGAAAGCGTCAAGTTTTCAGGATCATAGAAATGTGGTTTTTGCTCTTGAGAACGTTCCTTTTTAACACCAATAAAATTGATGCTTTTTCTTCTGGTATAATCTAAAGCTCTATTTTCAATATTGGCTCTTTCAGCAGCATCAGGTGTATTGTCTAACAATTGCTGCAAACGAAGATCTTGATTGTATGGATCGTATTCTGGCGTAATCGTTTCTTCGCCAATGGCATAATTAAAAGGTAAATTAATTCCCCATTTTTTTGGTAATAATTTGCCTAAACCAAAATTGGTAACCAAATTATACTGCAACACTTCTTCTCTACTTCTTTCATTTGGTCCTTGCTCTAACGTTCCAAATCCAATAGTACTTCTTCTACCTGTAGCAGAAATAGTAGCAAAGTCAGCAAAGTTAGTATCAACATTTAATATGGCAGCCATTCCGCCTTTGTTACTCATGTCCGCCAAACGAAGTTCATTAAACCAAACTTCTCCTCTAACTTTTTGATCATGTCGGTTGCGAACACCAACCATTAATGTTCGTACTAATCCAAAATTTGGATTCCCTTTAATTCCAATTCGCAATGGTCCTCGATTGGCAATTCCTGCTAATGAAGGATCAAGTTCGACATCATTTTTATACAGAACACCGTCCACAAAATCGCCTGGATCAGCACTTAAAGCTATAACTTTTAATTTTGTTAATAGTTCCGTTCTTAAATCCATATCGTTAATTGCTGGCCAAATTTCAACATCGGTTTTCGATGTGGGAGCCGATACTTTTAGTGGAATTTCTACCTCATAATAGTTGTTGGTAAAGTCATTTCCAAAACGAATGAATGCTGACATCTGGTCATCTAACAAGGGTGTTCCATCTGTAGGCAAAGCTTCAGCATGTAAAAACATTTTCAATTTGTTAAATTGACGCATATCGATACTCACATTTTTAAATACCGCTCTAGAATCTCCTGTTTCCAATCCATCACCCGAAACACGCAATGATAGCGATTGTTCGTTTTGATTTACAATACTGTTTCCGTTTGCAATCTGTTCTCTTACAACACCAGGTGGTGTTACATAAGGTATTGGACTTCTGCTAGCATTTTCTTGAATATTAACCGAAAGAACATCAAAGTTTGTTCCGTCATCATCTGGATTTGCATCGGTTATTTGGAATGAGTTGTCGTATCTTCTCCATTCGCCACGAACCAAATCTAAAGCTCCAAAGCGAACCGTAATTGGCTGAGAAAATCCAGTCATAAACATTCTCATAAAACGAATGGAACGGAAATCAGAAATGCTTCCTACTTTATTTTGATAATCTTTCACGGGAATCTTAAACTGCAACCACCTAACTGGAATCGAATTTCCATTTGGAAGATTTTCTGCTACTGTTTCTCTAACATCAGTAATGAAGTTTGATCCAACATTCATATTAGGTTGAATGTCTATTTTATACTCATAATAAGCATTAATTGTATTCATCGTATTGTCACGATTAATATCTTCAACATCTGGTAAAGTGGTAGAACCACGATTAGTATCTGAAACATCAACTGGCGAATTACCTTGAACACCATTGTAGTTTTTATATCTTTCAAAAATTGAACTTCCAGTTGCCGCTAAAAAGTATTGGTAATTATCCGCAGCTGGATCGGGCAATGAAGCATAAGCACCGATTCCTGGTAAATTTCTTTCACCATCGTCATCCAAACCATCAAAACCAACGTCTTGAGAAGCTCTATTTCCCCCATCAACATCAAAAGCATAAATTAAAGATTGTGCCGAAGGTACTTTACCCCAAACCGTAGAACTGGTTAGTGCTTGTGAAGTAGTGTTTGCGGGTAAACCGTTTTCATATTGCTTTCGTTCATCCTTCAAAATATCTTCTGAAATCTCACCTAAGTTAAAATAAACTCGTCCTGTGTTAGCTGCTGGTTCAGCATTTGGGTCGGTATTTGGATAATAAGGATCCATTACCCAAAATTGAATGTATTCTACATTACTTTGTTCAAAATTGGTTGAATTTATGGCTCTAGTAATTCCACCAAAATTATCAGCAGGATTAGGCAAAACGCCTGTAGTTGCAGCAGCAGGTTCATAATTATAGGGTCCACGTTCTGCTGGATAGTAAGTTAAATCTAAAGTATTGACCACTTGCGACTGTCCAATAGCCAACTCTTGATTTGGGAATAATTCACTGTTAAATATTCTTCTTGTACTGTTTAATGAAATGCCATCAGGTCCTATATCTCCTGGTGTTTGAACATATAATGTTGGGTCTATACTATACCAGTTTAATTTAGCTCTTTTGTAGCCATAACTCAAGTCGAGTGCACTAGCATTAAAGTCATAGGTATCAGTTCCAGCCTCAGGCATTTCTGGGAATTTTGGCACACTTGACAATGACCACGCTAAAGGTGAACGCATATCAATGGTAGTCTGTGAACCTTCAAAATCATCTACATAAATGGTAGATTCACCACCAAACTGGTCATTTTTAGAAGCATCTGGTTGCAAAAAAGCAATCTCCCCTCGGACTGATAAATTAGAAGGAACATCAGTATCCATATTAGGAAGTTTATTTACTAATCTGGTAAAGAAAGGAACTTCGGTAGAGTAATTTCCATTAAATCCAAAAATAGTATTGTTGACAGATTCTTGACCATAATTTGATTTTTGAGTAAATGGTCTTTCCGTCATTTTTAAATAGGTACCGCCAATAACAAATTTATCTGATATTTTATGCTCAACATTTAAACCCATAAATCTTCTGGTTTGCTGACCAAAGATGGAATTGTTTTCTAAAGAAACTTCAATAGGCGTATTAGAAGCTTGA
>ENA-UPXM01005836-UPXM01005836.1-activated-sludge-metagenome-genome-assembly--contig:-NODE-5836-length-11742-cov-9.635835_pt1 | contig 11742 bp, 10 predicted proteins | sample MGYA00238178_ERZ772708 | MGnify/ENA primary metagenome ERZ772708 (study PRJEB29002, sample SAMN05720212) | activated sludge metagenome | isolation source: anaerobic digester from wastewater... | reverse complement strand
CCTCTTGTGATTGTTCTGGGACAGCGTGCAGGGGCTTCAACAGGCCTTCCTACATGGACAGGTGCATCTGATATAGATGTGGCTGTTCACTCAGGTCATGGAGAGTTCCCAAGGTGTGTACTTGCAGCAAGCGATCCAATTGAGAGTTATGAGCTAATTCAAGAGGCATTTAATATTGCAGAAGTATATCAACTTCCCGTAATACTTCTTACAGAAAAACATGTTGCAGAATCTATGTTTAACATCTTAAACCTACCTAAAGCTAAAAAGATAAAAAGAGGGCTCTCACAAAATGGAACTAAAAGATATTTAGTAACTAAAAATGGTATATCTCCAAGATGGTTACCAATGCCTGGGAGAAAGACATACTTAACAAACAGCGATGAGCACGATGAATATGGAGTAAGCAGTGAAAGTGATATTGATACAAAGATTATGACAGAGAAAAGAATGAGAAAAGTTGAAACACTATCAAAAACCATTCCTGCTCCTAAATATTTTGGTGACAAAGATCCTACAATAGTATTTGTTGGAATGGGAAGTGTTAAGAATGCAGTATTAGATGCTATGAAGATTAGTAGGAGAAGAATAGGGTATCTTCATTATAAATATATATACCCTCTTAAATATGAAAAAATTCTTCAGTTTGCAAAAGATGGGGTAAAAATAGTACTGATCGAAAACAACTTTAATAATGGTTTCGGAAGGTTAATAAAGGAAGAATCAGACTTCTACATTACAAATACATTAAAGAAATATAATGGTAGACCATTTTTTGTAGATGATATTTTAGAATATTTAAAACAATGAAGGTAAGTTTACAAGATTACAATACAGATATTAAAAATACATGGTGCCCTGGATGCGGAAACTTTGCAATTCATATGGCACTTAAAAAAGCTTTAGTTGATTTAGGAAAGCATCCAAGTGAAGTAGTAATGGTGTTTGATATAGGGTGTAATGGGAATGGAGCAGATAAAATTGAAGGGTTCAGAGTAAAGGGTCTTCATGGGAGAGCAATACCTCTTGCTGTTGGTTGTCATCTCGCAAATAGAAAAATGACAGTAATTGCAGATGCTGGAGATGGAGGAGTTTTACACGAGGGAATAGACCATTTAATTCATGCTGTAAGGTCTAACTATGATATCACTTTACTTATTCATAACAATGAGAGCTTTTCTCTTACAACAGGGCAGATAACTGCAACAACGAAGAAGAATAAACCAATGTATGCATTTCCTGATGGTAAAACAGAAGGAGATATTAATATCGGAGAGCTTGTTCTTTCTCTTAATCCCTCTTTTTATGCAAGAGGTTTTTCTGGAGATCCAAACGGGCTTAGCGAAATAATAAAGGCAGGAATAAAGCATAAAGGCTTTAGTGTTATTGAAATAGTTCAGATATGTCCAACATATTCACCAGAGAACAGTTTAGACTTTCTTAAAAGCAAGATGATTAATGTAGCACCAACAGATGATATATCTAAAGCTTTAAAAAGAGTAACAAACAAAGAAAAAATGTATACTGGAGTTATATATCAAAACAAAAAGATAAAAGACTATTACTCTAATCTTAAAAACAGAAAAGATAAAAAGAGTGAACTTGTAAACGAGGTAAAAAATTACAGTATATCTTCAATATTATCTGACCTTGAATAAAAATGAAAGATGAAATACTATTTCCTAAAAGCATAGCAGTAGTTGGTGTATCAAGTGATAAAAGTAAGATAGGAAGAGTCATTTACGACAATGCACGAAACGGAGGATATCAAGGAAAAATATTTCCTGTTAATCCTAAATATGACAATATTGATGGAGAGAAGTGCTATCCAACAGTAAATGACATAGGTGATCCTATTGATATGGTATGTATCTCGCTCCCTTATCAATTAGTAGAAGGTATAGTAGATGACTGTATTTTAAAAAAAGTTAAGAGTGTAATAATAATTTCTGCTGGTTTTAAAGAAACAGGAAAACAGGGAAAGGAGCTTGAAGAGAGAATAGCTCAAAAGCTAAAGAGTGCTGGTATAAGATTGATTGGTCCTAATACTCTTGGAATTATTAATAATGAGATTAATCTTAACCTTTCATTTGCAAGAAAAAATCCAGGTGCTGGTACAACCGCCTTTATCTCTCAGTCAGGAGCATTTTGTACTGCTATTTTAGATATGGCACTGCGGGATAATATTGGGTTCTCAAAAGTAATATCCATAGGAAATAAAGCTGATATAAATGAGAATGAGTTAATTGAGTATCTGCAGAGAGATAAAAACACAGACTCTATTGCAATATATCTTGAAGAGTTTAGTGATGGTAAAGATTTTGTTGAAATTGCACAAAAGTCAGAAAAACCAATGGTAATAATTGCTCCTGGAAGTTCACAACAGGGTAAGGCTGCAATATCCTCACATACAGGCTCTCTTGCAAGCTCATATGATACAACAGTTGCTGCGATTCAAAAGGGAAATTTAATAAAGGTAGAAAGTTCTGAAGAGATGTTTGATGCAATAAAAGTGCTTTCTATGAAAAAGATGCCTAAGGGAAGAGGTGTTGCAATTGTAACTAATGGAGGTGGTCCAGGAATAATGGCAACAGACTGTGTAGAAAGGTTTGGTCTTGAATTAGCACAAATAGGGGAGAAAACAAAAGAAAAACTTTCTAAATTTCTCCCAATACAATCAAATATTAATAATCCTGTAGATATTCTTGGTGATGCACTTCTTGATAGATACGAATATGCAATTAAAACACTTCTTGATGATATTTCTGTTAACACCCTTGTTGTAATATTAACGCCACAGCTTGTTACAGATATAGTTGGGGTTGCAAAGGCTATTGCTGATATCCAGAAACAAACTTCAAAACCAATATTCTCATGCTTTTTAGGAGGTAGTGATGTTGAAGATGGTAATAAAATACTTAGAGCGTATGGAATGTATGTATCAAACAATATTGAGGACACAGTAAGACTTATAAGCATGATTACAAACTATGAACTTGCAAGAACAAATAAAAGTATTAGAAGAACATCTGATCTCTTATCTAAAGGCAGATATAAAAAGGCAGTACTGCTTGAACTAAAAGAGGATGAAGCTACTGTTCTTTCTGATGATATTAGTGAAAAAATTGCAAAAGAGGTAGGAATATCACTTCCTAAGCAGATAATTACTGCCAATATAAATGAAGCTATACAGTTTGCAAGTAAAAACTTTCCTGTTGTTATTAAAGCAGTATCAAAAGATTTAACTCATAAAACAGATGTTAGAGGAGTATTTGTAGACATTAGAACAATATCTGAGCTGCAGGAGAAATTTAATATTTTATCTAGCAATATTGAGAAAGTAACAGGAAGAAAATATCCTGAGATTTTAGTACAAGAGATGATTGAACCTAAACTTGAGTTTTTCATTGGTGCAAACAGAGAAGGCGGGGCAGATATTTATGAAAAGGAAGGGAGAGGCTTTGGTCACTTAATTGCAATCGGACAAGGCGGAGTGTATACAGAGGTTTATCAAGATATTCAGCACATATTAGTTCCTGAGAGTATAAAGAATATAGCAGGAAAATTAAATGTTACAAAGGTTGTAAAAATAATTGATGGATATAGGGGAAAACCTCCACTTCCTAAGCAGAAGCTTATTGAAATGATAGATAAAGTACAAAGACTTCTTGTTACATACCCCCAAATTTACAGCATTGATATGAATCCTGTAATACTAACAGAAAGTAGGGTAGTCGCAGTTGACTTAAAAATATATATTAAGAGTTAACTGTAACAGTCACTTCTTCCCTGTAATCCTCTCTTTGCAATGCATACCTTATTACAGCATTCAAATAATTGTGCGGGTCTCCTGTTGTTAACCACTCTCCATCAATCATCTTAGCATAAACATCTGTTTCTTTTGCCATATCATCAATTGCTTTTGAAAAATACAGTTCATTATTAATAAGTGTACCTGTATGAAGATATTTAAAGATATCATAGGAAACAATATATCTTCCATATGAGCCAAGAAGTGAAGGAGCTTCATTTACAGATGGTTTTTCAAGTATAGAATCAATAATTCCTTTACTCTCATCCCTAAATCTTACACACCCATACTTTGATATATCTTTTTCATCAACTTTTTGAACAGCAATAACTCCTCCGATACTGTTTTGTGACTCAAAAAATTCTTTTAATTGTCCAATACCTGACTTTTTTGATAAAACAAGGTCATCTCCATAAAGAATTGCAAACGGTTCACCCTTTTGTATCCAAGGCTGTGCTGCAAGAATTGCACTTCCACTTCCATATGGAAGTGATCTGTTCTGTCTCACACAAACTACATTTGCTTTTCCAAACACCTCTCCAAATCTTTTGTATCTATCCTCTTTGCCTGTATTAACTAGGTGTGTTTCTAAATCAGGTCTACTGTCAAAATAATCCTCAATAGCATTATTACCGTATGATGTAATAATTATAATATCTGTAATTCCTCCCTCAATACACTCTTTTACCTGTTCATGAATAATAGGGACTTCTAGAATTGGTAGCATCACCTTAGGAATATTTTTACATGCAGGAAGAAATCTAGTTGAATATCCTGCAGTTGTAATAACAGCTTTTTTTACTTCCATAAAAATATAGTTAATATATTAAATATTTTTCCTCTTATTAGCGGCATTTATAAAACCTAAAAATATTGGATGTGGAGCTAAAAATCTACTCTTTAGCTCTGGATGATACTGTGTTCCAATAAAAAATGGATGTAAATTTTTATTAAGCTCAATTGCCTCTACAAGTTTTCCATCAGGACTCTCTCCCGAAATTATCATACCTTTACTCTCAATTAATGAAGAATATTTTGTATTAAACTCATATCTATGCCTGTGTCTTTCCATCACAACAGGAAGAGTATTGTACAACGAATTGGTATATTTTTTATAAAGAGACTCTAGTAAAGTTCCTTTCTTTATTTTACATGGCCATGCTCCTAGTCTTATCGTACCACCATAATTCTGATGCTTAAGTATCTCTTTTTGATTCTCCATTAAATGAATAACTAAATTCTTTGATTTAGGATCTATTTCCTCTGAATTTGCATCTTTAATACCAAGTACATTTCTACAAAACTCAATAGTTGCCATCTGCATACCATAGCACAACCCTAGATATGGTATTTCATTTTCTCTTGCTATCTGTATTGCCTTTATCTTTCCCTCTGCACCTCTACTTCCCCAGCCCTGAGGAACAATTATTCCATCCATTTTAAGGAGCTCTTTTTGTTTATCTTTATCCTTTTCAAGGTCATCTGCAACAATCCAATGTATATTAGGATTAACTCCCATCTCCCAGCCTGCATGATTAATTGCTTCAAGTACAGATACATATGAGTCTTTAAGACTAAACTTACCACTTTTATAATATTTTCCTACAATCCCTATATTCACACTTTTAGAGATTCTTTTCATCTTTCTAGTTTTTGCTTCCCACTCCTTTAGTAATGTTGTTTTTCTTGGTTTAAGATTTAACTCTTTTATAATATTCTCACCAATATTAGCTTTCTCAAAATTTATTGGGATATCATATATACATGATGCATCAGGAGCAGAAATAATATTCTCTTTCTTAATAAAGCAGTATCTTGAGAGCTTATCTCTTCTTACATCATCAATACCTCTTCGTGATCTTGCAATAAGAAAATCAGGGCATATACCATGGCTATTAAGCAGCTGAACAGAAATCTGAACAGGTTTGCTTTTCATCTCACCTAGTGTACCTGGTATAGGAAGATATGAGACATGAATATGAATGACATCTCTTGGGTTTTGAATCTTCATTATCTTGTTTGCCTCTAGAAACAAACCATTTCCAACCTCACCAACGGTTCCTCCAATTTCAATAATTGTAATTTCAGAATGAGAATTGTCTGCTACACTTTTAATCCATGTAATTATCTCATCAGGAACATGATAATCAAGACTAACCCATTTACCATCATATGCCAAAGACCTTTCATCCTTTATTACTTTTTGCAGGACAGCACCACATGTCATAGAGTTTACTCTTGTAAAAGACTCATTAACAAATCTTTCATAGCTCCCTATATCCATATCAGTTTCAAAACCATCTTCTAGCACGAATGTCTCCCCATGTTCTAGGGGGTTCATAGTACCAGCATCAACATTAAGATAAGGATCTGCCTTAATCATAGTTATTTTAAAGCCGTAAGACTTGAGGATAAAAGCAATTGAGGATGCGGTTATTCCTTTTCCTATACCAGAAATTACTCCTCCAGAAACAAAAATGTACTTGTGCATGTATATGTATTATTTAGGTTATTAAATAGGGTATATTCTTAAATAAAAAAAGTCAACAAATTAATATATTCTCTTTTTATTTGAATTATTCCACTCCTCAATCAGCTTAACAGTATGCTCACTATCTACTCTTATCATTTTTAAATCACTATTATTTCCCTTTTCATCATCAAAACCCATGTTTAGTGCATCTTTATATGTATTTCCAAAATAAACAGTTTTTATCTTTGCCCAGTTTATAGCACCAATACACATCTTACATGGTTGACCTGTTGTATATATCTCGCAATCAGAAAGGTCATAGCTATGTAATTTTCTACATGCCTTCCTTATCACATTCATTTCAGCATGAGCTGTAGCATCATTATCTTTAAGTACACTGTTATGGGCAGATGCAATTATTTTATCTTTTCTTACAATAACAGCACCAAAGGGTCCTCCATGTCCCCTTTTTATTCCTTTCTTAGCCTCTTTAATTGCTAACTGCATATATTGATTCATTAAAATTTCCTACTAAAATCAATTCCATCTGCATGAACTATTTTTCCTGTTCTACCTAAATCTTTCTCATATCTTGATGCAAAATCCCTGTACCCTTTAACTCTCTTTATTCTTTGAGGAATAGTATATTTATCAATCATACCAGGTCCTCCTATACACCCTCCAGCACAAGAGAGTATATCAAGAAATTTGTAACTCTTGTATCTTCCATTTTTAAACCCATCAAGGATTTTAATAACATTATCTAATCCATCTGCAACAAGAATATCTTTTTTCTTTAATATCTTGTTGTACTGCAATGTTTCAGAAAGACCACCTGAGAGAGGATATATCTTAGTATAATCGTTATAAAGCTTATCAAATGTCAAACAGTATTTAGAATCAGCAATCTCTTCAGGAATACCTCTTTCCTTAAACAACTCATCAAGTTCTTTGAATGTAAGTACTTCGTCAACAGTACCAATCTCCTTTGCCTCTATCTTTTTAGTAGGACAAGGACCAATAAATATAATTTGATAACCTGGAAAGTGCTTCTTACAAATTAATGCCATACTCCCCATAGGAGAAGTTACTGGAACTAAATTCTCAACAAGCTCTGGATATTTTGCCCTTATCATATTAACAAGAGTAGGGCAAGGAGAGGCAATCCATGTTTTTTCATCGCCTCTCTCTTTAAGAATCTTGTAATAGTTTACATTAGTCATTTTTGCACCAAATGTAACCTCTACAACCTTTTCAAAACCAAGTGCTCTTAATCTGTAAACAATGTTTGGATAATCATAAAGAGCTACAAATGATGGTGCTAACATACATAAATACTTTTTCTCTTTATCAAATTCCATATATACATAATAATAAGTTCAAGCTTTAATTTCAAACATTTGTATGATATATTTTTAGAGTATGAAAGAAGAAGCTATTCAAAAAACTAAGCTATTGCATCTTAATCTTAGTTTTGAGACTATTGAGCTTTATGCTCTTTACTCTCTATCAATACTGTTTCCTTTAGTAATAGGGAAACCACAATTACTTGTAGGAAGCTGTGTAAACTTTTTAATTGTATTTACAACATTAAAATATGGAATAAAGAAAACAATCCCTGTACTTCTCCTCCCATCAATTACAGCTACTGCAACTGGTATTCTCTTTGATGGTGCAACTCATTTCTTAATATATGTAATGCCATTTATAATGGTCTCAAATTTTTTACTTTCCTATTTTGTTTCAAAAAGAAAAATACATTCATATATCTTAGGAATACTACTTAAAGGAAGCTTCCTTTTTGTTTCCTACAGTGCAATGAATAAATTAATTGGGCTGCCCTTAGTATTTCTTTCATCAATAACTGTTCAATACATTACCGCTTTAATTGGAACAACTTTAGCAGTAATATTGTTTAAAATCACAGAAAAAGAATAATAGTATATACAAATAAATTATTAAGTACTTAAAAATGTATTATGATTACACATATTTAATGTATGCTCTTCCTGTTCTTTTAATTTCAATAATCTGTCAAATATGGGTTTCTTCTTCATACAGAAAAAACTCTAAAGTCTCACCAGGAAATGGAATAACTGGAAAAGAAGCTGCAGAAATTATTAGAAGAAAAAATGATTATCCAGTAGATATTGTTGTTCAAGGTCCAAGACTTTCAGATCATTTTGACCCTATGAGAAATGTTGTTGTAATATCTCAAGAATCAGAAAAATCTTCAGTTGCAGATATTGCAGTTGTAGCACATGAATTCGGTCATGTAGACCAGAAATTTTCTGGTTCACTACTTTTTAAATTTAGGAATGCAATAGTTCCTGTTGTAAATATTGGGAGTAGTTTAGGTATTATTTTAATTTTCATTGGTTTACTAATTAACTTAGCAGGTCTTGCAAACTTAGGATTAATCCTTTTTTCAGCTACAACCCTCTTTGCATTTATAACTATCCCTATTGAGCGAGATGCAACAAAAAGAGGCCTTAAGTTCATTGAAGAGTACGACTTAGTACCAAAGGACAAGATTGGAAATGCAAAATCTGTACTTAATGCTGCAAGTATGACATATGTAGCTGGATTAATATCATCAATAGCAAACCTTTTGTATTACTCATCACTAGTTAGAAGGGACAATTAACATTTGAATATATTTGTGTATAATAGCTTAGGGAATTTAATTTACTTAAGCGACTGGGTCATTATTGACAACGAGGAGAAGGTTATCGAGTTATCAGCGGGTGCCTTCAAACTGAATGCACAGTTTAAATAGGGTATACAAACAAACAAAAATACTCTAATGCATTTCCCTAAGAACAATAATATTTTAAAACACTTAAATATGTGCGGTATTTTTGGATATACTGGTAACTCAAATGCCCCTGAAATTATTCATGAAGGGCTTAAACGGCTTGAATACAGAGGATATGACTCATGGGGGATAAGCATAATTGAAAATAACAAGATAAAAACTATTAAAAACATCGGTCATATACCAGAGAGAATAGAAAAGAAATTAAAAGCGAATATCGGTATAGGACACACACGGTGGGCAACACATGGGGGAGTAACAATTACAAATGCTCATCCTCATATTTCATCAGACAAAAGGTTTGTAATTGCACAAAATGGAATTGTAGAAAACTATACCTCTCTAAAAAATTCTCTTTTAAAGAAAGGGTATACCTTTAACACTCAGGTTGATACAGAGGTAATTCTTAAACTAATAGAAGACAATCTTAAAAAGGATAATGATATTAAAAATTCCTTTATACAAGCATTTAAAAAACTAGAAGGAAGAAATACAGTTATTCTTTTAGATAGTAAAACGAAAAAGATATATGCAATAAGAAATGGAAGTCCATTAATACTAGGTGTAAATCAAGATAATATATATTTAGCATCAGACCCCCTTGCATTTAATCATCTTACAAAAAGTATTGTTGAAATTAACAATGGAGAATTGGTTGAAATAGAAAAAGGAAAATTTAGTATATATGATATTTTTAAGGAAAAAGATATAAAAAGAAAAGCTAAAGTTGAAAAACTCCTTAATATTGATATTGATAAAGGACAATATGAACATTACATGCTTAAAGAAATTGTGCAACAGCAGTTTACAATATTAAAAGCAACATCATATTCATTAAAAGAATTAAAACCCTTAATAGAGAGAATTAAAAACTCAAGAAATATATATACAATAGGTGCAGGAACAGCAGGATATGCTGGTGATCAGGTTTCTTACTACTTAAGAAAAATATCAAAAAGAAATGCAATTAGTATTAAAGCATATGAAATAGAATCATATGTTGATATTGTAGGAAAAGATGATGTAGTTATTGCATTTTCTCAAAGTGGAGAAACTGCAGACACCCTTGAGGCTGTTGAAACATTTAAAAAGAATAAAGCATATATTTGCAGTGTTATTAATATGCCAGGTTCAACTCTCTCAAGAATGTCAGATATCTTCTTTATGTCTAATGCAGGAAGTGAAATATGTGTAGCTTCAACAAAAGTATTTACATCACAAATATCTTTTGGATATTTACTTGCAAAATCATTAATTAATGAATACTCAGAAGCAAAAAATGAGCTCTCAATTCTTTCTCAGAACTTAGAAACTTTCTTTAATGAAAAGACATTTAGTAATATTAAAAAGATATCAAAACTATTAAAAAACAAAGAGCATTTCTTTATCCTTGGGAAAGGACAGAACTATCATATAGCACAGGAAGGTGCACTTAAGATAAAGGAAATATCATACAAGCACTTTGAAGGATTTGCAGCTGGTGAGCTTAAACATGGTGTAATTGCATTAATTGAGAAAGGAACACCTGTTATCTCAATTATTTCAGATGATACAAACTACAAAGATATGATATCTGCAACATATGAAGTAAAAGCAAGAGGAGCATTAACAATTGGAGTAGGAGACAGTAAATTTTCTAAAGAAAACTCTTTTGATTATTTTATCCCTGTCGCACAGTGCAGTGAACTTAAAGCTGTTGCAAATGTAATTCCTTTCCAGTTAATATCATATTATTTAGCACTTTCTCTTGGAAATAATATTGATAAACCAAGAAATCTTGCAAAATCTGTTACAGTAAAGTAAGTTACTTATCGGACAAAAATTTATATCTATATGCCTTCTTATTAAATTCTGCTCTATATACTCCAATATGCAAGTTCTCTTCTAGAAATTCAGGGGTAATTTGACTATCAACAAGATTCTCAATATCCTTTCTTGTTTTATCACTTCTTATCAATATCCATAATCCATCAGTTACAAGCCCTGTCATAATTGCTTTTGATGATATCCATGACTTAATATCCTGAGCTGAAAAGAAGTTATAATACACACCACCATTCTCATCTATATGCTTAGGATGAGTGTGAATATTAAATAAATACTGAACTGTTAATGTTTTAGGTATATTTTTGTAATATACATCTCTTTTCTTTATTACCTTTCCATCTACTAAAAGCTCTTTTCTTGCATATTCCTTTTTAGTAGGATGCTGTGAGTATTTAACTTGGATTGAGCCACCGCTTTTAACCATTCTATCAGAGCCTGTTTTAACTTCTGTAAGAATAATCTCTCCATCTGCCCAGAATACTGAAAATGCTCTTTCAAGTCCATCACTGTTTGTCTTTTTGTATATCTTTATCAACTCTTCCCAGAAATCAAAAGGAAAGGAAATAGCTTCAGGCAAGTTAAATGTATATGGGTATAAATCCTGTTCTCTTAATTTTACAATCTTACTCCTAAGCTGCTCAAATGAGGTAGTAGTAATTCTATTTCCACCTGTAAAAAGATCAAATATACTCATTTTTCTAATCTGCTATATTATTTACCATGCACCACCAGAAGAGCCGCCCCCTCCTCCTCCAGAAGAGCCACCTCCACCAAAACCAGAACTTCCTGAGCTCCATCCACCTGACCTAAAAC
>ENA-UPXM01005835-UPXM01005835.1-activated-sludge-metagenome-genome-assembly--contig:-NODE-5835-length-11744-cov-4.326632_pt1 | contig 11744 bp, 10 predicted proteins | sample MGYA00238178_ERZ772708 | MGnify/ENA primary metagenome ERZ772708 (study PRJEB29002, sample SAMN05720212) | activated sludge metagenome | isolation source: anaerobic digester from wastewater... | reverse complement strand
CCTCGGCCTCGAACGGGTGCGCTTCATACCCGCCGGCCGCCCGCCGCACCGCGGCACGCAGGGCGCCAGCGGCGCCGACCGCCTCGCCATGGCGCGCCTGGCCACCGCCGACAACCGCGCATTCGACGTGGATCCGGCCGAGGTCGAATCGACGCAAGCCAGCTTCACCATCCTGACCCTCGAACGCCTGCGCCTGGCCCTCGGGCCGCAGCGCCCGCTGGTCCTGCTGCTCGGCGTCGATGCCTTTCTCGGCCTGCCCGGCTGGAAGCGCTGGACCGAGCTGTTCGACTTCGCCCACATCGCCGTGGCCAACCGGCCGGGCTACAGCCTCGACGCCGCGCAGATGCCGGACGCGCTGGCAGCCCTGGTCAAACGGCGCGAGGCCGCTCCGGAAGCCCTCGAAACCGCCCCGCATGGCGCCCTGGTGCAGTTCGCCATGACCCCCCTGGCCATCTCGGCCACCGACATCCGTACCCAACACAGCGCCGGCCACAGCTTGCGATATTTGCTTCCCCCGCCGGTTCTTGACTATATTTCCCGGCATCAACTCTATATTTGAATCAATGAACATCACCGAATACGAAAAGCTCGTCGTCTCCGCCCTTGAAGACATCAAGGCCAAGGACATCCTGGTCATCGACACCTCGCGCCTCACTTCGCTCTTCGAGCGGGCTGTCATCGCCACCGGCGACTCCAACCGCCAGACCCGCGCGCTGGCCCGTCACGTGGCCGACAAGGCCCGTGAGGCTGGTCAGGAAGTGCTCAGCATCGAAGGTGAAAGCACCGGCGAATGGGTGCTGCTCGACCTCGGCGACATCGTCGTGCACCTGATGCAGCCCGCCGTACGCAGCTACTACAACCTCGAAGAACTGTGGGCCACCTCGTCCACCCGCCCGCTGCGCCCCGGCAACGCCGCCGCGCACGCCGCCTGACCTTCCCCACCCGCGGCGGGCATCCGTCCGCCGCCCTTTCACCATGAAACTCCTCCTCGTTGCCGTCGGCACGCGCATGCCCGCGTGGGTCGACACCGGTTTCGACGACTTCGCCAAGCGCATGCCCCGCGAGCTGCCGCTGCAGCTCATCGAGGTGAAGGCCGAACCCCGCACCACCGGCAAGACCGTAGAGGCCATGATGGCGCTCGAAGCCGCGCGCATCGAGGCCGCCCTGCCGCCCCGCTGCCGCCGCCTGATCCTCGACGAGCGCGGTGAAGACCTCACCACCAAGGCCCTCGCCAAGCGCATGGAACGCTGGCAGGACACCGGCGACGACGTGGCGCTGATCATCGGCGGACCGGACGGGCTCGATCCGGCCCTCAAGTCTACGGCTCACGAGACGATGAGACTATCCAGCCTGACTCTTCCCCATGCCATGGTTCGCGTGATGCTCGCCGAAGCCGTCTACAGGGCGTGGAGTCTGTCGAAAAATCACCCCTATCACCGGGAATGACATGAGCCACGCCTCCATCTACCTCGCCTCCAACAGCCCGCGCCGGCGCGAGTTGCTCAAGCAGATTCATGTCAGCTTCGAACCGCTGCTGTTCCGCGGACCGTCGCGCGAGGATCACGACATCGCCGAACACGTCCTGCCCGGTGAAGACGCCGTGGCCTACGTGCGCCGGGTGGCGCTGGCCAAGGCCGAGGGCGGCATCAACCGGGTGCATTGGCGCGAACTGCCGCCGCGCCTGCTGCTGGCCGCCGACACCACGCTGGAAGTCGATGGCGAAATCATCGGCAAGCCCGACAACGACGAGCACGCCATCGCCATCCTGCGCGACCTCTCCGGCCGCACCCATCAGGTTCTGACTGCCGTGGTAGTGACCGACGGAACCCGTTACGAGCAACGCTTGTCTACCAGCCAGGTTCGCTTCCGGCGCATGACAAACGATGAAATCCGCCACTACGTTGCCACTGGCGAAGCCACCGACAAGGCCGGCGCCTATGGCATCCAGGGCCGGGCGGCGGTTTTCATCGAAGAGATTCGCGGCAGCTACACCGGCATCATGGGCCTGCCCCTGTTCGAGACGGCGGCCCTGCTGAAAGAATTCGGATATCCTCTGTGACAGTCAGAGGGGATCGCTGATGGGCTGACTGCGGCAGGCAGGCGGATCATCACCCATCTCCGTTTGCCGCCTCCGCCATGTCCGAAGAATATCTGATCAATTTCACCCCGCAGGAAACCCGCGTCGCCCTCATGCAGCAGGGTGTCGTCCAGGAGGTGCATGTCGAGCGCACCGCCAGCCGGGGCATCGTTGGCAATATCTACCTGGGCAAGGTCGTGCGCGTGCTGCCCGGCATGCAGTCCGCCTTCATGGACGTGGGTCTGGAACGCACCGCCTTCCTGCACGTGGCCGACATCTGGGCCGACCGCCACACCGGCGACGCGCCGCGGCCCATCGAGCGCATTCTGTCCGAAGGCCAGAACCTCATGGTGCAGGTGCTCAAAGACCCCCTTGGCACCAAGGGCGCGCGCCTGTCGACGCAAATATCGATCGCCGGCCGGATGCTCGTCTACCTGCCGCAGGACAAGCACATCGGCATTTCCCAGCGCATCGGCGACGAAGCCGGACGCGAAGCCCTGCGCGAGCGAGTCAGCCAGCTGCTGCCCAAGGACGAAACCGGCGGCTACATCGTCCGCACCATGGCCGAGAACGCCAGCGACGAAGAGCTCGCTGCCGACATCGCTTACCTGAAGAAACTGTGGACCGAGATCAAGAACCGCACCGTCGGCGCCCGCCCGCCAATGGTGCTGTATCAGGATCTGAACCTCTCGCAGCGGGTCATGCGCGATCTGGTCACCGACGGCACCACGCGCATCGTTGCCGACTCCCGCGAGAACTTCCAGAAACTGTCCGCCTTCGCCACCGAATACATGCCGCAGGTGGCGCCGCTGCTCGATCACTACACCGGCGAGCGGCCGCTGTTTGACCTGCATGGCGTCGAGCCGGAAATCGAAAAAGCCCTGGCACGGCGCGTCGATCTGAAGTCCGGCGGCTACCTGATCATCGACCAGACCGAAGCGATGACCACCGTCGATGTGAACACCGGCGGTTTCGTCGGCGCGCGCAACTTCGACGACACCATCTTCAAGACCAACCTCGAAGCCGCGCAGTCCATCGCCCGCCAGCTGCGCCTGCGCAACCTGGGCGGCATCATCATCGTGGACTTCATCGACATGGAAAACCCCGAACACCGCAGTGCGGTGCTCGACGAGTTCCGCAAGGCCCTGTCCCGCGACCACACCAAGATGACGGTGAACGGTTTCACCACCCTTGGTCTGGTCGAAATGACCCGCAAACGCACCCGCGAATCGCTCGCCCATCTGCTGTGCGAACCTTGTCCAACCTGCGGCGGGCGCGGTGAAGTGAAGACCGCCCGCACTGTCGCCTACGAAATCCTTCGCGAGCTGCTACGCGAAGCGCGCCAGTTCAATGCACGCGAATTTCGCGTGCTGGCCGCTCCCAACGTCATCGATCTGTTTCTCGAAGAGGAATCACAAGCACTTGGCATGCTTTCCGACTTCATCGAAAAGACCATCTCACTGCACCCCGAGGCCAGCTACGGACAGGAACAGTTCGACATCGTGCTCCTTTGAGCGCCTGTCCACTCCCCGTGTTCAGCGGGGATTAAACGCCAAACAGATATTTGCACCAATGTAGTGCAAGCCCTGTATTTACAGGGGTTTGCACCGTTTTTTGCACCGCTTCAGTGCATTCAAATATTCAATCGCTGTACGATTGACGCTGCCATCCCGACGCCCGCAAAATCCGGCGCCTAGATCAATGGCAGGTACCCAACAGATGCACACCCAGAACACCCTCCAGGCCGCCTCCGGCCTCACGTCCAGCGCCGTCCGTATCGGTTCCGACCATGGCTACGCCTTCGACGGCGACAGCGTACGCCTCGACGCCGAACTGCTGATCGGCAATCCGGAAGCTGCCGCGACCCGGGAGTGGGCATTGCAACTGTGGGCCTGTGAAGCACCCTTCGACGGCGCCGCCGTTCGCGCCACCAAGGTCGCCGAGCTGCCTGTCGGCAACCAGCCCTGGGTGAGCGCAACGACCCCCGCCTTCCCGCCAGCCGGCCGCGCCGCGCACGCGATGGTGCTGGTTCTCGCCTCTGGCAAGGACGGCTGCTTCGATCAGGTGCAGGACTACGTGAACTTCCCGCGCACCGAAACCTTCGTGCAGCCGTGCCTCGGCGGCGCCACGGGCTTCAGCCTTGCCGAAGACAGCGTCACCCTCAACGTGGATGCCATCGACAACCCGCGGGCGGCCGACAACCTGAGCGGCTCCCTGTCCCTCGAACTGTGGGCCTTTGCCGACGACAAGCCGGAAGGCATCCCGCTGGCAGGCGCCAACCTGGGCAGCCTGGCTGGCCAGAACAGCTGGTACGAGCTCGCCATCGACACGCCCCTCACGGCCAAGCCCGCAGGGACCTGGAACATCGCGCTGCTGCTGCGCGAATGGACCAACGCCGGCTACGTGACCCGCGACTTCGCCAATTTCGCCCTGCCGGTGAGCTGGGCTGCCGAAGTGACCCCGAAGGCCGAAGCCGCCCCCGAAGCCAAGCCCACGGCAAAGCCGGCCGCAGCGCCCAAGGCTGTTGAACCGAAGGCTGTTGAACCGAAAGCCGCTGCGCCGAAGGCTGCAGCCGCCAAGGCCGCAGCCAAGCCTGCCGCAGCCAGCCCCGCCAGCGTGTCGGTCAACAAGGCCAGCGTGGCTGAACTCGTCGCGGTGAAGGGTCTTCCCAAAGCCGTCGCCGCCGCCATCGTCGCCGCGCGCCCCTTCAAGACCCTCGACGAACTGGTCAAGGTCAAGGGCATGGGCGTGAAGATGCTCGACAAGCTGAAGGGCAGTCTGAGCCTGTAACGCGCCCCCCTCCAAAGCCCTGATCCGGCCTGCCGGTTCAGGGCTTTTTGTCGTTCACGGCTGGCAACCACAGGTCTTCACCGGTTGCCTCGAGGAGTGTCAGCCAGGCCCGCACGTCGAATTCGAACTGGTGGTAATCGGGCTCCATGCGACAGCACAACTGATAGAAAGCCTTGTCGTGCTCCCGCTCCTTCAGGTGAGCCAGCTCGTGCACCACGATCATGCGCAGGAACTCCGGCGGCCCTTCGCGAAAGAGCGTGGCGACGCGGATCTCGCGCTTCGACTTGAGCTTGCCGCCCTGCACTCGCGACACCGTGGTGTGGGTGCCGAGCGCCTTGTGAATGGTCTGCAACCTGCCGTCGTAGGCCACCTTGCTCAAGGGCTCGGCGTTGCGCAAATGACGGGCCTTCAGTTCGCCGACGTAGTCGTAAAGCGCCGTATCGTTGCGCACGGCATGCGGCGCCGGGTACTTTTTGCGCAACAAGGGGCCAAGGCGCCCTTCTTCAAGCAGCGCCCGCACCTGGGCCACTAAATGCTCCGGATAACCGGACAGGTAACGAAGCGGGAGTAGTCTGGTCATATGGCGCGGATTCTAACCCTTCCGCCACGCCACTTTGATCTGCCGCAAAGCTGCATCCAGCGCCAGGGTGTAAGTTAATGACCAAACAGTCATTAACTCCAGATGGAGAGTGCAATGAACGAATATCCTGTCCGGCCGCCGCTGCGCCGGATCGTCCTTGCCCTCAGCCTGCTGGTCGTACTCCCGGCCCCTGCCGCCGAAACCCTCGCCGACGCCTGGCGCCTGGCCCTGTCTGCCGACGCCCGCCTGCGCGCGGCCGACGCCGACAGCGACGCCGCCCGCGCCACCCGGGAAGCGGCCCGCGGACTGGCACTTCCCAAGGCCAGCCTCAGCGCCAGCTACACAGTGCTCAGCAAGGAGCCCGCCGCCCGCATTGATCTGCCTTCCATCCCCGGCTTCAGCCTGCCCAACCAGCTGCCTCTGTCCGAGCGCAACTACGCTACCCACGCGCTCTCGGCGAGCCTGCCGGTGTATACCGGCGGGCGCATCAGCGCCGCGGTAGCCGCCGCCGACACCGGCGTGCGCGCCAGCGCCTTCGAGCGCACACGTACCGAACAAGCGGTGAAGCTCGACGTGGCCGAGACGTGGCTCAACGTGCTGCGTGCACGCCGCGCCCAGGCCGCCGCCGAACGTCACCTCGCCGCCCTCGACGCCCATGCGCTCGATGTCGGCAACCTGAGCAAGCAGGGCCTGGTTGCGCGCAACGATGTGCTGTCGGTAGCCGTCGCCCAGGCCGACGCCCGCCAGCGCCTCACCCAGGCGAAGAACGCCGTGGCACTGAGCGGTGCAGCCTACAACCGGCTCCTCGGTCGCCCGCTCGATGAAACCGTCGATCTGGTCGAGCCCCCGCCGCCTCAAGCCGAGCGCGAAGACATCGCCGCCCTTGGCGCCCGTGCCCGTCAGCTGCGCCCCGAAATTGCCCTGCTCGGCGCCCGCGCCGAAGCCACCGACCAGGAAGCCGAGATCGAACGGGCCGGCCGGCGCCCGCAAGTCGGCATCAGCGGAGCCGTTCTTCACGAGGACAACCGTTACCGGGTCAGCCAGGACATCGCCCAGATCGCCGTCGGCGTGCAGTGGGAAATCTTCGACGGCGGCGTGCTGCGCCAGCGCACCGACGCCGCCGTTGCCCGCGCCCGCGCCGCGCGGGAACGCCAGAGCGACGCGGCCAGCCTGATCGAGCTGGAGGTGCGCCAGGAGTGGCTGGCCGCCGATGAAACGGCCCAGCGCTACGCCACCACCCGGGCCGCCACCAGCCAGGCCGACGAAAACCTGCGCGTGGCCCGCGACCGCTACCGCAACGGCGTCGGCACACACACCGAGGTGCTCGACGCCGAAGCCCTGCGCAGCCTCACCGACTACAACCACCTGAATGCCCTCTACGACCACCACCTCGCCCGACTGCGGCTGCGCAAGGCCGTCGGCGAGCTGTAAGCGGAGCCCAGCATGAGCCTCAATCGCAATTACCTGTACGCCGGTCTCGCCGCCCTTGCCGTGATCATCGGCGGCACGTGGGCCTGGCAACACCTGGCCGGCAGCCACACCCTGCCCGAAGGCCTGATCCAGGCCAACGGGCGCATTGAGGGCGATCACAGTACCGTTGCCAGCAAACTGCCCGGCCGCATCGCCGTGCTGAAAGTGCGCGAAGGCGACACCGTCACCGCCGGGCAGGTTCTGGCCCAGCTCGAAGACACCCAGCTGGCCGCCAGGAAACGTCAGGCCGACGCCGCCGTCGCCACCATTCAGGCCCAGCTGCAGGCGGCCCGCGCCCAACTGGCCATCGCCCGCCGCGAAGTGCCGCTGGCCGAGGCCAGCGCCGACGCCGCGCTCGGCAAGGCCCGCGCCGCCGAACTGCAGGCCGCCAGGGATGCGAAGCGCTTCGACGAACTGGCCGAGCGCGGCACCGTCGAGCCGCGCCGCGCCGAGCAGATGCGCCTTGCCCACACCGCCGCCGCCGCCGATCTGCGCCAGGCCGAGCAGGCCGTGCGCTCGTCCCGCCTCGGTGACGACAAGGTCAAGGCCCGCGACAACGACATCGCTGCCCTGGAAGCCGGCCTGCACCAGGCCGAAGCCGCCGCGCAGGAAGTTGCCAGCCTGGTCGACGACCTGACCCTGCGCGCGCCCATCGGCGGCGTGGTCATGAGCCGCCTGCGCGAAGCCGGCGAGATGGTCGCGGCCGGCACACCGGTGTTCGACCTGGTCGACCTCGACAAGCTCTTCCTCAAGGTTTACGTACCCGAAAAGCTGATCGGCCAGCTACGCCTCGGCCTGCCGGCCAAGGTGTATACCGACGCCTTCCCCGGCCAGGAATTTGCCGCCACAACGCGCTATATCTCGTCGCAAGCCGAATTCACGCCAAAGGAAGTGCAAACCCCCGACGAGCGCGTCAAGCTGACCTACGCGGTAAAACTCTACTTCGACGCCAACCCCCAACGCCGCCTGTCCCCCGGCGTGCCTGCCGACGCGGTGATTCGCTGGAAAGACAGCGTGCCCTGGCAGGTACCGCAATGGTGAGCGGCCCGGACTGAAGCGCATGTCCCCCTCCGAACCCGCCATCCAGGTTGCCGGCTTCACCAAGCGCTACGGCAAACGGCTCGCCGCCGACGGCCTGGCGCTCACCGTGCAGCGCGGTGAAATATACGGTCTGGTGGGCGCTGACGGGGCCGGCAAATCCAGCCTGATGAAGGCCATTGCCGGCGTACTGTCCTTTGACGGCGGCACGGTCGACGTCTTCGGTACCCGTATCGACTCGGCGCGCGCCGCCGAAAAGGTCAAGGACCGCATCGGCTTTTTGCCGCAGGGCCTTGGCCTCAATCTCTACCCCGACCTGTCCATCGACGAGAACGTGGATTTTTTCGGCCGCCTGCGCCTGGTGCCGGGCCCCGAGCTCGCCGAGCGCAAGCGCCTGCTGCTCGAGATGACCCGCCTCGATACCTTCCGTGACCGCCCCATGCGCCAGCTCTCCGGCGGCATGAAACAGAAGCTCGGCCTTGTCTGCACGCTGATCCACGAGCCGGACCTGGTGATCCTCGACGAGCCCACCACCGGCGTCGATCCGGTATCGCGCCGCGACTTCTGGGCCATCCTCGGCAAGCTGCTCGAAGAAAAGGGCATCACCGCGCTGGTATCCACCGCCTACCTCGACGAGGCCGACCGCTTCCATCGCGTGTCGCTTTTCCATGAAGGCAAGGTCATGGGCGAAGGCACGCCGGCCGAACTGGTCGCCCGCGTGCCCGGCACCCTCGCCCTGTTTCGCGCCGAACCCCAGACCACCGCTCTGCCGCGCCTCAAGGCCACCTTTCCGCAGACCGAGGCAATGGGTCGCTGGCTGCGCGTCTTCGCCGACGGGGTCGATGCGGCTGGTGCGCGGGCCGGTGTCGATGCGGCGCTTGCCGGAATACCCGCCACCGACTGGTTCGCCCGCGAGCCGGAACTGGAGGATGTCTTCGTCGCCATGCTGCGCCAACGGGGTGCCCGTCTCGACACGCAATTGCAGGACGACGACGCACCCGCCGCAGTGGCAACCAGCCAGACGCCCGCCCTCGCCATCGAAGCCCGCGACCTGACTCGCGTCTTTGGCGCCTTCCGCGCCGCCGATGCAGTGAATTTCAGCGTTCCCCAGGGCGAGATCTTTGGTCTGCTCGGGGCCAACGGCGCCGGCAAGACCACCGTCATCAAGATGCTCACCGGTATCCTCAAGCCGTCGTCCGGCAGCGGTCGGGTGGCCGGTGCCGACATGCGCAGCGCCGGGCTTGCGATCAAGGAGCGCATCGGCTACATGAGCCAGGCCTTCTCGCTCTACCACGACCTGTCAGTGGTCGAGAACATCCGCCTTTACGCCGGCATCTACGGGCTCGACGACCGGCAGGGCAAGCGCCGCGCCGAGTGGGTGATCGGTATGGCCGGCCTCGCCGGTTTCGAGAACGATGCCGCCGGCCGCCTGCCCATGGGCCTGCGCCAGCGCCTGGCTCTTGGTTGCGCACTGGTGCACCGGCCGCAGGTACTGTTTCTCGACGAGCCCACTTCGGGTGTCGATCCGATTGGCCGGCGGGTCTTCTGGGACATTCTCTTTCACTTGTCGCGCAATGACGGGGTGGCGATCCTCGTCACGACCCACTACATGAGCGAGGCCGAGCACTGCGACCACCTGGCCCTGATGTTCGCCGGCAAGGTGGTTGCCGACGCCTCGCCCGAAGCCATGAAAGCAGCCGTGGCACAGGAGGCTGGCCAGCTCCTCGAGCTGCGCGTCGACCGCCCCGCCTCGGCCCAGGCCGCCCTGCGTGCGGCCGGCCATGCCAGCGCCACCTTGCACGGCCGCGCGGTGCACCTGCTGTCGGAAGACGCGGAAGGCGACCGGACGCGCTTGCCAGCCCTGCTTGCCCGCGCCGGCGTGGCCGTGCAATCGGTGGTGCTGCGCCCGCTGTCGATGGAAGACGTGTTCGTCCAGCGCGTCACCGCCCTCGAAGAAGCCCAGCGGAGGACACCATGAACGGCAAGCGCATCGTCGCCCTGGCGTGGAAGGAATGGCGCGAGATCGTCCGCGACCGACTGTTCTTTGCCCTGGCCTTCATCGTCCCGACCATGCTGATGCTGCTGTTCGGCTTCGGCCTCAGTCTCGACGTGGAGCACCTGCCCTTCGCGGTGGTCGATCACGACCGCAGCCCGGCCAGTCGCGACTACGCCTACCGCTTCATCTCGTCGCGCTATTTCGACTTCAAGGGCTACGCCGGCGACGCCCGTGCGCTGGACGGCCTGCTCGCCGACAACCGGATCCGCATGGCTCTGGTAATCCCCGAACGCTTCGACGAACACCTGGCGCGCGGAGAACCGGCACCGGTTCAGGTGCTCATCGACGGCACCTTCCCGATGCGTGCCCAGACCACCCAGGGCTACGTGGTGGCCATCAACAGCGCGGTGAGCCTCGACAACATGGCCCGCGCCCTCTCTGGCGGGCGCGGCATTCCGCTGGACGAAGCGCGACGCCGTGTCCAGCCGGTAAAGCTGGAAGTACGTTACCTCTACAACCAGAGCGTGAAGAGCATCTGGTCGCTGGCGCCAAAGCTGATCATGCTCATCATGATGCTGTCGCCGCCCTTCCTCACCGCGTTGGGGGTGGTGCGCGAGAAGGAGTCCGGCTCCATCTTCAACATCTACTCATCCACCGTCTCGCCGGGTGAGTTCCTGCTCGGCAAGCTGGCGCCCTACGTGTTCATCTCCATCGCCAACGCGATGGTCTTGTGGGCGCTGGCGGTGTGGCTGTATGACGCGCCCTTCAAGGGCGACCCATTCTTCTTCGCCTTCGCCACGCTGCTCTACGTGATCTGCACCACCGGCATCGGGCTGGTGATCTCGATGCTGGTGCAAACCCAGGTGGCGGCAATGATTGTCGCCAGCATCGTCAGCATCATTCCAGCGGTGCTCTACTCGGGCATGCTGCTGCCGCTCACCTCCCTGTCGCCTGGCGCCTCGGCCATCGCCCACTCACTGCCGACCATGTATTACACCAACATCGTCGTCGGCAGCTTTCTCAAAGGCGTCAGCTGGCGCGCCCTGTGGCCCGACGTGCTGGTACTGGCGGCCTACGCCGGCAGCCTGTTCGGGCTGGGCTACCTGCTGTTTTCCAAGCGGCCAAAATCATGAACGGCGGACTCTTTTCGCTGGCCGGGCTGCGCCGCCTGCGCGTGATGACCTGGAAGGAACTCCTCCAGCTCTTTCGCGACACGGCGCTGATGGTCTTCTTCCTGTACAGCTTCACCGGCGACATCTACATCGCCGCCTCGGGCGTCAGCATGCAGCTGAAAAACGCCGCCATCGCCACCCTGGACGGCGACCGCAGCGCGGCCTCGCGGGAGCTGGCGAGCCGCTTTCAGCCACCCTACTTCCGGCCCATCGGCGAGCTGGCCGCCGCGCGCGACAGCATCACCCTGCTCGACGATGCGGGGGCAATGGCGGTGCTCGACATCCCGCCACGCTTCCAGGAACGCCTGCAGCGGGGCGAACAAGTCAGCGTGCAGCTGCAGGTGGACACCTCCAACTCGGTGCTCGGCTTTCTGGCCTCGAGCTACGGGGCACAGATCGTCGGCAAATACGGGCTGGAAGCCGCCGCCCAACGTGAAGGCCTGGGTGGCGCGGGGGGCATTGCCGGCCCGGTCCTGCAGGCCGACATGCGCATCTGGTACAACCCCAACCAGAACGACGCCTGGTTCATGGGCATCTCGGAACTGCTCACCGTCATCACCCTCTTCGCCATCCTGCTGCCGGCGGCGGCGATGGTGCGCGAGAAGGAGCGCGGCACCATCG
>ENA-UPXM01005824-UPXM01005824.1-activated-sludge-metagenome-genome-assembly--contig:-NODE-5824-length-11763-cov-5.319781_pt1 | contig 11763 bp, 12 predicted proteins | sample MGYA00238178_ERZ772708 | MGnify/ENA primary metagenome ERZ772708 (study PRJEB29002, sample SAMN05720212) | activated sludge metagenome | isolation source: anaerobic digester from wastewater... | reverse complement strand
GGCGCGGCCACCGAAACCGAGATGAAGGAGAAAAAGGCCCGCGTGGAAGACGCATTGAACGCCACCCGAGCCGCCGTGGAGGAGGGCATTGTGCCCGGCGGCGGCGTCGCCCTGGTGCGGTGCGTGCAGGCTCTGGAGAACGTCAAGGCCAAGGGCGAGGAGAAAAGCGGCATCTCCATCCTGAAGCACGCCCTGACCGAACCGTTGAAGCAGATCGCCAAGAACGCCGGCCACGAGGGCTCCGTGGTGCTCAACAAGGTATTGGAAGGCAAGGACGACTTCGGATTCAACGCCCAAACCGAGGAGTATGAAAACCTGCTGGCCGCCGGCGTCATCGATCCCACCAAAGTGGTGCGCTTTGCCATCCAGAACGCCGCCTCGGTGTCCGCGCTCATGCTGACCACCGAGGCCATGATCGCCGAAAAGCCGGAGAAGAAAAAAGAGCCGGCCATGCCACCGGGCGGCATGCCGGGCGGCATGGATGACGATATGTATTGATTGTAGGTTAAAAGGCGGCATCCCGCCTGGAACGGACCCCAAGGTCCGCTCCAGGCGGATGATCAGGAAGGGGGATATGGCACGTAGAATATCACGATACGAAGAGTGGTGTCCGGAATGCGGCCACTTGCTGCCCAAAAACAATTGGGATTGCGATTTTTGCGGCTGGTCCGGAAGCAGCTCACGACTGGGGGCGAGTTTGGCTGGTGCCGGCGTGGAAAGCGATGTGGGAGCCTTGGAAATAGCCGGCTACACGGATGATGTCGATCAATTCATCGATCAACTGCATGCCGATGAATCGGTCGCGTCCTCCGAGGATTAGTTGAATCTTAACCGTTGAAACCGCGGCGCATGGTCCGGAGCCCATCCAGCAGAACCCGCATGGCGATGCAGTCATCCTCGTTGTAATCCAGGATTCTCTGGCGAAGGTCCGTGTCCCCGGTTTCAATCCATCGGTGGTACCATTCGATGGAGGCGGCTCCCGAGGGCTCCTTGTCCCGCCATTTGAAGCCGAGATGGGTTGCCAGGGTTTTGATTGAAAAATCGTTGGTGGGCCACTCGGTGCTCTTTCGCACAACATCCGAATAAAGATCGATGGCCCACGCAGAAGAGAACAACCCTTCGATCTCTGCTTCCGAAGCGATGTCGGGAAACCGCTCCCGGAGCCTTCGCAAGGTGGTCCTTTCATAATGGGAGTAATAATAGAGCGCGAACGGGCGTCGCTTTTTTATAAAATCCATGGCTCGCGCGAAGGCGTCGCGCTCCTGTTCGAGGTTGGGCTGGTCGGCAACGAAGGCGTGGTAGGTTTCGCGGTTCCAGCTTGATTTTTTCCGTTCTATGAATCCGTGCAGATAGCAGCAGTCCCGCATGGGATCGGTTTCCACGTCATAAAAAAGCTCGATGTCGGCATCCGGAAATTCGATTGCTTCCTTGAGGTAGGGCTTGGCATCGGGCGTCGTCAGCAACCTGGCACGCTCCTGAAACCGTCTGATGGTGTTGGCGCTGATCCGGGGAAAGATCGTTTTTCTGCCTCGAACGATGCCGGTTAAGTCGGCTTGGGCCAGATCATGAACGGTTTTCAAATAGGGATACATGACGTCCCTTTTGGCTCGGCCCAATTCGGGGATCAGGGTCAGATCATCATCTCCCTTGAGCTGGACGCGACAAAGCGACCGCCAGTGGCAGAGCTTGCAGACGGCGCACAGGGCCGCGAGGGGCTCTTGTTCCCGATTTTTAATGCCAATAACGGCATCGAGGCATTCTTGATAGAGATCCCACAGGCTGCGGCCGTCCCTTTTGGAAAGCGGGGTATTCAGATCATAATCGACCTCTTGGCCGTGGACATCCCATATGAACGGAAAACGGTCTCGTGACAAAAACCCCACTTGGCCGAGGACATCCGTATACAAGGCAAGCTGGACGGCGTAATGCCGCTTCAGTTTGCCATCATCAGACGCATCATCCATTCCCTCGATACCCGCGCCGCTTTTTATGTCACCCGCCACATAGCCGCTGCCTTTTTGAACCAGGAGGTCTGGTTCGCCTACAAGCGTGTCGGTCCGAATTCTGCCGCCATAAATGATTTTTTCGCCCAGGCGCATCAGCCGCAGCGTTTGCCGCTCTTTTTCCCGTGGTTCAAGGGAGCGAAGGTCGGCAAACGGTACGTCCAACTTTTCCATTGTTTCACGCTCGAAGGTATTGCCCCGCTCCCACAAAAGCTCGACGAATGCGCTGACGCGATCCTTTTTGGAGGGGTCCCCAAAGAAATCAAGTTGAACCCGACGGGGGCATTGAACATAATTATATAGTGTCGAGGCGTTGATCTGTTTTTTCATGGCGACTGTTCATCGTGAGACTTCTTATTTCGATGATTCGATATTTTGTCACTTTAACAGTCAGTTATTAATATTTATAAAGGTTCTGAGTCAATAGGCTCCACCTAAAACCCCTGAATTTTTATAAATGATTCGCCTTGACAAGCGAACCGAGAATAATCCAAATCAGAAGAAGGTGGGAAATTTTTCCTAACAGTGATGCCGACCTGCCGGAGACACATGCTCTTTGATAGTTCATTGAATTACAACGGTTTTCGGTTAACAGCCGGAGAACGAGAACGGTTATGAAAAGGGTTGCACATGGGGAGCCAATATCCTTCGGCTGCAAGAATGTCACCTGTTCTTGCAGCCGATTTGTTTTCCAACGCTGCGAGAAGCGTTCTTGATTTACACGTGATGTTGATCACTGGCAGCTTGATGTCGATCTTCTCGATGAAGAGTTTAAGATAGCTCCTGGTCATGCCCCGATCTTCCCCGACAAACATCTCCCTTATCAGAGTCTGGAACTTGCCTATGGATTCCTCTTTGAAGATGTGTAGGGGGATGGTGTGGCTTACCTTGATCCCTGCCAGCTTATCCTCGATGGTGGCCTGTTGCCCCTTTAATTCCCTGATCCTCTCGGCCACATCGGTCAGTTCGATGATGCCGCTTTCTATGGCCTCGTATTGCCGGGTCAGTTTGCCCTTGATCACCCCGATTTGGCGGAACAGGCTTTTTCTCTGTCCCTCCTTCGCCTTGTCCATATTCCGCATCTCTGCATAAATCCCTTTCAGGATTGTCTTCACACGGTCGGTGGTAAAAAGTTTGTTTGCCATGTGGTCGATGATGAACTTTTCCAACTCGGCGGCGGGTATGCGCTGGCCGGGGCAGGTGGATTTTCCCCGTCGTAAGTAATTCGTGCAGTTGTAATACGTGAACTTGCCGCCCTTGGCCGTTTCCAAGGACATTCTCGCTCCGCATAGCCCACAGACGGCCAGCCCGGTAAGTAATGTTTTCGATGCGATTGCTGCGGGGTTGATGGTGCCCGTGATTGGTGTCCGCTCCTCTTTTATTTTCCTTGCCCGCTGCCAAGTAGCTTCGTCAATGATGGGTTCCACGGGAAGAAGTATCCACTCTTCCTTGGGCTTGAACCTGTTTGTCCGGTGGTCGCGGCGGTTGTAATAGTACCTTCCAGCATAAGCCTCCTCGCCGACTATTTCCAAGACGCGGTGCTTGCACCAGAGCTTGCCACGGTATCTATGACCTTCCCTGTTGAGGCGCTCGGCAATGGCCTTGGCTCCCATGTCGGCTAGATACCACTGGTATATTAGACGGACGACCTCGGCCTCCTCCTGGTTGACGACAATCTTCTTCTTGATCGTGTCCTTACGCACCGTTTATCCTTACCGCCATGAATCCATATCGGGGGTTAGAACCATTGAAGTATCCCTTCCGGGCGTTCTCCTTCAGTGCCCGGAGGGTGTGGAAACCGTTCATCTCGGATTCGTATTGGTCGATCAGCTCAAATATGCCTTCGACGAACCCGCCCATTGGGTCGTCCGTCGTTTCCTGGTGGATCGCCATGACCCTGACATTGTGTTTGGCAAGGTTGTGTTTGTAAACACGCGCTTCTGTTGCGTCCCGGAAAAATCGGGATGTGGTTAGGGTGAGGATGATGTCTATCGGGTGGTCCTTCCGCCTTGCCTCGGCTATCATTTCCTGAAAAACGGGGCGTTTGTCGTCGCGTGCGGAGGCTCCAGGTTCGACATAGACACGGTGTATATTCCAGCTTTTCTGGGCGCAGTAATCCCGTAGCTGCCTCTCCTGGTCGGGTAGGGACAGGTCTTTCTCGGCCTGTTTGCCGGTGCTGACTCTAACGTACAGGGCTGCTGTTACCGTCTTCATCTTCTCCCGCTGCCAAAATTTGTTCCATCAAATGGGGCATGAGGATCGTTATTTCCTCGTCCAAGACCTGGTGTATGGTCTCTGGAAAATTATCCCTGATATCATATGGTTGCTTAACCATAAATAATCACAACCGAAAATTATCTGTCAAGGTTTGCATGGAATCATTTCCCCTCGCCCCAACTGCCGCCTATCTTTACCTCCACAAGGTTTTTTGTGCTGGCGTTTGGGAATATTGCCAGCATACCCTGGATCATTGACTTCTCTACAGCTTCTATTGATTGTACAAGGCTATCAGGTGATGTCTCGACAACGACCTCGTCGTGAACAATGTTAACCAGCTTTGCATCCAATCCGTCCAGTTGCCTGTCCAGAATTGACAGCGCTGCCAGCAAGACTTCTGCCGCTCCACCCTGAATGGGGGTATTGATTGCCTCCGTGTAACGGATCGTGCCATTGCTGGTCGTCAAATTCCTATAACGACCGGAGGGAGTAAAAGCGTAGGTTAATCCTCCATGATTCCTTTGCCATGCGGCCAGGCCTGAATATGAATTGAAGAATGACCTCCTGGCGCTTATTGCCTGTTGCTCCGTCATGTTTACTCCGTATGCGGATTTGGCATACTGCCTCAGTCCTTTCGCCCTTTGACCATAAAGAAGCCCGAAATTGACCGCCTTGGCCATTTGCCTCTGTTCCTTCGTCACTGTATTCATGGGAATCCCAGTGAGGGCTGATGCGGTCTTCCGGTGAAGGTCTTCTCCTTTCTCGAATGTGGCCAGTAGGACAGAATCCTTTGAGAGGAGGGCGGCTACCCGGAGTTCGATTTGGTTGTAGTCGGCAATGACGAGGATTTTTCCCGGTGCGGCTGTAAAAAGTGATCGGAATGACTTATCCCGTGGCGGATTCTGGATGTTGGGGGAACTGCAAGTAAACCTTCCTGTTGCGGCCCCACCTATCCTGAAATTGGCGTGGATGCGGCCGGTTAAAGGGTTTACGTGGGCTGAAAAGCTTTCCCCGTAAGTGCTCAATAATTTTCCCGTTTCCCGGTATCTGAGAAGGGGGGTTACCAGGGGATGATCAGAATATTGGGCCAGGGTATCGGCGTCAGTACTGAGCTGTCCGCTTGCTGTTCTTGGCCAGGTCGTCTTGATGCTTGTGTCGAGATGGTTATCGAGCCATGTGGCGATCTGCTTGGGGCTGCTCAAATTGATTTCCGACCCCAGCAGTCTGCGGGTGTCCTGTTCCGCGCGTTCAAGCTTTTCCGTCCAATCTGCCATTAATTCGACATGTCCAACCACATCGAAGCAAAATCCATTTAATTCGAGCTTGGCCACCGCTGTCTGCGCCTCCTTCATTAATTGGTACACCTGCATTTGATCAGTTTTCATGTTCCCTGCCATGTTGGTGTAAAGCCACAGGGTGAGCACAGCATCAAGGGCGGCATAGTCAAGTTGCTCTTCTGACAAGACAGGGGCATCCCAGTCCGAATTCTGGGGTGCTTTGGAGATGGATAGCCCAAAGCGCTCCTTAACCAGATCCTCCAGGCTCGGTAGCCTCCCTGAGATGGCATTGGCCATGAGCATGGTGCAGTCAATATCGGGGGGGGGTATTCCTGCATGGATGAGGTGCTTCAGTTCAAAGACGGCGTTATGGGCGACCATAGGAAGGGAAAATATGGGTGCCAAAGGTTCAAGGCCAGTGGCATAGATGTCAAATACATATATGTCACTGCCTGTGTAAACCTGAATGAGGCGGATACGGGACAAATGTGGGTCCAAGCCTGCCTTTTCATGATTACTGAAGGACGGCATCTTGCTTGTCTCGATATCAATTCCCAGTATCCCGTCAAAGGTAAGCAGGATGCACGCAACGGCCTCGACCGCTTGTGGCCGATCCATTATGTGGCGGGTCGAGATATTATGTCTCCGCAAAATTTCCTCGGCAGTGGTCACTGCCATGGAAGTTTTCTTGTTCCTTGGTTCTTTTTTCAAATAATTACCTCCTTTCCAATACCGTTTTACCGTCCTCAGCCCTAATCCAAGTTCCGATACCACCTGACGTTGCGTCAGTCCTCTTTGCTTGGCTTCCCTGATCATCTCCTCGTTTGAATCCCTTTGCCGATTGCGATGACTTACAATGCCAAAGTAACTGCGAGCTTCCTCAAGGTTTTCGAACTCGCTGGTATATTCCAGTTGGGGATGCGCTGAACATTGGAAGGTGATCACTTCCCGTGGGGAGGTGTAGGGGCGGACACGACCAACAGCTTGGAGCACAATATCCATTTCTTGCTGGTGAAGAGCCTTTGGTACCAGCCGTTCCAGGAGCTCTATCTGCTGGCAAGACTCGTACAGGTCTGCCCGTCTTCTGAGTGGGGAACCACTTGTGCTAATCTGCATTGGGATATTGAATTCGGGGGTAACAATGTCTTGGAGGACCGCGTTCACTATTTTTTCGTTGACGTAATAACCATTTAAGCAGTAGGCTGCGTAAAAGTCCTGGAACAGATTGATTCCCACTATTCCATAATTGATTAAGGGTATGATCTTTGGGTCTTTAAGATCAACCTTGTCCCAATGATCAGTGATGACCTTAGTGTCTCTGAGGCCCATTTCGGTTAGACTGTTTTCTATCCCGCGAGCACATGTTATTCGGAAATCCTTTTTGGAAATGAGTAGAACATTTTTCCCTTCCTCAATCCTCTGTGAGATTAAGGATGCAAAGAAGTCAAAAATTTGTTCGGAGTGGCGTGGGAAATATTTTTTCATTCCGATGCGAGAGGCGATATTGTACCAACTGGTTTCGGGATGAAGAAATGTATAGTTGGCAAAGGGGGCTGCAAGTTTGGTCCCCAGCCTGAACATGGCAAAATCCTGGTCAACGGTGCCGCTGTATATGACAAAGTCTGAATCCATAATTGGAGTGCGACTAAACAGGAGGTTTCCTCCCCAATCCCAGGTTCGGGAATCCTGGTGTGATAAGCTGAAGTTTATCAGCTCATATAGGATGAACCAGAAATCCGTGCCGTACATTTCGTGTCCCTTCTCTTGGACTCTTAGCATCCAACGAATGGTGGTATCCGGTGTCCTCCAGTCCTTTTCTCTGAGATCATCATTGTTAGCCTTCAAGAGACATTGAAGGTAGTGCAGCCAGCGGGTGTTGTTATTAATCAACATTTTCGATCTTCTCCAGAATAGATAGGAGCTGTTCAATATGCTCTCGTTTAATGATCTTCTTTATAGACTTTGCGATAAAGTTGACCTCGTCCAATATGACCAGCGCCGTTCTCGCTCCCGTCCACATACGTAACTGGAAAATAAAAGAGGGGTCTCGTTCAAGATGACTCTGCGTGGCAAATATGACTTGGGTGCCCTGAAGATTCCTTCCAAATTGCCTAGGCCAGAAACAACGGGAATAAGAAGGACATGGGCGACAGAGTATGCTCCTCCCCAAGAGGCCCATGCTTCGGCTTTCGAACACCTTCCATTGGCTGTTTACATCGTCGCCGCAAGATTGTGCGGGCCGAGGTCGCAGGTTCACGATATTAAGGTTACGAGGTGGAGCTTTGATCCATCTCCTTTCATTCAGAACACGTCGAGTAGGCAGGAGGACAACCACAAGATCATATCGCGAGGATTCAATGGCTGCCTCGACAAGGTCATCGAGGTTGTGACTTTTACCTACGCCGATGGGCCAAGTGACGAGCAAATTACCGCCGACCTCGGCGATTAAATCCAGGATTCTCCTGCCAGTCCATTGCTTGCGGAAATCAGAAAGATTATCTGGTCCTATTTCCATTGCTTCCACTATTCTGAAATCAGCCTCCTCCTTTCTTAAGCCTTGCTGCAGTATGATAGCTTAAGTATAAAGATAAATTCGCAAATGAAAATTCCGCGCATATCAGGAAAACTCTATTGCGGAGGAGAATGGTATTTATGGAAGCTCTTCTAATGGAGTGGGTTCGTTCAACTTTTTGATTATATATAAGAATTGTTGAGTAAGGATTTTTGAGTAAGTCTGAAAGGGAATATTATTATGATGATTTTGGGCGTCTCCCAGGTGATCGGTTGGGGCAGAGATCTTTTATCCAGTTCCGCAAAACTCTTTCATGATAATTTTTGGTCCCGCAACCTATCAAGGTTATTTCATCTTTGTAAATCATATCCTCAATCGTAATCTCTGGGCGGTTTTCCCATAATAATTCAGCGATTGCGCGACATCTCTCCCTTCTTTTTTGGTCTATTGTAAGCTCTCTAATCTTGAGTGATTTTTTATCAAAAATGCTGTGGGTCTCGACCTGAGATACTATTCTTGTTATATTATAACTTGATTTGGGGGGTATCCCCGCATTATTATCAATTAGGTTAAACGCTTCCTCTGAATTAATAGGCTCCAAGTTTGTGAGCAATACTGAGCATATCACTTCCAATTTAAGAACTTTATTTTGTAAAAGTGATTTATAATAATCGGGCACTAGATCATCTTCTTCGATTGGTCCTGTCATGCCCCAGTGGATTTTCTTAATTAGGCCGGCAAATAATTGCTCTCTAAAAAGTTCCAAACACTGAATATATAAAACAGTTTCTTTTTTGTTTGCCTGTTTGCTGATTTTTTCGACTTCCTCCTTTGGAAGGCTCTTTTCGAATAACTGCCGGTCATTAGCCCCACAGAGGACGAGCCATTTTACATACTCTTTCTTTCGCAGGACTTCCTTGTGGTCAATAATGGTAGCCGGATTATGATCATAACGCCAAATGGTATATAAATGCGATAATTGAGATGTTTTCATATGCCCCACAAATTGAATTACTTTTATCTGAGAATGGCCTTTATTACCCTATAAATCGTCCCATACTCCTTCTTACTTGCATCTTTCAGCATTGCGTCGATTTTTGTCTTCAATTCCTTCGTGTCTTCAGTCTCGTGGTCGAAGATGAACAGTTCATGGAGTTCGACTTTTAAAGCCGTGGCGATTTTTATCAAGGTCTCTATCGGGGCGTTCTTTTCCCCCCTTTCGATGGCACCCACATATTTGGAGCTCAACCCGGCCTTCGGACCGAGATCCTCCTGCACCATGTTCTGCGCCTTCCTTAAATCTCTAATCCGCCTTCCTATCAGTATCCTCTGATTTTCCATTATTGATCATCTCCTGAAGGATTTATACAGCCTTAACGCCGGGGGTAACACCCACGTACAGGAGGAATAATTTGACAAAAGAACCTGACAGGGGTAATGCTTGCTATGATGGTATAAATGGGACAGTCTTATGCGTGATGAATTTGTCGGTGACGTTGGGGATTTTGGTAAGTATATCCTACTGAAGGAACTGCGGGCAATTGCCGGGCCAGAGGTCAAGATCGGGATTAACTGGTATTACAACACACGCCCGGCAACAGCATTCCGGTATTTATTTGATGATAAATACTGGCTATGTGATCTAACCTTGTTTGCCCATCTAAAAGGCATCCATGCATGTAGAATGCCTCGATTGTCAGTAATAACAGATGGTGGTTTTCTAGAAGGATGCCTGTCTTACGATGTCCCCATACCTTATGTGGCAACAACTCCGGCACAAAGGAAAACTGATCGGGGAAAATGGTTTGATGGATCTCTGGAGGTTTTGAAAGATGCAAATATGGTATTCCTTGATCCAGATAATGGCCTCCCACCCTATAACAAAGAGAGTATTTCCGATAATAATATCATATCTGCCAAAGCAAAAAAGCCACGAGAAGTAACGAAGTCACATGTAGACGCCGTCAAATATGCCTTTCCTGATGAAGTCAGGGACTATTATAATGATAAGAACCATAGCAAATCAGTTATTCTTTATCAGCATCAAAATCGCAAGGAAACTAAAACTTTTGAGGATTGGTTTTTAAAAGAAATAAATAAGATTAAGCCTGATGGAAACCAAATCATCATTCGATGCCCAAGGTATGTACCCCGTTACTATGCCTTGATTGCTAAAACTACAGAGCATCATAAACTGTTTACGAAACTGAATAAAGAACTGATGGACAATTATCCCCTGCTTTTTGAGAAGGTATAAAGGATCAAAACCGAGAAGGTAGTTAAGATAACCCAGACAGGGTAGGTAAGGAGGTGCCACGAACCATTTATAAAAAATAAAAATGGTTCGTGGCACCTCCCACGGGGAAAGGTTCAAATTACATATGAGAATCGGGGACAGTAATAGCAAGGGGCAAGTGCTTATTAGAAAGACAGACGTAAAGAGCACAACACACGCTTTTGCGAAAGTGTGGGTTATGCGTTGCGGTACTTGTGGACATGAATATGGCAGTAACGGTTGCGATGCCCATATACGCAAATGTCCTCGTTGCTATGAGGGTACAGCTGCTGAAGGCGAACCGTTATAAAGCATTAACTGCTCAGTGTGAACATGGCCGTAGCCGCTATTGAGAGTCCCCATAGGTGCCACGAACCATTTATAAAAAATAAAAATGGCCGATGGCACCTTGGCTCTCTGTATTGGGGCAGGGTGGCGGTATCAGCCTAAATGAGACCTTGTCCACTGGGTGGTCATATAGCCGCCAATTCTCATGGCATATCTTGACGGGAACAATGTGTCTGTGTTTTTGTAACATCCGTAACATTCTGACTATTTCCGGGGGATATATTTTTCAACACATGGGAAGGCAAGAAATGACCTTCATTATACAAGGAGTGGTAAATAAACTTAGAATGCTTCGCCGCGTTTTCCATACGTCGTTTGCTTTCCTTTGCTTCTCAATAGGGTATGGCGGTTCTAATATTCAAGGCCATTCCCAAGGCCAAGGAAGATGGCAAGAAGGGCGTCGGAATGCCATCCACGGTATGCTGCTTAAATTTCAATTTTCTTAACCGGCTGTTCAACCTGCCGGGCGGGGATTCCATATGACAAACCCTTATCTTCAGGCGGTGGCCGACATCGAACGGAATAAGTGGTGTGTCGATCTCCGATGCAGCACTTGCCACGCCCAAGACTTCCGGTCTGCCGTGTCCAGTATTCCTGATCTCCAATCGGCGCTGTTATCCCTCGATCTAGAATCTCTCATTTCCCACAAGAATTGGAACAGTGCGCTCAGGATTACGGTTATGGACCATCGCTTGTCTGTTGACTGGGGGCTTATTCTCTCGTCTTGGCTTTCCTATGCGCAAGATCATGTGGATTTTGCAGACAAGGTTTGGTTCTACATCGTCAACCGCAGCCCATGTGATAGGGAAACACGCAGTAAATGGCTGGAAATGTGCGTTGGACTTGCCATCCGCACGCGGCATACCTCCCTGCTTGAATCTCTTGTACGTATCCTTGGCCCCAGAACATCAGATTATGGTGATTTGTTGGTCGTTTCCTTGGAGGAGGCTCCCCGTTCGTCGCTGTTGACAAACGCTTTGGTGAAGGCGGGATTCCTTCCCTCAGCGGAAGATATTAAGAGAGAGAAGAGTCGGGACATCGCTGGGCAAAGGCTGTTTGGTGCCATACGTCGGAATGACATTAAGGCGGTGAAGGCATTATTGGCAAAAGGGGCAAATTTGTCGGTTAAGG
>ENA-UPXM01005821-UPXM01005821.1-activated-sludge-metagenome-genome-assembly--contig:-NODE-5821-length-11766-cov-5.510716_pt1 | contig 11766 bp, 7 predicted proteins | sample MGYA00238178_ERZ772708 | MGnify/ENA primary metagenome ERZ772708 (study PRJEB29002, sample SAMN05720212) | activated sludge metagenome | isolation source: anaerobic digester from wastewater... | reverse complement strand
ACTTCAATCTGATCGCCCCCGGGCCAATGGGCATTGACAGCTGGCTGATCATGGCCGGATTCATGCTCAACGCCGCCGTGCCACCGCTTCACGCCTGGCTGCCGGACGCCTATAGCGAGGCAACCGTCACAGGCGCCGTATTCATGTGCGCTTTCACCACCAAGACCGCCGTCTATGCCCTGGCACGCGGTTTTGCCGGCACGGAGATTCTGGTGCCGCTGGGCACCTGCATGGCGCTCTACGGTGTCGTATACGCCTTTCTGCAGAACGACTCCCGCAAACTGCTGGCCTATCATGTGGTCAGCCAGGTCGGATACATGGTCGCCGGAGTTGGCATCGGCACCCAGCTGGCCATCAACGGCGCCTGCGCCCACGCCTTCGCTCACATCCTGTACAAGGGACTTTTATTCATGGGGTGCGGATCCGTGCTGCGGATGACCGGCACCAGCAAGTTCACAGAACTGGGCGGTCTGTACAAAAAGATGCCGCGCACCTTTGTGCTGACCCTGATCGGCGGCCTGTCCATCTCGGCCTTTCCGCTGTTCAGCGGTTTTGTCAGCAAGGCCATGATTGTCTCAGCCGGGTTCGAGGCCCACAACTACACGGCCGCTTTCCTGCTGACACTGGCCTCGGTGGGTACCTTCCAGTCCACCACACTCAAGATCCCCTACTACATCTGGTTCGGCAAGAGCAACTGCAGTGAGGAAACGCTGAACAAGGCCGTTGACCCGCCACTGAACATGCAGACCGCCATGGTGATCGCCGCTGCGCTGTGCGTCTTCATCGGCTGCTACACACCCTATCTGTACAACATGCTGCCCTATCCGGAAATCGCAGCGGCCTACGATCCGTACACGGCTTACCACATCTCCGAAACAATGCAGATACTGCTGTTCACTGCTTTCGGATTCTTCCTGGTGCTGAAAAGGATCACCCCCCACGAAACAATCAGCCTGGATCTGGACTGGTTCTATCGCAAGGGCGGACGCGCATTCCTCTGGATCGCCAGCAAGCCGGTGCAGTTGATCGACAACCTGGTGGGAGAGCTGTACCGGCTGATCGGCCTGCTGCCGCTGATGTTCACCGCCCGCTTCTGCTCCTGGTTTGACTGGCACGGCATCGACGGCATCGTTGACGGAACTGCCCGCACGGTGCGCGGTACCGGCGCAGTATTCAGGCGCTTCCAGAGCGGACAGCTGCAGTACAACATCCTGTTTGCCGTCACCATTGTCGCGGCCGTGCTGCTGATCTACGTTTTTGCCTGATTTATCTCCTGGGAGGAAGATGGGAATGGAGTTTCTGATAATGAACAAACTGGGGTTCCCGCTGCTGAGCGCACTGATCTTCCTGCCGCTGGCCGGCGCGACAGTGCTGCTCCTTTTACGGCATGAAACCCTGATCAAATACTGGTCACTGACCGTCACAATGGCGACCGCCCTGCTGTCGCTGCCACTCTACCCAGCCTTCGATCCGGCCACAGCCCGTTACCAGTTCGCCGAGCATCACGCCTGGATCCCGGCGCTGAACATCAACTACACATTGGGCATTGACGGCATCTCCCTGCTGCTGGTGCTGATGACCACCCTGTTGATGCCTCTCTGTGTGCTCGGCTCCTGGAAATACATCGAAAAACGCGTCAAGGAGTTTATGTTCTGCCTGCTGTTGATGGAAACATCCATGCTGGGCGTATTCATGGCGCTGGACTTCGTGCTGTTCTACCTGATGTGGGAAGCCATGCTGATCCCCATGTACCTGCTGATCGCCGTCTGGGGCGGCCCGCGCAAGACCTACGCCTCAACCAAGTTTTTCCTCTACACCCTGGCCGGATCAGTGTTGCTGCTGGTGGCTATCATCGCCCTCTACCTCAGCCAGGGCACCTTCAGCATCCCGATGCTGATGGGCAAGGAATACGCCATGACCTTCCAGACCTTGGTATTCCTGGCCTTTTTCATTGCCTTTGCCATCAAGGTGCCCATGTTTCCTTTCCACACCTGGCTGCCGGCCGCCCACGTGGAAGCGCCCACCGCAGGCAGCGTCATCCTGGCCTCGGTACTGCTCAAGATGGGGGTCTACGGATTTCTGCGCTTCTGTCTGCCGATCACACCAGACGCAACCATCATGTTCGCCCCCTATGTTCTGGTGCTTTCGGTGGTCGGAATCATCTACGGCGGCCTGACCGCCCTGGCCCAGCAGGACATGAAGAAGTTGATCGCCTATTCCAGCGTCGGACACATGGGCTTCGTGACACTGGGGGTCTTTGTTTTCAACCAGAACGGCATCGAAGGTGCCATCCTGCAGATGATCAACCACGGCATCACCACCGGCGCTCTGTTTCTCTGCGTCGGCATGATCTACGAGCGCACCCACAGCCGTGAACTGGATCGGGCCGCCGGCCTGGGCAAATACATGCCGGTCTACGTCACATTTCTGACCTTCTTTTCACTGTCGTCGCTGGCCTTCCCGGGGACCAACAGCTTCGTGGGTGAATTCCTGATCCTGGCCGGCAGCTTTGCCGACCACAAGCTCATCTCCGCCTGTGCCATACCGGGCGCAGTGCTGGCGGCCGCCTACATGCTGCGCATGCTGCAGCGCATGATCTGGGGCCGACCGCACAACCCGGATCACAGCGGCATCGCCGACCTGAACCTGCGGGAGATATGCACGCTTGCTCCGCTGCTGGTTTTCGTCTTCTGGATCGGTTTGGCGCCGGCACCGTTCATGAAGGTCATGAATGTCACCGTCACCAACCTGATCACACAGGTCGGCGAAAAGCAGGCAGCCGGTATGCGCACGCAGGCAGCGCTGACCGGCAAGACAAACACCTTGAACCTTGAACCGATAAAGGAAAGACAATGATGCTGTTCGCTCCTGAACTGTTTCTGCTGCTAGGCAGCCTGGCGGTCTTCTTCATCAGTACGGGCAGGGATTGCGGCAAACTGGCCAGAACGGCCGCCATGCTGACCGCACTGGGAGGCACCCTGCTCTGTCTTGCAACCTTCTGCATGCAGGGCGACCTGTTCTACGGCGCCTACCGGATTGACCTGTTCTCGCAGATGTTCAAGCTGTTCATCTGCCTGGGCCTGGCCATCGTGCTGCTGGTCGGCACTGAATTGAAAGGGGTCAGCAACCGGGTCCGTCCGGAATACTACCTGTTCATGCTCCTGAGCGTAACCGGCCTGGTCATGCTGGTCAGCAGCGTTGAACTGATTGCGATCTTCATCGCTCTGGAACTGTCATCCTTTTCCATGTATCTGCTGGTGCCGCTGCGTGACGACCACGACGGCCTGCGCATCCAGATGGAATCGGCCATCAAGTACATCCTGTTCGGTGTCGTCGCCACCGGCATCATGCTGTTCGGCATGAGCTACATGTTCGGACTGACCGGCACCACCCATCTGGCAGAGCTGCTGCCCAGGCTGCACGGCATGTCGTCCAGCCCGCTGGCCATCCTGGCCATCGCCATGACACTGGGCGGCTTCTTCTTCAAGCTGGCCGTCTTCCCGTTCCACTCCTGGGTGCCGGATGTGTATCAGGGCGCCTCCAATGAAACCACAGCCTTCATCGCCTCGGTTCCCAAGATCGCCGCAGTGGCTCTGCTGATCCGCATCACCAGCCTGTCCGGCATTGAATCAGGCGCGCTGGTCACCATGCTGACCATACTCTCGGTCTGCTCCATGTTCTATGGCAATCTGGTGGCACTGGTCCAGACCGACATCAAGCGCATGCTCGGCTTTTCCGGCATCGCCCACGCCGGCTATGTGCTGCTGGGCCTGGTGACACTCAAAGACAGCGGCTACGCCGCAGCCATCTATTACATCATCGGCTACATGCTCATGACCCTGGCCGGTTTTGCCGTTATCTGCCGTGTCTCCGCCAAAGGTGAGAACCTGCTGGTCGACGACTTGAGCGGTCTGCACAAACGCTCGCCGCTTCTGGCCCTGACCATGGCCACCAGCATGTTCGCCATGGCCGGCATCCCGCCCTTCGTCGGCTTCATGGGTAAATTCTCGCTGATGACCGAAGCCTACCGGGCCGGGCATCTGGCGCTGGTGATCGTTGCCGCCATCAATACCGCCATCGGCATCTACTACTACCTGTCCGTGGTTAAGGTCACATACTCGGCAGAGGCAGGCCAACGTCCTGTCGTCACCCTGGATCTGACTACCAAGGCGCTTTGCATCATACTGGTCACCTTCATCATCCTGCTGGGCATCTTGCCAAGCAGGATCATCGAGATCGCCGGCACAGCGGTAAAAGCGATTATGTAGACCAGCCCAATATCAAAGCACGCACTAAAGCCCGCCGCATTTCCCATGGCGGGCTTTTGCATATGACCTAAACATGATGACAGCAAACCGCCCTGGAGCGCCTGAATGAAAAAATTACTGCTGATCGGTGTTACCCTGTTGTGGTCGATCACCTGCTGCGCAGTCTGCCTGGGGCAGGAAAAGCCGGATATGGCAAATGCGGCTGCAGCACAGGCTTCACTCTCCCAACTGGGCCAGCGGCGGATCGGCGTGCTGACCGGTTCGGTGCATGACAGCTACACCATCAAACACTATCCCCTGGCCACCATCCTGCACTACAAAACCCCTTCCGACCTGATACTGGCGGTCAAGTCCGGCAAGGTGGACGCCGCCTTTTACACCCACGAGACCCTGCTGGAGATGCTGCGCCATGACCATGAGCTGGCGCTGTTGGGTAAACCGCTGTTTTCCGTGCCGATCGGGGTCGGTTTCAACAAGGGCAACGAGACCCTGCGCAGGCAGTTCAACGACTTTCTGAAGCAAATCCGCCGGGACGGCCGCTTTAACGACATGGTTACCCGCTGGATCCTGCAGGGCAACAGCGAACCGGTCAAGGTGGCAGGCGGCAAAACCAGCGGGCGTCTGGTGATCGGCACGGTCAGCGACAAGGGACTGCCGTTTACGATTGTCAAAGACAACAGGATGATCGGTTTTGATATCGAACTGGCTGAACTGTTTGCCGCCTGGATCGGCAAGGAGCCTGTGTTTGTGGACATGGAGTTCGGCAGCCTGATCGCCGCCGTCTCCACCAACAAGATCGACGCTATCTTCAGCACCCTGATGATCACCGATGAGCGGGAAAAGCAGATCGCCTTTTCCGAACCGTACTACGAACTGGGAGCCAGCGTCTTTGCCCTGAAAAAGCATGTGGCCGGTGCGGCAGTCGGGGCAGATACCCATACAGTCTCCTTCCTCAGCAGCATCGCCACCGGCTTCCGCAGCAACATCCTGCAGGAAAAACGCTATCTGCTGATCCTGGACGGGCTAATGACAACCGTGATCATCTCCGTCCTCGCCACCCTTTTCGGCACCCTGCTGGGAGCTGTGGTCTGCGCCATGCGCATGGCCCGCCAGCGTGTACTCGTCGTCCCGGCCAAGCTCTACATCGCCGCATTGCGCGGCATGCCGGTGCTGGTGCTGTTGATGCTGATCTTCTATGTGGTCTTCGCCTCGGTGAACATCAATCCGGTCATCGTAGCGGTTATCGCCTTTGGCATGAATTTCGGCGCCTACACAGCGGAGATTTTCAGAACCGGCATTGAAGGGGTGGAAAGGGGCCAGACCGAGGCCGGCATCGCGCTGGGGTTCAGCCGGACCGGCACCTTTGTGCATATCGTGCTGCCCCAGATGGTCAGGCGCATACTCCCGGTCTACAAGGGTGAGTTGATCTCGCTGGTCAAGATGACCTCGATTGTGGGCTATATCGCGGTGCAGGATCTGACCAAGGCCGGCGACATCATCAGAAGCCGCACCTTTGACGCCTTCTTTCCGTTGTTAATGGTGGCGCTGCTCTACTTCATGATCTCCTGGGCGCTGATGCAGGCGGTGGAACACGTCGAGCGTTCCACCGATCCCCGACGGAAACAGAGAAAGGCAGGCAGGTCATGATCCGGATAACCCATCTTTCCAAGACCTACGGCCCGGTTACCGTGCTGAAGGACATTTCCCTGCAGGTGGCCAAAGGCGAGGTCATCTCGATCATCGGCCCTTCCGGCACCGGCAAGAGCACCCTGCTGCGCTGCCTGAACCTGCTTGAACAGCCCGATGGCGGCTCCATCCGTGTGGACGGTGTCGACCTTTTGGACAAAAAAAGCGATGTCCCTAAAATCCGGCAGCGGATGAACATGGTCTTTCAGTCCTTCAACCTGTTCGCCCACCTGACCGCGCTGGAAAACCTGACCATCGGCCCGGTCAGGCTGCAGGGACTGGACCGGCATACCGCGGAACAGCAGGCCATGGAGATACTCAAGCTGGTCGGTCTGGCGGAAAAGGCACACCATTTTCCCGACCAGCTGTCCGGCGGGCAGAAACAGCGGGTGGCCATCGCTCGCTGCCTGGCCATGCGTCCGGAGATCATCCTGTTTGACGAGCCGACCTCAGCCCTGGATCCCACCATGGTCAGCGAGGTGCTGGCAGTCATCCGGCGGCTGGCCAGGGAAGGCATGACCATGCTGATCGTAACCCATGAAATGGACTTTGCCCGCGATGTCTCCAGCCGGGTGCTGTACATGGATGAAGGGGTGATCTACGAGCAAGGGACGCCGCAGCAGATCTTTGAAAACCCGTGCAAGGAGAAAACCAGTGCCTTTATCAACCGCATCCGCAGCCTGAGTTGGCGGATCGAATCACCGGCATACGACCTGTATGCCATGAATGCCGAACTGGAGAACTTCTGCGAAAAGCAGATCCTGCCCAGACAGACGCGCCAGCATCTGCTGCTGCTGGTGGAAGAGCTGCTCCTGCTGCACGGGCCGCTGTTGCCGTCAACACCGATTGACCTGACCATCGCCTATTCGGAAAAGAAGGAAAGCATCGAGCTTGTTCTGGAACACCGGGGAGAGACAAATCTGCTGCAGCAAGAACTGCTGCCCGACGAGCTGGGACTGACCATTATCCAACACCTGGTGCAAGACATCCAGTGCCGGCGCACAGATGACGTCTACCGCCTGACCATCAGCCTGAAGAGCGGTTAAGGCATTTCCTACGGCCGGATCTCCACCACCGTGCCGATCGGCACCAGACGGAATATCTCCTCGATCTCCTCGTCCGTCACGGCGATGCAGCCCTGTGTCCAGTCCAGATCGGCCTGAAGGCTGCCGACCCAGGCATAACCCTTCTTGATGCCGTGGATCATGATATCGCCGCCTGGTGCAGCCCCCAGAGCCTTTGCCCGCTTTCTGTCGTCTGCATTCGGATATGAGATATGCAGGGCCTGGTGGTATCGGCTGTTCCTGTTCTTGGAGTCGATCGTATAGATCCCTTCCGGGGTCTTTTTATCCCCCTGCATCAGCTTGGGGCCCACCGGATTTCCACCCAGAGCCACCCGGTAGGTTTTGATCAGATCGCTGCCAGCATAAAGGCTCAGCTGCCGCTGCTGCTTGGTTATCAGAACCCGGTCAATCCGTCTCTTCTGCATGGCAAAATCTTTTACCTTCTGCTCCAGCATGGCAATCTCCTGCTGTCTGTCTTTGATTCCGGCTTCGCTCTGCGCAAGTTTCTGCCGCAGTTCCCTGATCTGCAGCTGCTGACCGGCGGCCATTTCTTCCTTGTAAACCATGTTATTGACGTAAAAGACCATCATGCTGCTGTCGTGCCTGTAGACGCTATGCGGATACTCTCTGACGAGCTTCCGGAAGCAGTCCAGCGCCTTACCGAAATCCTTGGCTTCATTTCCGGGATGCGCATGAATAATCCCCATCTCAAACAGCGCCCTGTCACCCATGACAGGATCTGCAGCTGCCGCCTGCTCATAGGCATGCAGGGTCCCCTGATAGTCGCCCCGGCTGAAAAGCGCATGTGCATCTGACAAAAGCCTTGAAGAGTGCGAATTTCCATTCAGGCTGGCACAGGAACAGAGGCAGATCGTGATAAGCATCAGCAGGAAAGACCGTAAAACAGTCCCTAGCCGGCTTAGACGCTGTGCCCTGAAGATGACGGGCAAACATCGCCTGATCCTGTCTGCAGTGAAATCAGTGGTGATTGATATTGCGGTCATTTTTACACCGTGCATAAATTGGGATGTGTAACGGTTATTGGTAAAAGGAAAAACGGCGATGGCAGGGGCCTGAACCCCTGCCATCCTTCAGCATGTTTTCTTCTGGCAACCCCAGAAGAAAACCGGTTGGGAGGATCACAGCCCCCCATATGAAACTGCTACTTTCTCATCGACTTCTTGAAAGCGGCTTCTGCCATTCTGGCCTTCTGGGCCGACTGCTGTTTTTCCTTTTCTGCGGCCAGACGTTCCTTTTCTGCCGCAATACGCTCTCTTTCCTCTGCCATCTTTATGGCATTTTCAGCGCGGGCTGCGGCTGCATCAGCCTTTGCTGCTGCCGCATCAGCTGCCGACTTGGCTGCCTGTGCATCCTGCATCGCCTGATCCGCCTTTGCACCGGTCAGCTTTTCCTGTGCCTGCACCTTTTCCAGGTCGCCGGTTGTTGCGCAGCCGGCCACGAGAACGGAAGAGACTGCCAGCATCGAGATCGCCATGAGCATCCTTTTCATCACGTATCACCTCCTTTCTGCTGAAATAATGTCCACACGCCTATTACGCATGGCCATTTGCTGTTGAAGCAATTTACACAAACCCTATCTGCCGGCGGTGTCGAACACCACCCCAGTCAGGTTCAGGTCAATCTTCAGGCGCCTGGCCACAGTCCGGGCCTTGTCACCATCGTCAAATGGCCCGGCCACAACGCGGTAGCCGCCCTTCTTCGGCATGACACGCGCCGGGATGGCCGGTCCCTGGTGGTTGATGATGGCTGCCATGCGCCTGGCATCCTTTTCCTCACTGACAACAGCTGCCAGCACATACCAGGCATCGTCCCTCCATTCCGGAGGAAGCGGCTTGCCGGACAGCACAGCGGGGTGTTCCAGTTCTGTTATGTTTTCTTCCGTCGGCACCCCGGGCTGGTTCATATCCAGGATGGGAACCGGGATACCCCGCGCTTCACGCTGTATACCCCTGACCTGACCCCAATCCAGCTTGCGCGCCGTGCTCCGCTCAATCCTTTTGAGACGTTCCTCAAATCTCCCGGCTGTCCGTTTATCCGTATCCTCCAGGGGCGCATGGGCTTCCAGGTAGATCACGCCATTACGCTTCCCTACCAGATAGGGCTGGTTGACGATCATTACCGGCGTATTGACCGGGGTATCCTTGTAAAGCTGCGCGATGTTTTCCGGATAGAGTCTCAGACAGCCATTAGTGGCCTGAAGACCGATGCTGGCCAGCTTGTTGGTGCCATGGATCAGGTAGCCGGACTTGCCCAGATACAGCGCATATTCGCCCAGCGGATTGTCCGGTCCGGGCGGAATCTTTCCCGGCAGCGGATCGCCCTTTTTTCTATGATCAGCAGCAATCGAGGCCGGCACATGCCAGGTCGGCCGGAACGCCTTGCGCAGCACGCGTGTGCTCCCCCGGGGGGTGGGACGTTCGATGGTTCCGATGCCGACCGGATAGGTCATAACCTGCATCTGGCCATTCTGGTCGCCATATTGAAACAGCCGCATGGAGGCCAGATTGACGACAATCCCCTTGCGCGGCGCATCGGGCAGAACAAAACCCAGCGGCAGAATAATGCGTCTGCCCTGCTCAGGCACCCATACATCCACCCCCGGATTGGCGGCGCTGAGCGCATTGACACCAAGACTGAAGTGCCGGGCGATATCCGCAAGCGTATCCCCCTCGGCAATCCTTACGGCATGGAGTTGACCGATCACGTCCACATCCCGGGCGAGATCAAAGCGGTTCAGCTCAATCTGCCCGGCAGCCCCCTGCGATGAAATCCTATCCTGGCCACCGGATGCAGATTTAAAGACTGAACACCCCTGCATGTACAAGGCAAACAGGCCCAGCAATGCAAACAGTGTCAATCGAACCAGACAGATACGGGACAGCTTTTGCGGCATGGATGAAGACACCTTTCATGGCAACCGGATGAGGCTTCTGGCGTGTGCAAACAGGCACAAAAAAAGCCGGATTGCTGAAATATATTGATATTTCGGCAACCCGGCTGTCTCAGTAAGACCCTGTAGGCTTTCCGCCCCATCCTCGCGAATGGTTAAGTATTATCGTCTATCTTTAATTAATTTTGACTTTTATAACATCGCGATTAATGTCTGTCAATCATTTTAACCTGGAAACTGTTTTCACTCTCACAGTAAACCAGAACACAAAGTGTATTACTGGTTACGGCCAAAACAAATCCACATAAGAGTGATCAGCATTTCAGGTACATAAGCCCGGCAAGAGTGAATCAAAAAAACAAGACGCTTGACAACAGTTTTCAGTCCTGGCCCTCAAAAACAAAAAAGGCACCTTAGGAATTAACCTAAAGTGCCGTATTTTGCTTCAAATGGTCGGGGAGACAGGATTTGAACCTGCGACCCTCTGCTCCCAAGGCAGATGCGCTCCCAGACTGCGCTACTCCCCGACGAAAGACAAGTTATATAGCACAGGCTCGAATAGCAAGGCAAGCATTATCTGCATTTGTTATGCAAATCATTTTTGCGGCATCAGCCGATGAACTGTTTGACCGAGGCGACGATACCGCTGGCGTCCAGTCCCAGCAAGGCGCGCAGTTCGGACTGTTCCCCCTGCGGGATCGGCATATCGGGATAACCGAGCCGCAGCACCCTGACACCGCACATGTCACGCTGTTCCAAAAGCTCCAGCACAGCGCTGCCAAAACCGCCCTGCACGGCGTTTTCCTCCAGCGTGACCAGCAGACCGAAACGCTCGGCCATCTCCAGCACCAGCACTTCATCCAGCGGTTTGACAAAACGCGCATTGACCACCGCCATGCGGATGCCCAGTTGTTCTTCAAGCAGCTCGGCGGCCTGCATAGCCGGGTAAACCATGGAACCAAGCGCCAGCATGGCGCCATGGTCTCCATCGCGCAACAGTTCGCCCCGGCCGACCGGCAGCGGTTTGACAATTTGATCCAAAGCAACACCGTATCCGTTGCCCCTCGGATAGCGCAGGTTTACGGGCGAGCCCAGCTCCAGAGCCGTGGCCAGCATGTGCTGCAACTCGTTTTCATCCTTGGGCGCCATAACGGTCATGTTGGGCAGATGGCGCAGGTAGGAGATATCAAAGGCGCCGTGGTGGGTTGGGCCGTCATTGCCAACCACACCGGCACGGTCCATGGCAAACACCACCGGCAGGTTCTGCAGGCAGACATCGTGAAAGACCTGGTCATAGGCCCGCTGCAGAAACGAGGAATAGACAGCAAATACCGGCTTGAGGCCACTGGCGGCCATGCCGGCTGAAAAGGTGACACCGTGCTGCTCGGCAATACCCACATCAAAGAAACGCCGGGGAAATTGTGTAGAAAAGCAGCCAAGACCGGTGCCGTCCGGCATGGCGGCCGTAATGGCGGTGATCCTTTCATCTTCGGCAGCCAGCTTGCACAGTGTGTTCCCGAAAACAGCGGTATAGGAAGCTGCCCCGCCCTTGCCCTTGAGTACCTTGCCGGTTGCCACATCAAAGGGGCCTACACCATGAAACAGGGCCGGATTATCCTCGGCCGGCTTGTAGCCCTTACCCTTTTTGGTCAGTACATGCACCAGCACGGCGCCGTCGATCCGTTTCACCTTTTCCAGCGTTTCCACCAACATGGGCAGGTCATGGCCATCGATCGGGCCAATGTACTCGAATCCGAAGGCCTCGAACAGCATGCCGGGCGTGAACAGCCCCTTGAAGGACTCCTCCATCTTGCGCGCCAGATGCAACATGTGCTGG
>ENA-UPXM01005806-UPXM01005806.1-activated-sludge-metagenome-genome-assembly--contig:-NODE-5806-length-11785-cov-6.632481_pt1 | contig 11785 bp, 10 predicted proteins | sample MGYA00238178_ERZ772708 | MGnify/ENA primary metagenome ERZ772708 (study PRJEB29002, sample SAMN05720212) | activated sludge metagenome | isolation source: anaerobic digester from wastewater... | reverse complement strand
CTGATTTTTCAAGCATTTCCGCCGCACGCTCATTACCGAATGCGGCCTCAAGAATGGTACGGGCGGTCTCGACTCCTCCGGCGGGTTGACGGGCCTGTTGGAGGAGAGACTCGAATTCCGCGAGAATTACCGTAGCTTCGTCCCGGGGAACGCTCCGGATACCGGAAAGCTCCAGCATAACCTTCTCAACCTGATCCTGATCAAGCCGGGAGACTATTTTCGCCGCTTCCGCCGTGCCGATCAATAACAGAAATTTGGCAACCCGCCGGTACGGACTCTCACGTTCTTTTTCACCGGGAACCTTCAAGAGGCCCGGATTTATTTGTGTCGTTCCGGTATCGGAAGTGTTACGAGGAGTTTCCCCGTTCATGGTTTTTCGGTACGCACCGAGCCGCGGGTCCTGCTTGTTCATGAGACCATCATACCAGCTCGCCTTTCACGGGGTCAACCGACAAGCCGGAAATCCAACGCTCCCGCAACGCGGTTTCCCGCACCAGTTCAGCCGGCAGATCCAGAGGATCCGCGTACGAAACCGCGGCGATGGAGCCGTCCGCGTTCTGTATTGAAAGGCAACTGTTTCCCGCGAGTTGCTCGAGAGCTTCCGGGGATTCATCGCCCGAAAGCACCGCTTCCAGACAGCGGATCACCGCAGCGCCCTCTCCCACCGCCCGGTCAAACAAGTCTCCGGCTGACTCATGCCGCGGGGTGCCTCCAACCGGGTCCTTCCAGGGCGAACGGGAGTCATTGAGCCAGTCCACGGCGGCGTCCGGGTTTTCCGGATACAGCAGGGCCACCCCGGCAGGGCCCCGGTCGGAAAAATGGGTAATGGCCGACTTGTTTGCAGGAATGCTCATTCCGGTACGGGCCGGATTGGTAAGATGATAAAAATAACGGGTATCCCAAAACGCATTCGTAACCCGCTGTTCAAGCAAGGGATCGTCCGCTGCGGATTCGGGATACACGGACCGGAGCGTAGCTGCGATAAACCGGGAGAGGATTGCGCAGGCGTCCCGTGAGAGTCTGAATACCGGATCGGTGTTGAAGGAAGCCGCCTGGCGCCCGGTTTGCCTGCGGAGGATGAGCACGTCGATAATACGTTCAAAAAAGGCATGGTAGAGCGCCGGTGATACCCCCGGTACTGCCTTCGCCGGGAGTTCCGCGCTCCGGTACACTATGTAGGGATGCATCATACGGTCCACAGCCTGGTGGGTCACAAAGCCCGCGAGCCATGCCCGGATTTGTGGATCGGGACTGTTGCGAAGACTGACCGCAGCGACGCGGCAAAACGCTCCGTACTGCCTCCGGTGCAAAAGACGGGCATACGCAAGGGCAAAAGGCTTAGTACGCCGGTTGTGCGCGAAAATATCGGGTCCCTGACAGCCCAGATTGAAAAGAGGAATATGCTGTGGATCAGGAGCAAAACCGGTGTGTTTCCGCGATGAAATGCCGGCAAGGACATGACAGATTTGCGACGGCATCCCTTACCTTGCATCCCCTTCCAGCGGAATTACCATACCGGAATAGGTTGTATCCTCTTCGTTGCGGACCGCGATGATTCCATACACCTGACCGTCGCTTTCTTCTTTGCGGATTACCGCGATGCGGTCCGGACCGAGAAGCGGGACAACAAGACGCTCAATGAGCGTTCCCCTGGATGAGGCGGGATCGATACCGTCAACATGAATACCCTTCTCAGCGTTTCCCGTCCATCGAAAAGCAACGTCCTGTTCAAAGAAATAGGTTAACAGCGCACAAGTTTTTTCCAGGGTCCGGTATCGTTCTTCGGCAAGCTCTGCGCGTTTTTCAAGGTTGTATTTATAAAGAACCGTATCGAGTGTGGTCGCGAGACTGTCCGGACTGATGGGTTTGAGCAGATACCCGGCATAGGAAATTTCCTTTGTCCGCATGAGGGAAGAAAGATCCGGATTTGAAATACAAAAGACAATGGGAACCGTACTGAACTCGTGAATCTTGCGGGCAACCTCGATACCGTCCAGAGACCCGGTTATGGCGATGTCGAGCAAGATGATATCGGGAACAAAGCGGCGAACCGCGGCAACCGCGGCAGGTCCGTTATCCACCGTGGCGACTACATCATAACCAAACCGGGTAACCATACCCTGGAGATCAAGGGCGACGATCGGTTCGTCCTCTGCAATAAGGACCTTTGTTCTGGCTTCGTTTATGAGGTCGGACATATCGGTTCTCTCCGGCAGTTCAATAACCGGTTTGATAACCGGTTCCGCATTTGCAGTGTAGTGCTTTTTCCCGTTTCATTCAAGGAATAATTCAGCGCAGGGCAAGAATGGCAACTTCACGGCTCTTTCCACGAAGCGGAACAGCTCCCTGGCTGGTTATTGTGAAATCATACGCATGCAGGGACCCGATACGATCAAGTGCTTCTCCCGATGCAAGAAACGTTTCATTTCTCGGCCGACATTCACTCTGGATACGTGCAGCCGTGTTCATTACATCGCCGGAAAAGGCGATTTCCTGGCGGGTAAGGCCCATTTCCCCGACGACCACCGGGCCAAAGTGGAGGCCACACCTGAAAACCGGGAAAAACCCGTATTTGAGCTCATACTGGTCGGTTTTCCGCACCAGGGCCCGGCGGATCGCCTGATAGACCCGAACGGCGTTTGCGTCGCGCGCACCCTTTTTTTCCGGCCAGGTTATGATGACCTCGTCGCCGACATATTTGTATATCTCGCCGTGATGATTCACGATCGGCCGGGCGATATCGCAAAAAAATCATTCAAAAAAGCATGGAACCGCACATCCCCGATACGTTCGGCAATGGACGTGGACCCTGAAATATCGAGGAACATGACGAACCGGTTTTCCTCTCGCGGCCGTTTGTATTTGCCGAAAAACAGTCCCCGGAGAACATTCTTCCCGAGCAGCCGTTCAAGATCGCTTAAAAAATTGAGACCGCTGGTCATGACAAGAGAAAATATCAGGGTTGGTATCGGATAGGCATGATCCTTGAATGTTTCGATACCGAACACCATGCTGTATATACCGCTGTACATACCGACGATGATCAGGGTTTGTAGCGCCGGAATCAGCGTAAATGACTTGATCAGCGCGTGGGGTCCGGCCTTGATATACAGGGTGTCGAAAAGCACGACCCCCAAAGAGATAAAGAATCCCGAAAGCCCGCAGAGCAGCATGTATGATAAATACTCATCAAGATCGGCGTCGTTCGAAATGCACATGACAAAGGCGAATACGAGCCCCAAAACCATGCTGGTTACCGCGACCGTGATCAATTCTTTCAGTTTTGTTACAGTGAAATTCGTTATATCCATTAAAAACCAGTGTGCGGTCCTTTTGACCGGGTGTCAAGATTACTGCTGCCAATTTTGTTGGTCCTATCTTTCACTTTCTCTCAGAAATCTTGGCCAATACACCCTTATTCTGCCTATATAGCATTTCAGAGATGAAGTAGATTCATCCCTGAAGGAGGTTGTATGCGACGGGTTATCCCGTTCAGCCGACCGGTTACCCGGCCCGAGTTCTGTCCGAATCCCGAATGTCCCTTGCACGATCGTACCCATGCCCGTACCGGCCAATGGTTTCAGCATTACGGATTCTATCATTCTCAATCCGGAGGAAAGACGAGACGTTTTTACTGCAAATACTGCAGAAAAACCAGCTCAAGTCGCACCTTTTCCCTTCATTATTGGACACATCGAAAAATTGACTTTCGTGATCTCGATGATCGACTCAATTCCTGTGCCGGTTATCGTCAGATCGGACGATCCCTATCTGTGTCCTATCGTGTCGTCAAAAACCGTGTCCTCCGTCTTGCCCGTAACTATATGAATCTTCTGGACACCTCCTATGTCGGCTTCCCCCTGACGGAAGATATTGTCTTCGACGGGTTCGAGTCATATATGAGAAGTCAGTACATTCCTGATAACTTCAACATCGCCGTCGGGTGTACCTCGCAAGTACCCTATGCGTTTACCCTGTCTCTGTTCCGCCGTCGGGGCAGCATGACCGATCAACAGCGTCGAAACCGTACCGCACTCGACGCCATCTGGCGTCCGCCTCCAGGAGATTTAATCGCGTCATGCAGGGTCGTTTTCAGGGACATTTTGTCAATTTATCTGAATCGTCCGGAACTTTCACCGTTTGTCCTCACTACTGACAAGAAGCCGGAATACAGGACGGCGCTCAAGAGTCTTCCCGAGTGGCGGCACTTACGGGAACTTGGTCTCGTTGAGCACCGGACGGTGAGTTCCCGTCTGCCCCGAACCCGAAAGAATCCACTTTTTCCGGTGAACTACCTCGATCGAGAGATTCGGAAGAACTCGGCTGCGCATGTACGTGAAACGGTTCGGGGAGATCGGGAAGTAACGATGACGATGTCGCGAATGGTAATTACCCTGGGATACCATACCTTTCGAAAACCGTACCGGATTGATAACCGTACAGAAAACAAAGATGTACAGACACATGCGGAAGTAGTCAATCTTCTGGATAACCGGGAAACGCAGGAAGCGTTTGACCGGTTGTATACGAAACGGCATTTGTGGAGCCATCAAAAACTGAAAGCCGGGTGGATGGAAGATATCTGGTTGAGAAAAAAGAAAAACCCGCCGGTGGTGTGTTTCCGGACGGGTCTGGTTCCTGTTAAAGGGCAGCCGGGCAACGGTTGGTTTGCCCGGCATCTTCTTGAATGACTGTGTTGGCTGCCTGGGTTCCCCAACATTATTGGCAGCAGTTTAAAACAGATAAACCGGCCCCTTATTGACACGTAAAATCCTGTATGGTAAGTTCTTTCCATCGTCCCTGCGGACGTACGGACAGTTTGTTTTACCGGGCAATAGCGCAGTTGGTTAGCGTACAAGTCTGGGGGACTTGGGGTCCCCGGTTCAAATCCGGGTTGCCCGACAAAGCAAACTTTTCAACTACATCCGCAGGGATTTTTTTTTCCACAATTTTGATAGCAGTAGAGTTATCTCACCCTGAAATAAAACTGCCTGATATACCGAACCCGCTCATCAGCATCCTTCCAGCGAATGCTTTCCGGATACGCCGAAACAACCGTTTCATAGGCATCGAGCGCCTTTCTGATATTTCGTGACGACGAATTCGCCTCATAGGCTTGTCCGCGCAGGAACCAGCCTTCATCTAGCCGTGTACGCGCGCTCGAGAAAAACTGATCAAGAATATCGAGCGCGCCCGGAGCGTCTCCGGAAGCAAGACGCGCCTGTACATCATGGAGCAGTTGATCGTCAGTTTGTTCCGGCGGGGAATTACCTGCCTCCGGTTCATCAGAAAGCGGGCCCGAAAGAACCGGTTCATCGCGTAACACAGAATCCGCAGGGAATTCTTCTCCGGCAGTTTCAGGAACATCCGGTTCCTTTCCAAGGATAAAATCGGGAGCCCGAACAGTCGTTCTCTTGCCGGGCACCGGATCGGTTACGGTAACCGAAAGGGCGTCCTGGATGAATTCGTCCGTGAGAACATCATACCGGGAGAATTCGAGAAGATAGCTGCCGGTTTTCCGTGCACGGAACGAGAACAGGGTGTCCCGGTTGTCAATTTTCCGTGTCTCATAGGCGACACCGACAAGACCGGAAGCATCACCAAGATAAACCCACCCGGTACCGGGATACCATACTTCAAGAATTCCGTCCGCCGGGACCACAACACTCCGTGAGGGCACAACAGCGGGTCGTTCAACAGGAGGCGGTTCCTCACTCACTCGGTCGTCTTCCGTCCAGAGTTCCGCCGCAGGTTCAACTGATTCCTCTTCCGGCGACACGACAGGTTCTGTCGGGCCGGTATCTGAACGGTTATCAGCCTGAACGGGAGCGGTTTTCTGCGGGGCCGCAGGAGCGGGTTCTGACTCTACCGGTGGTTTACCCGGTTCCGCAGCGGGAGAAGCGGCTTGCACGGGCGGACTGACCGGCGCGGGTTTTGCGCCTGGCGAAGCCGGTACGGCTTCCGTTGCAGGTTGCACGTTCGGCAAAGCAGGTGCGGCTTCCGGTGCGGGTTGCACGCTCGGCAAAGCAGGTGCGGCTTCCGGTGCAGGTTGCACGCTCGGCAAAGCAGGTTCGGTTTCCGGTGCAGGTGCCGCTGGTTTTTCAGTTATCGGTTCCGCGGGGTTCGTCGGTTCACGCACTTCTTCAGGTGTGGTATCTTCTTCAACAGCCACAGCGACCAGATCAGGTTCGGGATACAAATAGTCGAGTTCGGGTTCAACCGGTTCAACAGAGACAATTTCCGTATCGGGTTTCTCTTCGTCCGGTACGGGATCAGTATTCATTGTTGCGGAAACCGGTTGCTCAGAGGCGGGAGGCGGTGAATCGTCCGACACGTCCTGTACGGCGGGCTTGCTCGCGCAGGATAGCACAAACAGAGTCGTGATCGTGACGGCCAGTACAATGCGGATTGTTTCTTTCACGGTACACTCTCCAAAAGGTCGTCTATTTGCCGCCGGGCAGGTTCCCGTACCCCGTCGAGCATCTCGGTATCGGGAGTATTGTACCACAGCTTTGACTCGTCCGCGGACCAGACCTTCGGGGTTGTCCGGAACTGTTGAACTCCGGGCAGCGGAAAGGGTTCTTCGGGAAGAAAGAGTTCTTCGGGTGAAACGGACAGCAGGGCTTTTTCTTCATCCACGCGCCGCTGATCATCCCGGGATGACGCATTTGAAATGAGCCCGGCAAAAAAAACGAAAAGCAGCAGGACAAGAACGATTCCGAGGCCCAGAGCCAGACGGACGCGGTATTCGTCTATAAATTCTGCTATCCGTTCCCGGTCAATCATCTTCCGGCTGCTCCTCCGCGTCCGGTTGATCCGCCATGTCCTGCTGCTCAGCTATGTCCGGCTGATCCGGCTCCGCGTCAACCTCCGTTTCGATTTCCTTTACGGGTTCGGGTTCTTCTCCGGAATCGTCATTCTGACTTACTTCACCGTCCGGTGTTTCTCCGGACGAATCCTGTTGCGGCGCGTCACCCTCACGGTGCCGGCGCGCGGGACGCGGCGGGATTATTACACCCTCTTCCGGCGGAACGTCTTCTTCTTCGAAGTATTCGTCCGAGACTGCTTTTTCAATAACTTCTTTTTCACCCTCGAGCCGTATGGTGATAACCTTGGTTACACCTGACTCTTCCATGGTAACACCGAGCATGGTGCCCGCGCCCATTACGGTTTTCTTGTTGTGCGTAATAACGATGTACTGGCTCACGTTCGCGAATTCCCGAAGCGCGTTGATAAAACGGGTTACGTTCTGTTCGTCGAGTGCGGCGTCTATCTCGTCAAGCAGACAGAACGGTGACGGCTTGACCATGTAGGTCGCGAAGAGAAGGGAAACAGCGGTCATGGATTTTTCACCGCCGGAAAGCAGACCGATATTCTCGAGCTTTTTTCCCGGAGGCTGGGCAAAGATGTCGATACCCGATTCAAGAACATTCGCCGGGTCAACGAGCCGTATTTCGCCGCGGCCACCGCCGAACAGGCGGCGGAACATGTTGTGGAAGTTTTTCTTGATCTTGTTGTAGGTCGACAAAAAGAGTTCGGTCGATTCGGCGCGGATTTCCTCGGTAATGCGTTTGAGGTCGTCGCGGGCTTTCTGGAGATCGAGAATCTGGTTGTTCAGGAAGTCGTACCGTTCCTTGGTCTCGGCGAACTCCTCAACAGCCATGAGGTTAACGCTGCCAAGGTCCCGGAGTTTTTGACGGGCCCGCGCCAGTTTTTCCCGAAGCTCTCCCGCGGGCGCCGTTATCGTGAACATGCGCTCCTCGAATTCGAGAAGTTCACGGGAATGGGCATCGCGGAAATTCTCCTGGATGTTCTTTATCTCGGTTTCCGTGGTGGCAAGGTCCATATGATATTTTTCAAGCTGGGACTGTATCTTGCCCATGTCGGCTACCAGGTTCTTCAATCGTTCCTGTTTGCTTGTAACGTCGCTGTTCCGGGAGGAAATTTCATTTTCCAGTGTTTCCAGATTCTCGGTAAGCGTTTTACCCCGGTGCTCGATAGACGCCAGTTCGCCTTCAATCTCGGCGATTTGTTCGTCAATATCCTCGAGGCGTTTCTCCTCCGCGAAAATTTCGTTTTCCATGTCGCGAAGCGCACCTTCCTGTGAGGCAAGCTCACGCCGAATCAAACGGGCCTGTTCTTCCGCGGCTTCGCTCTGGGTTTTCATCTGGATTCTGCTCATGCGCAGTTCTTCCAGGGTTTTCCGGTACTCGTCTATCTTTACGGCCAATTCGGTGTTCTCGGCCTTGAGGGAGGTAATGGAAAGACGCTTTTGCGCGATATTCTCCCGGTTTGCGGTAATTTTCGCGTCAATCGCCCGTTTCCGGGTAATAATACCTTCAGGGGACAGGAACTCGTCGATAAATCCGGGAGAACTTTTTCTGAAAGCTTCGATCGCTTCGCCCAGTTTTCCCATGAGATCTTCCACTTCCGCGAATGTCTCCACGGCGGTATCCGCGAAGCGGCGGGTATCCTGGGCCGACGGCGCATGCAACTTTGAAAAATCGCTGAACAGGTTCTTCTTGCCGCTGACCAATACACGGAGTTGACCGACAATACGATCAATGCTCTCGTCAGATTCCGCGTGTTTTCGGGAAGAATATCCTGCGTCGCGGAGACGGCGATCAAGTTCGGTAACAATATCTTCGGTTATGGACTGCAGCTCTTTTTCCATTTCAGAGCGTTCACTGTCCAGGGTTTCTATTGTTTTTTCCTGTTCCGCCACCTGCCGTTCATTTTCCGAAATGCGGTTCCCTGCCAGGGCTATGTTATCCTCAAATGAGGAAATGTTCTTTTCAATGTCATTGAGGCGTCGGCTCAGGTCCTGAACGGTCGCATCGTGTTCGTCGGCATCTTCCCGGAGAGATTCCACGCGGCGTTCAATAGTCTGTTTGCGGCTTTCCAGCTGGGCAAGTTTGGACTGAATTTCACCGCGCCGTTCGGCATATTGACGAACCTGCTTGTCCTTTTCGTTTTTTTCGACCGCAAGCCCATAAATTTCCTTCTGATAATTGACGAGCTTTTCCTCCATGGAGTTGACAACATCCATGTTCTGTTCAAGCGATGCGTTTATTTCGTCAATCTCGCCCTTTACGCCGTCCCGCTTTTGCTTGAGATCATCGATATCCGTTGATCTCCGGTCCTTGTCCTGGGTAAATCCTTTAAGCCGCAACAGCTGGATATCCAGCTCGTTCTCAAAAATTTCTTCACGAAGTGCACGATACTGGTTGGTTTTCTCCGCCTGCACCCGGAGTGTTTCATAGGAACGGCGCACCTCGCCGAGAATACCCTCAATCTGGCGCATATTCTCTTCGGTTTTTACCAGCTTCCGTTCCGCTTCGGCGCCTTTTACCTTGAATCGGGTAATTCCGGCAGCTTCTTCAAAGATGTACCGGCGGTCTTCCGGTTTACTGGAGAGTATCTGGTCAATTTTCCCCTGTTCCATGACCGAATACGCTGCCTTTCCGACACCGGTATCCCAGAACAGTTCCCGGATGTCCTTGAGTTTGACCGGGGTATTGTTTATGTAGTATTCGCTTTCACCGGAACGGTACAGCCGCCGCTTTATGGCGATTTCACTCATGTCCAGATTTAAAAGACCGTTGTCATTGGCTATGGTGAGTGTTACCTCGGCTACATTCAGCGCCTTCCGTGATTCAGTACCGTTAAAAATGACATCTTCCATTTTTTCGGCGCGCATTGCCCGGGATGCCTGTTCACCAAGAACCCACTTGACCGCGTCGACGACGTTACTTTTTCCACATCCGTTCGGACCAAGCAGGGCCGTGATACCATCGGAGAATTCTATGCGGGTACGATCGGCAAACGACTTGAAACCGAATATTTCCAGACTTTTCAAAAACACGTGTAATTGGGCCCCTTGATTAAAAAAATAGAAAATTCAGTGTATACTGTACCCTACCGGATACCTTCCGGTCAATGGAATGCAAATATGAACCGGCAGATAGTATTTTTCCACCGGTCTCTTGCGGCTGAACACCGCATGATACGCGCGCTTGAAGCGGGCGGAATGAAAGTGTATACAGCCCGGTCTCCGGCAACCATGCACAATCTGTTTGTACGCAAACTTGTATCCGTGGTTGTTGTTCCCCATACCCTGGCCGGTGAATACCATGTACGGATACGATCACACCTTCTCGAAGCAAAAAGCCCCGTCGCGGCGGTATGCTGGATGGAACGGCAGGACGGAACCATAGCGACCAGAACAATCTCTACAGGCGACGAAAGCATGAACAAAGCCCTTGCACGGGAGAATCACCGGGTCGCGGTAAGAGTTGCCTTGCTCCTGCGTTCAAGCGCCGCGTCGTGCACCAGCCAGTGTGACGAAATCCATGAAACTGCCGCGACATACGGTTCACCCGCACGGCTGCCCCCGATTTCCGGTCTGCATCGAAAAATGCGGTTGATCCTTGAAAGAATTGCCGCCTCGGGAGACACGGGAATCAGTCCGGAACACATAATCCGGGAGATTTGGCCCGATACCGAGCGGGACCGGATGCGGGATCTTCAAAGTTACGTGAGCAAACTCCGAAAAACCCTCGCGGAACAAACGGTACCGCCATTGCGCATTGTATACCGCAACCGCCGGTATCGTCTTTCCCGGGAACAATAGACAAAAAAGGGAGGGCCTTGCCCTCCCCGTAATCACTTCCCCAGTACCGAGGAAATCCGCTCAAGAACCTTCTTGCGGTCAAGCGGTTTCACGATATAGTTTTTCGCTCCGAGAAGCAGGGCTTTCTTCACGAGTTCCTCTTTACCGAGCGCGCTGATCATGACGACTTTTGCGTTCTTGTCAAATGCGATGATCTGCTCAAGCGCGGTAATACCGTCCATCTTTGGCATGGTTATATCCATGGTCACAAGATCAACATTCGGGCACATTTCCTTGTATTTTTCCACGCCCTCAAATCCGTCACCGGCAGTACCAACAACCTCATACCCTTCGCTGGTCAGTATTTGTCCAATCTGCTTCGCGACGAACATGGAATCGTCAACCACAAGAATCTTGTACGGAGTCCCGTCGGGCTTCAATCCTTCAGGAGGCCGTTCATTTATTGCCGGAAAATCCTGCTTTGATATCATACATCTCTCCCCTTGTTTACATTCGATCCCGGATCGCGACGTTAACTTCCACTTTTCCCTGATCTGTTGTCATGGGAACAATCAGAGCCTCAACATCATGATCGGAAATTTCCATGTTTTCACCGGTAAAAAGCGCCGGCGGCGTAAGATCAAAACGGAAACCGAGATCATGGAGCTTGGTTACCGCCTGGGCGGTAATCAGGTTCGCCAGTTCGGTAATCGTCGCCTTCGCAAGATCGTCGAAGGAAGCCAGTTCCTCGTTATTCATCCTGGAAGCGATTTTCATTGCAGTAGCCATGTTCATATCGAATATGACACGCCCCTCTACATCGCCCGCAAGGCCAACCAGGGCAGCTACCCCCATAACCGGCATTGATGTGGATTTCAGATACAATTCACCGCGATTCACTTCTCCTCCAAGAACCTCGGTGAGTATATTGTACGCTGCCTCAATAAACGGGTTGATATACTCTACTCGCATTAACTACTCCTTGTGTGTGGTACCCAGTTATTCTTTGCTGAACGATATTATTTGTCCGTTGACATGACGAAGCCACCCGCTCTGCTGCGGCATTGCCTCGTTCTGTCCCAGATACACCGTGCCGTTGTCTTTCAGTTTCTCGGAAAAATCCTGTATGAGCGTCATTTGCTGTTTCGGATTCAGGAAGGATACTACATCACG
>ENA-UPXM01005805-UPXM01005805.1-activated-sludge-metagenome-genome-assembly--contig:-NODE-5805-length-11787-cov-7.572537_pt1 | contig 11787 bp, 10 predicted proteins | sample MGYA00238178_ERZ772708 | MGnify/ENA primary metagenome ERZ772708 (study PRJEB29002, sample SAMN05720212) | activated sludge metagenome | isolation source: anaerobic digester from wastewater... | reverse complement strand
ATGATGGGCGATGGTTGTTTGTGCTAGAAAACCACGCGCTGAGTGCAGATGAGACCACCCTGTTCAACAATATGTTACGTGCCATGCGCATTCAAAGCCAACCTGCGGTGCAAGTGGATAACACAATGGATTTAGTGAAAGCTAACAATACACAGTGGGTGATTGCGATGGGCGAGGCAGTGGCGCAAACGCTTTTGCACTCTACAGCGCCGCTCACAAGCTTGCGCGGGCAGTTGCATCTGTTCCAAACAGCGCAATTGGTCGCCACGTTTAATTTGCAACATCTACTGCAACAACCGCAAGACAAAGCCCGCACTTGGGAAGATATTTGTCTTGCCATGCATGCGCAGCAATTCAGCAAGATTTGATACTAAAAGTAATTGTAAACAATTGAAATGTGCAAATTCAGCACCAATATGGCTCATATAATGCACACTAAACATGGGGCTTTTACATGAAACCTTGTGAGCAGGCCTGTAAGCCTTTATTTACAAGGCTCGCAGGGCAGTGTTTTTTGCTCGGCAGATTTTGTGCATGAAAAGTGCGCTTTTACGCCAACAAAAAAACATGTATTTGATGGCGTAAAAAACGCAAATATTCATATGGCGTTGCATCGCTGGCTTTTAGTGCAGTTACAAATTGAGTATCATCCTGATTGGTTTTTATCTTTTGTCTTAAAAAGGAATGAACATGCAAAAAATATTCTTAAAATTATGCGCGGTGTTGCTGGTGTTGAATTTAACGGGTTGCGGTTATAACGCGTTCCAGAGTTTAGATGAAACCTCAAAAGCGGCATGGTCGGAAGTGTTGAATCAATATCAGCGTCGTGCCGATTTGGTGCCAAATTTGGTCAATGTGGTCAAAGGCTATGCTGAACACGAAAAAGACGTGCTCACACAGGTGACAGAAGCCCGTGCCAAGTTGGGCAGTATGCAAATTACGCCTGAAGTGTTGAACAACCCTGATGCATTTGCCAAGTTTCAAGCGGCACAAGGGGAACTCAGCAGCGCGTTGTCACGGTTAATGGTGGTGGCTGAAAATTACCCCAACTTAAAAGCCGACCAAAGTTTCAGAGACCTACAGGCACAGCTTGAAGGCACGGAAAACCGCATCACCGTTGCGCGGAATCGTTATATCGAAACCATTAAAGAATACAACGTAGCGGTGCGTTCTTTCCCACAAAACTTAACGGCCATGGTATTTGGGTATCAAACCAAACCAAGTTTTACGGTTGAAAACGAAAAAGCCATTTCAACGGCGCCAACGGTAGATTTTAGCGATAAAAAATAAGCCGATTTAATTTTAACTCCTTGTGTTGATTCAGTTTAAAACGCGTGTCAATTTAGGCCTGCGCCTAGTTTGCTTGATGCTGTTATTGGTATCAGGCCTGGTGCGTGCAGAGCCTGAAAGTTCGGCAGAAGCTAAGGCGGCAGACATTGCCGCATTGGTGAATAACGGCATTCCAGCGCTAAAAGCGCATGTCACCGATTTAACGCAAACCTTAAATTCATCAGAACAAAGCGCGCTAGAAGCCAAACTTACTGCTCTTGAAGCTGAAAAAGGCAGTCAAATTGGCATATTGATTGTCCCCACCACGCAACCCGAAACCATCGAGCAATATGCCATCCGTGTGGCAAGCGAATGGAAACTTGGCCGCGAAAAACAAGACGACGGCGTACTGCTGCTGGTGGCCAAAAATGACCGAAAATTGCGGATTGAAGTGGGCTACGGGTTAGAAGGCGCCATTCCTGATGTGTACGCCAAGCGCATTGTTTCAGATATTATTTCGCCAAAATTCAAACAAGGCGATTTTTACGGTGGCATTGACGCCGGGGTTGATCAGCTGATTGCTTTGGTGCAAGGAGAAAATCTTGCGCCCCCAGTCACAAAAGATGCCATGGTCAGCAATTTTCATTTTGGCGAATACTGGATATTTTATCTCATCGGCATTCTCTTTTTAGGCAATTTCTTCACCAAACTGTTGGGCCGATTTTTTGGGTCAACCGCCACGGCAGGCATTGTGGGTGGTGCAACAGGGCTGCTTTCCATCTGGCCTATGGGGATATTTACTGGCATTGCAGCATTTTTAATTACGATGTTTTTTTCTTCCCCGACTGGCTATTCCGGTGGTGGTACAAGCGTAGGTTCCAGCCGAAGTCGTCGCTCAGATAATGACTGGTTTAGCGGCGGCCTAGGCGGCGGTGGCTTTGGTGGCGGCAGAAGCTGGGGCGGCGGTGGCGGTGGTTTTGGTGGTGGCGGAGCCTCCGGCGATTGGTGATTGATGGGACGTGATAGATGAAAAGACGGCATCCGATTATTCGATTTTTCAATCACTTGGTGAGCAACCCGTGGCAAGTGAAGCGCCATTTTCCTGAGACCGCATTGCGCCATATCGAGCAGGCGATTGCAGCTAGCGAAAAAAACCACGCGGGTGAAATCCGTTTTGTGGTGGAAGCCGGCTTGCACCCCTTTGAAATTCTCAATAAAAAAACACCAAAAAAACGCGCGCTTGAGCTGTTTGGTCAATTAAATATTTGGGATACCGAGTTGAACAACGGCGTGCTGATTTATTTGTTGCTGGCGGACCGCGACGTGGAAATCGTTGCAGACCGTGGCATTCACCGCCATGTGGGCAACGATGGATGGGAGCACATTTGCCAAGCCATGGAGGCTATGTTTCGCCGTGGCGAATTTGAGGCCGGCGTGTTGCTCGGCATTGAAAAAATTGGTGCTATTTTAGCGCAGCATTCTGCGTTGATTGGTGAAAATAACAATGAACTGCCCAATAAGCCAGTCATTATCTGATGATAATCAGCAAGCTGAAATACATTTAAAATATCGACCAAAAAAAGCATTTTTAACCGCTTTTTTACACGCATCTCTTTTCTATGCTCTGGAAGCCTTATAAATAAAGGCTTCCAGAGCATTATTTTTTTCTCGGACAAAATTAACCTATTTTTATCGTAATGCTGGCTTACGTAAGTTGTCATTTTTTGACGCATTGAGGTTCACTCAATGTTGTAGTTTCAGGCAATTAAGCAAGTTTGCTGACTAAGTGCTTAATTCTCTGTAAAATTCGCATTTTTCATTGATATTGATTTGAATTCCCATGCGCGCCTCACAATTTTTCTTTAACACCCAAAAAGAAGCCCCAGCCGATGCCGAGTTATTAAGCCATAAACTCATGGTGCGGGCAGGCCTCATCAAGCGCTTAGGCGCTGGGCTTTATACCTGGATGCCGCTTGGCCTGCGCGTTTTGCGTAAGGTGGAAACGATAGTGCGCGATGAAATGAATAAAGCTGGCGCATTAGAGCTATTGATGCCGGCCGTGCAACCGAAAGAACTTTGGGAAGAAACGGGTCGCTGGGCAGTGTTTGGCCCGCAAATGTTAAAAATCACCGACCGCCACGAACGCGAATTTTGTTTTGGCCCCACGCATGAAGAGGTGATTACCGATATTGCGCGTTCTGAAATTCGCAGTTATAAACAGTTGCCGCTCAATTTTTATCAGATTCAGACGAAATTTCGTGATGAAATTCGCCCGCGCTTTGGGGTGATGCGTGCGCGTGAATTTATGATGAAAGATGCGTATTCGTTTCATACCAGTTTTGAATCGCTGGAAAATACGTATCAAACCATGTATCAGGCCTACAGCAATATCTTTACCCGTTTAGGCTTGAAGTTTCGCGCGGTTAAGGCCGATACAGGCGCCATTGGTGGTGATGGTTCGCATGAGTTTCATGTGCTGGCAGATTCTGGCGAAGATGGCTTGGCGTATTGTGAGCAGTCAGATTATGCGGCCAACGTTGAATTGGCAGAAGCCGTGGCAACGGGCAAGCGCGCTACGCCAGCAGAAGCCTTACAAGAAGTAGAAACACCCAAACAAACTGCCTGTGAAGATGTGGCGAAACTGCTCAATATCAGTGTTGCGCGCACGGTGAAGGCGATTGCCTTAATCGCCAATGACCAATTTTATTTAGCACTCTTGCGCGGTGACCACAATTTGAATGAAGTCAAAGTGGGTAAATTAGCTGGCCTGTCAGATTTCCGTTTTGCCACTGAAGAAGAAATTCGCACCAATTTGAATTGCCCGCCAGGCTTTATTGGACCTGTGGCGGTAGGTGCAAATGTAACGGTGATTGCAGATAAAACGGTAGCGCTCATGAGCGATTTTGTGTGCGGTGCCAATAAGCCAAAATACCATTTAAGTGGTGTGAATTTTGGCCGAGATTTGCCAGAACCATCACTAGTTGCCGATATTCGTAATGTGCTGGAAGGTGATGCCAGCCCGGATGGAAAAGGCACGTTATCGCTTTGCCGCGGCATTGAAGTGGGGCATATTTTTCAGTTGCGTACCAAATATTCTGAAGCGATGCGCGCCACTTATCTGGATGAAAACGGTCAGACACAGCCGATGGAAATGGGTTGCTACGGCATTGGTGTGTCGCGTATTGTCGGCGCGGCCATCGAGCAGGGTAACGATGAGCGCGGTATCATTTTTCCAAACAGCATGGCACCATTTAATGTAGTGATTTGCCCAATTGGTTTTGATAAATCAGAACTCGTGCAAAAGGCGGCATACAAATTGCATGATGAATTACAGGCAGCAGGCATTGATGTGTTATTAGATGACCGTGGCGAGCGCCCTGGCGTGATGTTTGCCGAGGCCGATTTAATGGGAATCCCGCACCGGGTGGTGATTGGCGAGCGTGGCTTGGCCGAAAATACAGTGGAATATAAAGCGCGGACGAGTGCCGATGCACAGTCGGTGGCATTAGCAGAAATCGTCACTTTTGTACAAAAAGTGTCATAAACAAAGGTTGTTTTAATTTAAGCATGTATAAAGCGTTTCAATATTTATTATTACTTTTGCTACTGGTATCAGGGAGCACTTTTGCGGGCTCTCAAATTGAAGAGCCGCTATCAAATAGTGTAAAAGCCATGATGCAGCGTAGCATTAGTGATAAAGCTGCACCCAGGCTGATATTTGCGACGCCAGAAGAAGGTCAAGCTTGGCTAAATGAAATGTCAAAACGGCTAGAAAAACGCATTCCCAATGCAGCGTACCGTGAAGACGTATTGCGCACGGTGCATTATGAAGCCACACGCGCTGGCTTAGATCCGCAAATGGTGCTGGGTTTAATACAGGTGGAAAGCGGCTTTAAAAAGTATGCTGTTTCATCGGTGGGCGCACGAGGCTTCATGCAAATCATGCCATTCTGGGTAAAAAGTATTGGCGACAAGGATCATAATTTATTTCAGCTGCGCACAAACTTGCGTTACGGCTGCACGATTCTTCGACATTATCTGGATATCGAGCGTGGCGATTTGTACCGTGCGTTGGGGCGCTATAACGGTAGTCTGGGTCGTCCACAATATCCTAACTTAGTCTTGGGCGCGTGGCGTAAGCACTGGCATTACACGCCTCAATTTGGTGCTGGTGCCATTAAAGTCACTGAAAATACACAATCAACTTCAGAATCAACATTGAAAACCGCACAAAATTAGTGCTTTTTTGAAGGTTTCTACCCTTTCATTCACCCGAACGGGTGAATGAAAGCGGCGTACATAAGTTTACATTTCACGCAAAATCATTCAGTATTCCCCTAGCGTTATCTATGCAAAAGGGTGATTTCATAACAAAACCACTGCATACGCGCTGTTCTTCGCATCATCTTAGTATTCATTAAAAATTTTAAATTTAGGAGAAAAGTATGTCGAAATTAACTGCACTTGCATTAAGTATTGCTGTTTTGGGGGGTGTGTGGGCCTTTTTAGCGTTAAATCCACTAGCTGGCGTTGCGTTAGTTTGGGTTGGTTTTATCGCTTGGGGTTGTTATTTCCACACAGGTGGCGATGGTGCTGCATTGCAAAAAACAATTGCTGGTATGAGTTTTGGCGCTATTTTAGCTGGCGTTGCGTTGTATTTAGTCAGTTCTGGTACGCTGGGTGGTTTAGGTGCTTTGGCTGCACCGCTGATTATTGCGGTGACCGTATTCCCGTTAGTGGCAGTGGCTGGGTTTAATCTGCTCTCTACTGTTCCAGCCAACGTGTATGGTTACGCAGCAACAGCGGGTTTGGCCCTTACAGCAGGCACAGCAGCTAATGTGACGGCGGCAGACTTTAGTAATCCAGTACTATTGGTGATTGTTTCAACAGTGATTGGTGCAATTTTCGGCTTGCTTTCAGGAAAACTTGCAGGTGTATTGGGTAAATAATACACGCGCGTATTGCTAGCCAAAAAAAACCGCCATCGATTGGCGGTTTTTTTATGCGATTTATAGCCGAGTGATTTTATTTTTGCACCTTAAATGCATAGTAAGTTCCAAACTCACCTTCGGGTTCATGAAAAACAAAAAATAAATGATTGGCATAGCCAAGCCCTGTGTAGTGGTTATTAGCACGTAATTTTAATTCTTTCGGTAATTCGCTTCTGCCCACATATTGACCATCAATGTTAAAAACAAGGATTGCCTTGTGGTCAATATCGAGTACCAGTAACTCCTCACCTTGAATGCCCGTGTAGGCGGCGAATAAGTCGCTGATGTCATCATGTGCGGCACCCGCTTTTGCTAAATCTAATTTGATTTCACCAATCTTTTCGCGCTTTGTGGGGTCAACAATAAACACTTTGTCGCTACGGCCTTGCTTGGCAAAGTAACGTTGATTGGCCGCATCATAGCTTGGCATGGTGCCGGAGTGACCAAAGGCAGGATTAAACTGGGAGATTTCGTCTGAGGTATCTTTTAGTTCACCGGTCTCTGTCAGGTGAATGGCATAAATTCCCGTATTGGGCGAAAAACCAACATCACTCGAGACGTTGTAGGTAATGGTTTCAAGCTTATTGGTGTTGGCGTTGAAGTATATCGAGCGGTTGTCATAACCGGGTCTGGAAGAGTTTACATACTTGCCGGTTTCATCATAACTATGAATCAGCGATTTTGAAATTGGCGCTTCTGTTTCACTGCCCATTGGCGCCAAACCGCCATCGGCGATGTAATATTTTTTATGGCTAGGGCTATAGGCGACGGTCATGGGTCGTGTGGTGGACTTGTTTGCAAGACCAAACTTTAAAGCGAGCTCTGCTTGCGGCAGAATTTCAGCCTGTACGGCACCCGCAAAGCAAGTTAGCGTGGTCGCCAAAGTGCACAGCAAGTTTTTTTGGGTAGTAAAGCGCATGGGTATCAATCTCCAAAATGTCATTGTTCTATCATTATTGTGCTGTTTAGTCTGTTAAATCGTGTTTACGTTCAATCAGCATGGCGTCACCATAACTAAAAAAACGGTACTGCTTTTCTATAGCATGTTGATACGCCCGCATGGTATTTTCAAACCCCGCAAAGGCAGAAACCAGCATCAACAGCGTGCTTTTGGGCAAATGAAAATTCGTGAGTAAGCGATCAACCACTTTAAAAGAAAATCCTGGCGTAATAAATATAGCGGTTTCACCTTGCCCCGCCTGTAATGTTGGATGTTGTGCCGCGCTTTCAAGTGCGCGCAGTGCGGTTGTACCAACTGCCGTCACTTTGCCGCCATGGTCGCGGGTGGTTTTGATTAGGTCAACCGTTGCTTGCGGAATCGTATAGATTTCACTATGCATTTTGTGGTCTGCAATCAACTCAGCCTTAACAGGCTTAAATGTACCTGCGCCAACATGCAAGGTGACAAACGCGATGTTGACCCCTTTGTCTTTTAACTGATTCAGCATTGTGTCATCAAAATGCAGCCCGGCAGTGGGTGCGGCCACGGCCCCTGCATGTTTGGCAAATACAGTTTGGTAACGATTTTCGTCGTCTGCATCTGCTGCATGGGTAATATATGGGGGTAAAGGTAAATTGCCATACAGGTCTAAAATATCCATCACCTCATGGCTATCATTAAATTGCAGTAAAAATAAATCTTCTTGCCGCCTAATTACCTCAGCTTCAACTTTGCCGGCTATCATGAGTTTACTGCCAATTTTAGGTGCGCGTGAGGCTTTAATTTGCGCTTGCGCATGATGGGCATCTACCACACGCTCAATCATCACTTCAATTTTGCCGCCGGTAAACTTTTCACCAAAGAGGCGTGCTTTAATTACGCGTGTATCATTGAGTACTAATAAGTCGCCACTGTTGAGCGCCTCTAATAAATCGGTAAACATCGCATCTTGAATCTTTCCCGTGTTGCCATCCAGTGTTAACAAGCGGCTGGCGCTTCTGTTTTTGGTGGGGTGCTGCGCAATAAGGGCTTCAGGTAAATAAAAATCGAAATCAAGGGTTCGCATAATTCTAAGAGCTTGCTATAATAGCGGTGTTGCAATTATACAGTAATGTATAGTCCCAAATGCCCGGGTGGCGGAATTGGTAGACGCACGGGACTCAAAATCCCGCGCAGCAATGCGTGCCGGTTCGATTCCGGCCCCGGGCACCAAACATCATCAGACTTAAACACCTAGTCAAAATAACTCCCTGTGAGGCGCACTTAAACGTTGCTTTTTCACAGGGTTTTTTTTGTTCAAAAATCTTCCTTTTAGCCCCGAGAAAATTTTTTACCTCTGGAAGCCTTTATTTACAAGGCTCGCAGAGCATCAAAAAAGGTTGCACTCAAATTTTGCTAAAAATAATGCTTTCATCAATATTTTTGATGACGTTTAGGGCTTCGCCAAAAGATATTAACAAAACGTAGCTGAATTGTTACAAATATGTAACTTTTTGCTTGAGTATCATTATTGAATGTGTTATTTTTTGATGTGCGTCAAATTGTCGCAGTTTAAGATGATGTACGCGCGCATTCTAGAAGTTTCTGGATCAAGGAAATTTTTTATGGCGGTTATGGACTTGGGTTGTAAATTAATTGCTAAGCCCAACAATTCGATGTCACCTCGTGACACCTTAATGTTGGTGATGAGCTTGGCGGTGTTGTGCTTCATCATTGCAATCGCCTTTGCTAGAATGGGTGCTTGGTTGGTGTTGCCCTTTGCTGGCTTAGAAATTTTGGCAATCAGTTATGCGTTTTATTACATCCAGTTACATGCGGACGATTTTGACAGCATTACGATAGAAGAAGATAAAGTCGTCGTTGAAAAAAGGAATGATAAGCAATTCACGACAACCATTTTTCAAAGACATTGGGCGCAAGTGAGCGTTCGCGATGTGGCAAGTGGTGGTGGCGCTATTGGTAAACGCGGGCTGTTTATTCGCTCGCATGGGAAGGAAGTGGAGTTTGGTAAAAACTTCATTAATGATGAGCAGCGTGATGTTTTGGCGCTGGAACTCAAAAAAAAATTAAAAAATATTCATTCTTAATTTAGTCTTGGAGCGGGGTTTATGCAATTTTTTAAAAAAATTGGGGTAGGTTTGGCGTTAATGATGGCTTCAGTTTCTGCATTTGCTGAATATGCCTGGAATTTTCCTGAACCCGTCACCCCGATGGCGCTAGATACACTGCACGTGCATAACAAATTCATGGCCATCTGTATGATAATTTTTGTGGTGGTCTTGGCGATTATGGTGTATTCAATTTTTGCCCACCGCAAAAGTAAAGGCTATAAAGCGGTTGCCGATAAGCCGCCATCAACCGCAATAGAAATTTTCTGGACATTAATCCCGTTTGCCATTTTGCTTCTGATTGACTTTGTTATTATGGGTATTCCAGCCTACCACAGTGTGGTGATGATGGAAGATACGCGTACCGAAGCAAATATGGTGATTAAAATTACCGGCTCGCAATGGCGCTGGCAGTATGAATATCTCGATGGTGACGCAAAGGGTATAAAGTTTGTCAGCAACTTGTCCACACCGCAAGCGCAAATGGATAAAGGTTATCAAGGTAAAAAAGATGAGAACTACTTGTTGGAAGTAGACAATCGTCTTGTGTTACCCGTTGGTCAAAAAGTACGTATTCTCATGACGGCTTCAGATGTGTTGCACAATTGGTGGGTGCCGCAATTTGGTTCTTCACGTGTGGCCGTGCCTGGTTTCCTTCGTGAAACTTGGGTACAGGTAGAAAAGCCAGGTACCTACAGGGGCCAATGTAAGGAACTGTGTGGTAAAGGTCATGGCTATATGCCAGTAGTGGTAGACGCGCTACCCATGGAAGAATATAAAGTTTGGGTGGCCGCTAAAAAAGAAGAAATGGCAAAAGCCTCCGCCGGTGTAGATAAAGAGTGGACCAAAGAAGAGTTAGTTGCTGAAGGTAAAACGGTTTACGAGAAAAACTGCGCAGTTTGTCATCAAGTCTCAGGTGCAGGTTTGCCGCCAGCATTCCCGGCGTTGACAGGCAGCAAAATAGCAACAGGACCAATTTTTGGCGAAGATGGCAAATATCTTAAAGATGGTCACCTTGATCGCGTGTTAAATGGTATTCGCGTCATGCCAGGTTGGAAGGCGCTGCTCAATGATACTGAAATTGCCGCAGTGATTACATATGAAAGAAATGCGCTGGGTAACGGTGTGGGGGATGTGCTGCAACCATCTCAAGTAAAAGCTGCACGTGAATAAATTTGTTTCAATATAACAATTAAATATTAAGTTTGAGTGTTTAGGAGAAGGCAATGAGTACAACAACAACGGCACATCACGATGAGCACGCAGAACATCCAACTGGCATTATGCGTTGGCTGACCACCACTAATCATAAGGATATCGGTACGATGTACCTGACATTCTCGCTCATTATGTTTTTTGTAGGGGGTGCAATGATTTTAGGCATTCGTGCCGAATTGTTTAAACCCGGTCTGCAATTAATCAATCCGGAATTTTTCAACCAGTTAATTGGTGTACATGCGTTAGTGATGATTTTCGCTGCGTTGATGCCGGCGGCTACCGGTTTTGCTAACTGGATGATTCCATTGCAAATTGGTGCGCCAGATATGGCATTGCCACGTTTGAATAACTGGGGTTTCTGGTTGTTGCCACCTTCAGCAATTCTTTTAACATTGCCGTTCACATTGGCACTGTTTGGTATTGGCGATGGCGCTTTGGCAACGGGATGGACGTTTTATCCACCCTTGTCAGTGCAAGGCGGCATTGGCGTAGACTTTGCAATTTTTGCTGTCCACTTGCTGGGTATTTCCTCAGTGTTGGGGTCAATCAATATTATCGTAACCGTGTTCAATATGCGTGCACCCGGCATGACGTTAATGAAAATGCCGATGTTCGTTTGGGGTTGGTTGATTACTGCGTTCCTGTTGATTGCAACTATTCCAGTGTTAGCCGGTGCGGTAACAATGTTGCTGACAGATCGTCACTTTGGTACGCACTTCTTTGATGCAGCAGGCGGTGGCGATCCTATTATGTTCCAACACTTGTTCTGGTTCTTTGGTCACCCAGAGGTGTATATCTTACTGTTGCCAGTTTGGGGTTTCATTCCACAAATTCTGGAAACTTTCTCACGTAAGCCCATGTACGGCTACAAAGCGCAAGTCTATTCATTCTGGGGTGTAGGTGCGTTGTCTGTCGTTGTTTGGGCGCACCACTTCTTTACAGCAGGTATGCCTGTGCCAGCATTGTTGTACTTTATGTATAGCACGATGGCGATTTCATTACCATTAGCAGTAATGTTCTTCTGTTGGATCAAAACCATGTGGAGAGGCTCAATGAGCTTTGAAACACCAATGTTGTTTACCGTTGGCTGGATTATCCTGTTCGGTATTGGTGGTTTGACGGGCTTAGTGCTAGCTGACGTTGCTGCGGATGCGCAATACCATAACAGTTACTTCATCGTGGCACACTTCCATTACACCCTGTTTGCAGGCGGTATTATGGGTATTATGGCTGGCACATATTACTGGTTACCAAAAATGAC
>ENA-UPXM01005804-UPXM01005804.1-activated-sludge-metagenome-genome-assembly--contig:-NODE-5804-length-11788-cov-198.129379_pt1 | contig 11788 bp, 10 predicted proteins | sample MGYA00238178_ERZ772708 | MGnify/ENA primary metagenome ERZ772708 (study PRJEB29002, sample SAMN05720212) | activated sludge metagenome | isolation source: anaerobic digester from wastewater... | reverse complement strand
AAAACAAAGAAAAAACATAAAAAAAAGAGGCTGTTTTTACTTTTGAGACAGCCCCTGCTCTTCGGGAGATTATTTCGAAAAAGAAAAGGTTGTTCCCCTCCTTTGGAGGGGCTAGGGGAGGTCGATTCGAAATCCGAAATCAATTCCACCTTCTCCCTTCCACCTTCTTCCTTTAAAAGGTTAGCACCTCATACCCTTTGTCTGTGTAGGGTTTAACACCGGCATGGTTGAACATATCGGCAAGGAGAGGCAATTCCAATTTCTTAATCTCTTCCTCAACGCCCATACTTCTTGCGCAAGCCAGACATACACCGTCGATTAAACCTTTTTCCAACGCTTTTTTGTATAGGGGATTATTTTCATTGGCCAATACTGGAGGTAATGTTACTGATTTCCCTTCAAATACAATCTTAACTTCATGACCGCTTTCACTTAAATCTAAAGCATTCATTAATGCGTGTAAGAAACACATTTTTTCACCCATCATTGCATAAATCAAAAATTTTTTCATAATCTGTCAATATTAAAATTCACCTCCACTTTTCTAGGCTTTCGGTAACTCCTTTTGTTTTTAATAGTTAACTTAAAATAAGTTAATACAAAGATATAATTTTTTATTTTAGGGGAGTTATAAATTTAGTCTATAGATGTAATTTACGCAGTAAAAAAATAAAATAAGTAAAGTGTAGAAGCTATTTTTTTCCAAATTAATTTAGATGATAAATTAGGTTATAATAAAAATTTATATTATATTTGCAAATCATATATTATTAATTAAATCATGAAATTATGAAAAGATTAATGTTACTAATTGTCCTGGCAATATTTGTTGTTAGTTTAACAAATGCGCAGGAGTTAACAAACAAAAAAGGTCAAATCATTCTTCCTAAAAAAGGTGATGTTGTACTTGGTTTTGATGCTGTTCCTGTAGTTGACTTTGCATTAAATGTGGTAAATATTATGAATAATACGGGTCAAACAGCGCAACATCCCGGATTTGTATCGGGTTTCAGTGGTATTTTAGTGGGTAAATATTTTCTAAAAGATAATGTAGCACTACGAGTTAGATTTGGTCTTAATACCAGTACTACTTCTACCTCTGATTATTTCTTTGATCCTAAAGATGTTTTCGAGAATCCGGGAGATCCGAATCAATGGGGATTAATTAAAGACGTTACAACATCTTCAAGTAAAGATTTTTTTGTAGGTTCCGGTTTAGAATTCCGCAGGGGACATAACCGTTTACAGGGGTTCTGTGGAGGAGAGTTGTTTTTTGGGGTTAAATCCACTACTTTGTCAAAGGAGTATGCTGTTGCAATGAGCGAAGAAGCTTTTAATAATGGCTATACTAATGCTGACGGTTCTTCAGTTGTGGCAGATCGTTTATTAAAAAACAAAAGTGGTAACGCATTCGTATTTGGCTTGCGTGGGTTTGTTGGTGTTGAATATTTTGTTGCTCCAAAAATTTCAATAGCTGCTGAATTTGGATGGGGTTTTGGTGTTGTAACAGAACCTCGGGGAAGTGTAACTCATGAAATTTGGAATCCGGCTAACCTTGCAGGTGAAGAAGAAACTGTAAAAGGATTTCAAAGTTCCGTATCAAACGGATTTCAAGTTGACGATGGTTTCTCCAGTACGCTAGGTGGATCAGCTGCATTGTCACTTTTATTCCACTTCTAAAAATTGGATTATGGACTAAAAAAAAAGCTGTATCGAAAGATGCAGCTTTTTTTGTGAATGGAAGTTATCAAATCAATTATCTCCGTCCCTTTATGTGTTCTGTATTTCTACTTCCTAAGTTAAGATTATATCGGATAGAAACAAAAAATGATGGTTGATATGCGTACCCGGAGGATATACCTTGAGATGTAATTCCAAACTGATTGCCTTCGTTTTTATTTTCGAAAAGATCCCTTAAAAGATTTTTTGCCCCGATTCCTACCAGCAGTTTATCCTTTAAAAATCTGTAATTTAAGGAAATAGACAGATTCATAAATCCATTGGATGAACTTGATACATGATACTGTTTTCCAAAGTAAAATAGGGTACTTTGAGCTGTGAATTTCTTAACTCTATAAGACAAAGAAGCATAAACGTAATAACTAAAATTGATTTCGTTCGGGGTTGTATGAGGCATATTCAAATCCTGAGCAATCAATCTTAACTTATTGATGTTGTATTTTCGAAAATACCACTTTGAATAAATTGAAACACTCAACTTTTTGATTCGGAACCATAGGGAAATATTGGCTCCTAAGTTGTTAATCTCTGCTACGTTATATCGTTTATTTAACGTGATTACATCAGTTATTTGAACAACAACCGGGCTGGAAAAATTGTTGGAATAGGAGTAAAAAAGATCTATAGCTCCATTCCATTTGTTTTTTGAGATGGAATATCCAAAATAGATTGAATAGAGATTGTGAGGCTTCAGATCACTATTACCGGAAAACCATTTGAAATTATCTTTATATATAAAATCTTGCAAACTGTGAAACCCTACATTATCACTGGTTATAGAACCGCTTAATTTTAATTCTTGTTCATCATTAATCAGATATCCAATAGCAAAAGAGGGTAAAAGTTTAAAGTAGTTTTTTCTAATCATTCGCGTTGAATCTTGGTATAAATCATCAACTCTTCGATAGGTTCCGTATATAAATTGATCTTCAATACTCAATCCGGCATCCCATTTCCATTTTTTGTATTCTGTCCCTAATCTGACCGATAATGTTTGATAGATATCCAGGTAATTATCATCCTTATTTTTTAATGTGTTCAAAATATTATTTTCGTACACTCTGGTCCGGTTCTTTTGATGAAATTGATTTTCTGTGAAATAGTACACATTAAAACGAGTGTTATCAGAAAAAGGTTTGTTATAAAATAAATCAAAAAACAAACTCTGAGGATATTGATTTTCACTATAGGAGTCAAAATTAGTTATACTATCTTTGAATTCGGAACTTAAAAATTCAATATGTTGAGTCAAATTACTGTTAGATTTTCCGTTCGAAAGATGGTAATACATATTTGATTCTATATACTGATCATTGCTATCAATTTGATGCCAAAAATTGATTCCTACTGAACCAAAAGGTTCTCTCCACGTAGATTTACCATCATTCCAAAAGGAATTGATGATATCATTTGTAATCTCATTTTTTTGGGTTTCCCGTTCTATTTGATGTGAAAAATCCTTAGAATAATCACCTGCAATACTAAAAGTAAACTTTGTATTCTCATCTTTTTGATAAAGATATCCCAAACATTCTGAAAAACTATATCGAGAACTATAGGAGTTAAGATTAAGGGTTCTTATAACTGAATCTGAAACTATTGGGTTATCAAAATAATCATAGTATCCGATATACTCATACTTGTTAAGTCCGGTATTCAAATTGGTATTACTCACAAAAATATTTTTCTTCTTTTTGTAGTTCAAATTAACCAAATGGGCAGACTCATTCACATCACGAAATGAAGTAGTGGAGGGTTTGGTAGATAAACAACCGCTTAATCCGTCATCGGTAATTTTTTTCAATTTGATATTGATAATTCCGGCATTGCCTCTTCCTCCGCGTCTCATAGAAGCATCAATTAACTCTACTTTTTCAACCCGATCAACAGGGATAGCCAGCAGATTAGGGTAAAGGAGTCTGGATGGAGTGTTATCAACATGAATATCAGGAGTAGTTCCTTTATAAGTGATAGTTCCGTTATCTTCAACAGAAACTCCGGGTAAAGTTCTTAACAGGTCGTAGATTGTCAGCGAAGCTGCTATGGTTGCTTCTTCAATTTTATACACTGTTTTATCAAACTTTCTTTCAATTCGGGGAGCTGTTCCGGTCACTTCAAAAGGAGCCAATTTCTGCACGTCAGGGGTTAATAAAATCGGGTCTAATTCTACTCTTTTTTTGGTACTTTTTGGGAGAGAGATGGTTAAGGGAGCATACCCAAAAGAAGATATTTTTAGGACCAGATCCTTTGATTGCAAAACGGTAATTGTAAATCGTCCCCGCTTATCTGTAACCGCTCCTGCAACCGCAGAATCCTGTTCATTAAAAGCAATAACGGAAGCATAAAAGACCGGCTCATTGGAAAGAGAGTCTTTGATCAGTCCGATAAATTCAACATTTTGAGAAAACGAAAAAATGGAAATCCATAAAAAGGACAGCAAGAGGAGTGATTTTTTCATAATATGACCTCCAGTTTTTAGTGATGGGGGATTCAGGCGTATGTAAGTGCAAATATATAAAATTTTTTTGAAGGCGGAAGGCGGAAGGCGGAATGAAAAAGTCGAAAGTCTGAAGTGTTTTTGGTAGGTAGCAGAAAATAAAATTGATTTCGTATTTCATATTTCTTCTTTCTTATTTGGAAATAAAAATAAAAGGGGGGCAGGATTTGAGGTGTCTCTTTTGATATTCCATTTCCCCACTCTGGAATGTTGTTCCTTGTAGGAAAATGGCGGAACGGTCTAGGCTAGGTGCAGTGGCGGGTTTCGGAGCTGCGTCTGTATCCCACGTGCCGAAATTGCTGCGAGACTAGACGTTGAATACGCTACAACTCCTGGCATTACTTATACACGATGTTAGCGGTTGTGCATTTATGTCAATCTCTTTTTCCCATTTCTACACTCGGCTCCCACATCGAAATTGCAATGTTTTTTTTGTTCTTATTCCAAGTTTTAAAGTCTTCAAAATTTTCAATTCCCTCGTCAATTACAGCCTGATAAATGTCTATTCCTGAATATTTCTCACTCCTCTGCTCGCTTTCCCATTTTATTTTCAAAATTATTTGTCTTTGCTTTTCGGTCAAAACTGATTTTATTTTTTCGGTTACACGCTCAATTACGCCAGCATAAGCCGATTCGTTCTTAATGTGTATAATGTCAATCGTCCAAATGCGTTCCTGCGTTTCCTCATACCACAAGTGCCACTCCAAACACATATCATCTGCGTCTAACAGATTTCTGTATATGACTTTTTTTATTTTCGGATTTCGGCTGATTTGAGCAATTGCACTGAAACTTTTTTCAATCGAAAAATCATCCGAGTAGGTATGAAAATCAATGTCTAGCTTGTTCATTAAAAGTCCTGTCTTTACAGAACCGACCAAATTGCAAGTTGAATTTAGATTTTCCCAAGTTTTTTGAATTTCCAACTCGGCAATAATCTCAAATGCCTTTTCTATATTTCTTTTCGAGATACTTTCTAAATTTTCCATATTATCTACTTATTTCTGTCGGCTCAAACTGCACTACCTTGACATTACCGCTAACGTTTTCGGGCTTTGCGTTCGGGCGGTTTTCGGAGCACTAAACTGTCAACCAGCACTGAACTTGAATAGAGGCACAAAGCTCCCTGTTTGCACGTTACCCTGCCTGATGCAAAACCTGTGTTAGCGGTTCGTTGTTATTTCATTATGATTTCTTCCAATATGGACTTATAATTTTTCCTTCTTTGTGACTTAATATTAAGAGGATAAATGTCGCAATAAAACAGAAAGCTGTCGCTTGAATAGAACCCTCTGGACCAAATTGTCCACCTGTAAACCATTCAGCACCTTCTATTTTAGAAGTAATCAATGTTTTTGAAATTGTATTTCCTGAAACATTTGCTCCGAATATTGCCGATTGTGTAAAATTCCACGCAAAATGAATAGCAATTGGAAACCATAAATTTCGTGAATAAATATATGCAGATCCTAATAATAGTCCTGCTTGAATTGCAAGTCCAATTGCAGCTGTTAATGAACTATTTGGATTGCCAAGATGCATTGCTCCAAATAAAATCGCTGATATTAATAGTGCAAAATAACTACCTAATTTCTCCTCCATTATTCTAAATATAATTCCTCTCATTAAAATTTCTTCAAAAATTGCTGAAGTAAAAGCCATTGTCAAAGGCGGAACTAAAAAAAGAATTGGATTTATAGAAACTATTGAATAACCTCCTTTTAAATAAATTACAAATATTGTTAATGATTGCAGTAAAACGCCTAAAGCAATTCCAATTGTCAAATGTTTGAAAAGTCCAATTTTTGAGAATTCTATAATCTCTCTTTTTTCGTAAAATTTGAATAAGTAGGTGTAAGATACTATTGCAATTATTGCAACTACAAGCCCTATTATTAAGTTTTTTATGTCTTTGTCTAATGCTGTCAGGTCTAAAAGTTTGCTAACCGATAATTGACCTAAGCTAACTACTACGCCACAAACTAAAAGTCCAATAATTATTTTAGTCAGTGGGAAATGAAGAATTTTTTGTCCAAAGCTTTTTTTGTCCATATTTTATTTTTGTTCAAGATTTCTAATTACAACGATGTTGTTTTACAATGACCGCTAACATCCAATTTACGCAACAAAGATACAAATAAAATGATAAATAAGAAGTAAGAAATCTTTTGAAGGCGAAAGTCGAAAGTCGAAAGTCGGAAGGCGAAAGTTATTCAATTACGAATTACGGAACCGAAAATTTTAATTGAACACGATTATTGTGGGGACAGGTCGCGACCTGTCCGGGGAAAATAGACAATGAAAATGGTTGTGAATACGGCTGTAGAGACGCAATGCATTGCGTCTCTACGGTCAAACAAATTGACAAAACCCCCATTGTAGAGACGTTGCATGCAACGTCTCTAAGAACACATTCAAAATTATCATGTATGTTTTTGATAATCAGGTTTATAAATCCGAAATCGTTCCGCCTTCAAAATAACCCCGAAGGGGTGGCATTATTATAGCAAAATGTTGATCCCATGAGCGTTTTAAACCCCGTAGGGGTGACATTATAATAAATTTGGGCTAAAGCCCTTGTGTTCTGAGGGTTAATCTCAATCCACGCCCTAAAAGGACATGGCAATTGATGTATTTGATATACAGGGTGTTATGATGTAAAAAGCAGATAATTCAATTCTAAATCTCCTAATTCGTAATTTGTAATTGTTTATTCCGCCTTCCGCCTTTTTTGAGTAGTACCCGAAGGACGGTGTGGTTATTCCCCACTTTCTATTTATTACTGTCTCCAGTATCACGTATAGCCTTTGTTGTAGCCAGTTCTATTTCTTCAATTGTTGGTAATTCAGTTTTTATTTCTTTCGGAATTGCATTGTTAATTTCATATTCTGCTATTCCAATAGGTTGTGTCATTCCCCTTAGTGCATATTCTGCAATTATTTTAGATTTAGATTTACACAACAGCAATCCAATAGTTGGGTTTTCTGCTTCCGTTTTTAAACTATCATCTATTGCCGACAAATACAAATTCATTTTACCGGCGAATTCCGCTCTAAATTCAATTGCTTTTATTTCGACAACAACATAGCATTTTAACTTAATATGATAAAAAAGTAAGTCAATATAGAAATCTTGATTATCAATTTTCACAGGAACTTGTTGTCCGACAAATGAAAATCCGGTTCCTAATTCAAGTAAAAAAGAGGTTATATGTTTAACCAGTTGAATTTCTATATCTTTTTCAAGTGCTTTTTCTTGTAATGTCAAAAAGTCAAATTTGTATGGGTCTTTTAGAGTTTCTGTTGCTAATTTAGAATGTGGGGAAGGTAGTGTTTCTGTGAAATTATCACGACATTATGTCCCCATGGAATTTGTCCAACAAGTTGTTGGATTTTTTCAATATCTATCTCTGATTGCGAATAAAACTCAAACCATTTCTTCATTGAAAACAAATTGCTTCTTGAAAAACCTTTTTGATTTGGGAACTCCTCTTTTAAGTCTTTTGACAACTCTTCAACAACCGAACTCCCCCAATTTGCAGTATTTACTTTTTCAGAAATCGACTTTCCAATAGTCCAATACAAACCCATTAGTTCCCTATTAACCGAAATAGATGCTTTTATTTGAGTTCTTTGAATTAAGGTTTTTAGTTCATTTACCCAGTTAATGTATTCTGTATGTTTTTTTGTCAAACTCATAACTGCAAAAATATATTATTTTCTTCAATTTCTGATTAATTTCTAAAAAATAATGATTCAATATTAGGAGTCGGTTTTCTCGAATTGCTAGCAACAGATGGGGTGATGCATTCGGGCGGTTTTCGGAGCACAAAACTGTCAGTACTCCATAAAAGTTGATGCGAGATAGAATGTTCAATTAACCACTTAACCTGCCATTGAGCCAAACGCCTGTTATCGGTTCGGCTTTCTTTTCTACACATTTTAATAAACTTCAATTTCAGGCATTTCGTCCCAAGTTTTACCTTCCAAAAGTCGTCCTGTTTTCTTTTTGTTTGTCCCGCCCCATTGTTTAAAAAAGAAAGCTACGTCTGCTTCTAAACATTGATTTTTTATGTTCGATACCCATTCTTCTTTCATTGGTCTTGGCTTCCGTCCACTTTCACCGCCAACAATGACCCAATCTATACCTATCAAATTCATATTGGGAATTGCTCCAATTAACGGCTCACAAGAAAGGAATTTAACTCTTGCACCTGTCTCACGAAGTAAGTCAATTCTTTTGGTTACTTTATTGTTCTCTACTGAAACGCCCATCCAAATGTTGTGTGTCCAATCCAACCAACCTTCACTGTCATAATATCTTAAAATGTCAGCTCGCTTAGTCAAAACCTGAAAAACGTGTTGTGGATTATCCTTCATTACTTTAAATACTTTTCTTATAAAGTCAATCGGAACGTCTTTGTGAAATAAGTCGCTCATAGAGTTTACAAAAACGACTTTTGATTTTTTCCAAGTGTAAGGCGTTTGTAATTCGTCTTCGTGAATGGTTATCTCAAAATTATTTTTGTATTTCTCAATTCCCATTGCTTGTAAACGCTTTGACATAACTTCTGCATAACAGAATTTACACCCTGCCGAAATCTTGTCACAACCCGTTGTCGGGTTCCAAGTCATTTCAGTCCATTCTATGCTTGATTGTGCCATAATTATTTTAGATTAAAGGTAACTTTTTTATTGTCTGTCTTAAAGTGGTTGTAAGCAATGTAAAATGATTTTTTTCTTGCTTTATCACCACTTGCGGTCAAGACTTCCAAGTCACCGTTGTTTTGCCAATTATAAAAAATTTCATTTGTGTGCTTCGGTAAAAATCCTTGTCTTAATGTAAACTCGTATACTTCACCATTATAACGCACTTGAGCTTTCAAAAATTCTTTCAGTTTTGTTTCTAGTGGATTTGTTTTGTATTCGTGAAATAAACTGGGTGTATTACCTGCATAATCCCAACCTTCACCATATTCTGTGTCAATTTCCCATTTAGCCTCTAACATTTTCTCAAATCCTTTTATGTGTGAAGTGAAAAAGAACAAGCAAAAAACCGTATTAGTATCTTTTTGAATGGTGAAGGTGTCAACAAAGAAATTCTTACCTAGAAAACTTTGAAACCCTTTTTTTAATTCTGATATAAAATTCCAAACGTTTCCTGGTTTCCATTCGCTAAAATTTGGAATTATTTCAGTAATAAAATCTTTGAGAGCTTCAGGTGTTCCGTTACTTGCAAAACGATACATAAACTGTGTCGGAAGCCATAAAAGAACTTCGGAACTACCTTTGGACATTAAGTTCTTAATCTGACTTGCTTTGATATGTTTATATTCGTAAGGGTCAATGAATATAAAAGCCTTTTGATTAAGTGCTTTTAATTTAGGAAGTTGAGTAAGTAGTCTGTCATATTGAACTTGATAATCTTCTGTTGAAAATTGCAAGTCACCAAATTCGGGATAATACAACGATTTGTCTTTAAGGGACTGTTCAACTTTCTTGACTTTGCTTTCTTCAATGTCGTTAAAGTGGCTATCAATTTTTGGAATGCTTGAAAATTTGGCAACATTTACAAAATGAATATCTTTTACTTGTCGCATTATTACAAGCGGACTTCCTTCTCCACCATTTTCATAAAGTCCTTCTCCACAAAACAAATCATAAATTTTAATGCGTTTTGTATAGCCATCATTGCAAATAATGTTCAGGTATCTTTTTAAATACTCTCCAAGAAGTCTGACTTTTGCTTCTGAATGGTTTAATAAATTTGTTTTAACGTCTTTTTTTGTCATATGTGGTGTGTCTTTTTAAGCTGATTGATAACGGTCAAGTATAAGCGTAGTGCGGGATTACAAAGCGACTCACTGTCCGCAAATCACAAAGTTTCTTTGGAGTACAAAAGCTCAATTTTAGCAGTTCAGTCCGCATTACGCTTATACAATGTTGGCACCAGTTTATTTTCATATTTCAGGTTTTAGTTCACCGTTTTTCAACTTTTCTATCGCTTGAAGTCGTTCTTCAAGTTCAGAGGAACTAATAATCCCTTTTCTATAAATATCCCTTAAATAATCCTGTCCGTTTTTCCCACTCTTTATTGAGTTACATTCGTGACAGGTTGCTACAATATTCTTGTATGTGTTGTTTCCATTATTCTGTTGAGAAGTCACGTGGTCAAGTGCATAATTTTCATTTGATATTTTTTTAAAGCAATAAAAGCAGAAGTAATTCTCTCGCTCTAAAATTCTGTCTCGGTAATTTAGGTCTTTATAAAAGTCCACAGTTTCAATATCTATTATTTCTTTTATCTCTGATTTTTCAATTATGCATCCTTCAATTTCGCTTGGAATAAAAACTGTGATTCGAAGGCCATTTCTTGTTGTGTCATTAATCTTAATGCATCTTTTTTGGTCAAGCTTTCTTATTCTATCTCTTGCGGAAAATTCGGTTATACCAACGCTTTGAGGTGCCGAACTTATGACAAAAACCATATCCTTTTTGCCAATCAACCTAGAATGCCGAAATAAGTGATAATACAGGCTTTTCTCGTAGGTATCTAATTCAGCAAAAGGAATTAAATAGTCTTCTATTTCCTTTATCGTGTTTATTATGTCTAATTCTTCTGTCATATTTCAAATTGGTGCCAACATCTAATTTACGCAACAAAGATACAAATAAAATGAGAAATAAGAATCTTTTGAAGTCGAAAGTCGAAAGGCAGAATGATTTCGGATTTCGGATTTTGGAATTGAGCTATTTTTTACATATCACATTGATATTCATATCAATAGCCCTGACATTTATGTCGGGGTTGGGGATGCTCTCTACCATACCGGGCTTTAGCCCAAATTTATAATAATGTCACCCCTTCGGGGTTCTTTGGACTCTTGGGGTCAACATTTTGCTATAATAATGTCACCCCTTCGGGGTTATCTTGAAGTCGAAAGGCGAAAGTTTTTAAAATAAATTGAAAATTGAGAATTGAAAATGGTCAAACGTATTGCATTTATGTATTTGAAATACAGGGTGTTATGATGTAAAAAGCAGATAATTCAATTCTAAATTGACCACCCCGTCCTTCGGGCACCCCTCCAAGGAGGGGAATTTATACACACCGAATTTTTCCGAAATCCGAAATCCGAAATCCGAAATAAAATGTTCTGAAAGGTATTATATTCCAGAGTGGGGTGATGGATTAACAAAAAAGAGATCCCAAATCCTGCCCCCCTTTTATTTTTATTTCATAAAGAAGAAAAAACTAAAAAAAAGTCGAAAGTCGAAAGTCGGAAGGCGAAAGTTTAAATTTAGAAATTAGAAGGTAGAATTTAGAATTATTTCCCTGAGGAGAGTAGCTTTACGATGGATTCGGTTGTGATGACGTCGAGCATTTGTAAGACCACGATGAGTACTAAAGCCAAAATGATATATCTTACGAAAGTTCCGCCTTTTTTAACGGCATAATGAACTCCGATGTAGGCTCCAATTACATTGCCAATGGCGTGAATTAAACCGTACTCCCAATGGACATTCCCCTGGATGGCATAAACGGATAAAC
>ENA-UPXM01005799-UPXM01005799.1-activated-sludge-metagenome-genome-assembly--contig:-NODE-5799-length-11802-cov-9.937942_pt1 | contig 11802 bp, 8 predicted proteins | sample MGYA00238178_ERZ772708 | MGnify/ENA primary metagenome ERZ772708 (study PRJEB29002, sample SAMN05720212) | activated sludge metagenome | isolation source: anaerobic digester from wastewater... | reverse complement strand
GCGTTAAAATTCTCATAGGCTTCCATGGGCACGGGATTGTACTGATAAAAAACTGCTGCGTCAAATAGAGCTTGTAAAAGTTGAATTGCATCTTCTTCTTTGTGCTTCCATTCTTTCAGTTGTCGCAATTGTAAATCGAGGCGAGTGTATTTTTCTTCTTCTAGATATTCTAGCGCTTGGTCATAGAGTCTTGAAAATTGTACATACTCGTTTAATGTTTTTTTCTCATCTTGCCCAAGAATTTTATACTCGATGGACATGGCGAGATATGCAAGTGGAAAGTTATAAAAGGCATTTCTTTCATCGATGTTCATTCCCTTTGGTTCTATGTACGATATAGAGCCATCTTGAAAAAGCGTGATTGCCTTTTCATAGCCATCTTCTCCGGCAAATAAAAAAGTCTTACTTGTATTGTCATCGAGAGGGTTTAGCCAAGATGCGATGAGTTTTACCTTGTCTTGTTTTAGTAGGTTTTTATTTTTAAATGTAGCATAGGATAGCGAGGGAAGTTTTGCAAAGTTTTTTACCAAGCCAAAACGAAGTGCGTCGATTTGGCTATCGTCTCGCGTAAAGTATTTTTCGTTTTCAATTTCATTTTCGATTTTGTTTTTTTGATTATTTTCTTGAAGAAGATTAGAATCAAAATGGGCAAAAAAATCTTTTTGAATTTTAAATTCTGCAGGAAGAAAATGTGCATCGATTCTCTGCATTGTATTTTCAAGAGCTTCTCTAATTTCTTTTTCATTTACAAAAAAGATTTTTTCAGGATAGAGGTCTTCTATATTTTTTTTTGTGCGAGAAATAAATGAGTCTGTAAAATAATTATTTTCTAAAGCTTCATCTATTGCTTTTTGTTCAAAGGCTTTTTTTATAGGACTAATTATTGTATTGTAAGAAAAATCTGAGCTATGTATTGTGTTTACTATTTCTAAAATAGAGCTAGTATCTGCAAGTTCGGATTGTAGTATTTCGGGCACTGGAAGATAGCAGTCTTGTGTATCTTGATTTTTTTCAAATAGGATTTTATTTCCATCTATGCCCATGAGAACTTCATAGGGATAAATGGCAAGGTAGACTCCGTCTTTTGTTTCAAGTTTTAAAAGAAAATCTATATTGAAGGAGGCGCTTTGTAAAAAAAGACTTTCTTTTTCATCGATGATACGAGTGCTCGTTTTTGAAAACCTTCCTATCGTTTTTCCCAAAAAAGGGATTTTTCGAAAATCAATTTGCAAGAAAAAAAAGAAAAGACTTGCTGCTGCAAGAGAAAAGAGGAGGATTCCTAGAATGCCTTGGACGAGTGGATGCATTTTTTTAGTTTTCTTTTTCATTATCAAAATCTCCTACATCATTTTCTTGCATCTGTATAGGACTCGTAGTACTCTCCTTATTTTCTGGGTAGTGAAAACTGAGCTGTATTTCCTTCCAACCAAAGCGCTGAAATAATCGCTCGCTTGCCCTTAGAATAGCTTTTTCTTGTTCCGCTCTTTTTGTATTTTCCCAGTGAAATAAATCTTCTTTTGTATGAATAAGATTTGCCCCTTCCAAAAGTTCCAAGGCAATGAGTCCTTTTGATGCTTGTAAGATATGCTGGACTTCAGTAAAACCGTAGCCTGTCGCTTCGTAGTCGAGCAAAAAATTCTTCGTACAAAGATAGCTCGTTATGCCTGTTGCAAGGGCGGCAATTCCTGCCCCTATCGAAGCGCCTGTTAGTTTTGTGATGGGCTTTGGTAAGAGTCCTCCGTCTAAAAGCGAGGCAGCTATTCCCGCACTTGTTGAGCCGACGATGCCGCCTGCAAAACCGCCAAGTCCCGAGCCAACTATTGCGAGAGTTTTTGCTATCTGTTTTGCTTCATCTTCGGTATAGGGTTTTGGTTCTATGCTTTCAACTTCTTGTATACCTGCTTCAGGAATAGAAATAGAAACAAAGACAGGCATAAGACTTTCTGAGTTAAAATCTGCATAGAGTTTTCCATTTTTAGGATTGCTTCGCTCTGTATCGATTTTTATTTTTGAGAGGTCGAAGCCAAAACTTGCAGTTCCCTTGACGAGGTAGACGATGAGTTTGTCGCTATGGACATTATCTGTCTTTGTGCCATATACAATGTATTTATAAAAGTCGACGGTTTTATAGACCAATACTGGGCTTTCATTATAGAGTGGAATTTGCTCCCTGTACTGATTAAAGGCTTCAAAACTTGCGTCCTTTGTTTGTGTTTTGTAGGCAAGATAAAATAAAAGCGGAGAAATGACAATAAGGGCAAAGACAAAAAAAGCAATTTTAGTTTTCACTCTTTTATACTATCCTATGTTTAGAAATAAATAAAGAGAAAAATCTGTATGTAAAGAAAAGCTTTAGGAAAGAAGCATGCGGTCATTAATGATTGCATCTTGTGCTGAGCTTTGAAACTTCTGCATAAGGTCGGCAACTTCTAGTTTTCTTTTTTCTTCACCCCTTACATCGTAGATGATTTTTCCAGCACTCATCATTATCAATCGATTACCATGTCGAATTGCATCTTTCATATTGTGCGTTACCATAAAGGTTGTAAGTCCTTCTCTTTTCACTATCTCATCGGTTAGCTCTAAAACCTTTTGTGCGGTTTTGGGGTCAAGCGCTGCGGTATGCTCATCGAGGAGGAGGAGGCGGGGTTTTTGTATCGTAGCCATAAGAAGGGTAAGCGCCTGTCTTTGTCCGCCAGAGAGTAGACCAACCTTTGTTGTCATCCTGCTTTCTAAGCCAAGGTCAAGCATTGCAAGCTCTTTTTTATAGCGTTCTTTTTCTGCTGGACGAATTCCCCAGGCGAGGCTGCGCCTTTTCCCCCGCCGATATGCGAGGGCGAGATTTTCATCGATTTGCATATTTGCAGCAGTTCCCAACATCGGGTCTTGGAAGACGCGGCCGAGAAAGCGTGCTCTTTTATGTTCTTTTTCTTCGGTAACATCGATGCCGTCAAAATAAATATGTCCTGAGTCAACTTCATAGACTCCTGCGATGAGGTTTAATAATGTCGATTTTCCCGCACCATTGCCGCCGATGACGCTTACAAAGTCGCCTTCTTCTAGTTTGAGGTTTATATCGATTAAGGCTTTGCGCTCGTTAATTGTGCCTTCATTGAAGGTTTTATGTACAGTATCTAATGCTATCATTGTATACTCGCTTTTTTATTCGCTTCTGTTTTTTTCTGAAGTCGATTTATTTTACGTTTTTGGTATCTGGTCCTTTTTGCATTGATAACGGGAAGGGCGAGGGCAAGAGCAACTATGACTGCAGTTAAAAGCTTTAGGTCAGTTGATTTCATACCGAGTTGTAAAACAATTGCAATGATAATGCGATATAAAATAGAGCCAAAGACAACCGACATAAGTCTATACCAAAAGCTAAAGCGTTTGCCAAAAATAACTTCACCGATGATAATCGAAGCGAGTCCTATAACAATTGTTCCAGTTCCCATTCCAACATCTGCGTAGCCCTGGCTTTGAGCAACCAAGGCACCGCTAAAGGCAACGAGGGCATTTGAAAGCATGAGTCCTATATTTTTCATCGACTCAGTATTAATCCCAAGCGCCTGCACCATCTTTTCGTTACTTCCGGTTGCACGAATTGCACTTCCAAGTTCTGTTCCAAAAAACCAGTACAAGATTGCAATTACAATTGCAGAAAAAATACTTCCTATAAGTAGGGAACCGAGGGTTTTACTTAAACCAAATGAAGAGGTAAGAGTGAGCATTGTTTCTTGCCCAAGAAGCGGTATATTTGCCTGTCCCATAACTCGGATATTTACCGAGTAGAGTGCAATCATTGTAAGAATTCCTGCAAGTATGCCGGGGATTTTTAGTTTTGTGTGTAAAAGCCCCGTAACGAGACCAGCAAGAGAGCCAGCAAAAAAAGCAATGACTAAGCTGAGGTAGGGAGAGAAACCGCTTGTGATGAGAATTGCAGAAACGGAGCCACCGAGAGCAAAGCTTCCATCGACCGTGAGATCTGCAAAGTTTAAAATTTTATACGTAATAAAAAGTCCCAGTGTCATAAGCCCCCAAAGTACTCCTTGGGAGGCGGCTCCTTGTATCGCAAGAAAAATGCCCATGTATAAATCCTTATTTGCCTAGTTCTAAAAGGAGCTCTTCTGGAATGATAATCCCAATTTCTTTTGCGCTTGCTTCATTTAGAGCAAAATCTCCACCTTGTAAGTATTGAATAGGCATAGTTGCTGGTTTTTTTCCGTCACGTAGAATTTCTGCAGCCATCTTTCCCGTTTGTTTTCCGAGTGCGTAGTAGTTTATGCCATAGGTTGCAAGACCTCCTGCTTGTACCATACCTTCTTCCCCAACAATGAATGGAATTTTTGCAGGATTCAGTACACCAGCAACAGTTGGAATACCTGCAGCTATCATATTGTCAGTTGGTGAGTAGACAGCATCAACCTTACCAACGAGGCTTTGCACTACTTGCTGAATTTCATTTGATGAAGAAACAGTTGCGTCGAGATATGAAATACCGAGCGCATCGGCTTCTTTTTTTGCTAAATCAATTTGAAACTTGGAGTTTTGCTCGCTTGAATTGTACAAAAAACCAATTGTTTTTACTTCAGGTACGAGTTTTTTTATCAAGGCAATTTGTGCAGCAACTGGAGTTAAGTCAGAGGTTCCTGTAACATTTGTCCCAGGCATTTCATTTGATTTAACAAGCATTGCAGATTGAGGATCGGTAACCGCGGTAATGAGAATAGGTATTGTCTCTGTAAGGTTTGCAACAGCTTGGGCTGCCGGGGTTGCAATGGCTAAGATAAGATCGCTTTTGTCGTTAATAAATTTTTGTGCAATGGTTTGGCAATTTGCTTGCTCACCTTGGGCATTTTGAAAGTCAATTTTGATTGACTCTCCGTCGATATAACCTTCTTCAGCAAGAGCGTCGACAAAACCTGCGTAGGCAGCATCGAGGGCGACGTGTTCTACAAGTTGTAGGGCTCCAATTTTTATTTTATCGTCTTTTTTGTTTGCACAAGACAAAAAAAATCCACTCATGCTCACAACGATAAAACTGAGAAAAAGAATTCTAAATACATTTCTTTTCATAATTCCTCCTACTTTTAGATAAACAGTCCGGCATCAACAAGCCTCATGTTTATCTTTTTTCCTTTTTTTTAGTAGATAAATACTAGGGAATGAGAGGTAAAATGTCAATATGTAGAAAAAAATTATGGATTCCATGCCTCTTTTCCCAAGAGCATTTCTACAGTGAGTACCTTGCTTTGATGTTCAGCTAAAAGTGCATAGGCCTCGGCTAAGTCGCCAAGTGATAAAATCATTGTTTCTATAAAGTCAGCTTCTGAAATAATACCCATTTCCATTTGTGTTTTTTTATCGAGCAATTCACGATTATTCACAGCTTGCTTGAGTTGGTAATATTCAATTTTTGTTTCCAATAACGAAAGCGATAAATAGCTTTCTCGAATATGTGCGCTCAGTATTTCTTTCCCCTCTTGCAATTGTTTTTCGGTTTTCATTGCTTCTGAAACAGCCTTAATATAATCGGCCTTGAGTGCTTTATTTCCTATAAAAACACCTTGCAAACCCAAAGAGATGGTGGCCTGCCAATCATCTTGACCAAACCAATCGGTTTCTAGAAAGGGAAATCGTGAACCGCCATAACTGAGTTCTATTTGTAAGCCGATATCTGGAATACCCGAGGCTTGTTTTTTTGCAAGCTTTGCTTCTTGTTTTCGTATCTCACTTGCTAATAGCCCGATTTGCAGGTCGGTATTTCCTTTTATGCTTTTTTCTTCTGCTTCTTTTTGTGCCCAGGGTAAAAATACTATTTTCGAGGGCTTACAATCAAGTTGAGAAATGTCTAAGTTTGCTATGCCGGTATAGCGAGAAAGATCGGAAAGGAGTGAGCCGATTTGTTCTTCGCTTGTTGCAAGTGCAATATCGATTTCTTTTAGACGGATTTTTATGGTAAGGTATTCGCTTTCTGTTAAAAATCCTGCCTGTCTGTTTTCACTTGCATGGACCAATAAACGCTCTCCAAGTTTTTTTTGCATTTCAAGAACTGATAGAATCTCATTCACGTATCCGAGGCTTTGAAAAAGTGCACGTACATGAAGTATTGTTTCATCACGAGTTTTTTCGTTTTGTTTATAGGAAAGTGAAAGGGCATTTTGAGCGAGAGCTATGCCGAGATTTATCTTCCCCCATGTATAAATGGGCTGTTCAAATTTTAAAGCAAAATTGTATAGACTGTTTTCCATACCCTCATAAATGACAATATCTTCTGGTGGTATAGGCATTGGGGAATCCATAATACTTCCCGCTTTTACAGCTATAGGATCAGCTGGATTTGCAATATAGCTTGCAGAAATAGTTGTACTCAATGTTGGCCAACGTTGAGCCTTAGCACTTTCTAAATCAGCTTCAGAGGTTTTTATTGCTTGCTGTGTTATGTGTATGCCGGTATTTTGAACTAAGGCAAAATAGATAAGATCATCTTCGTTGTAGGGTTCTTGCGGCAATCTTTTTTTAAGATAAGGCTCTTTTTTTGACAATAAATCAGCTGATAAAAAATCGCTTATTTCATAAAAGCCTGATGCTTTTTTTTCATAGGCTTCAATAATTTCTTGTAAGCTTGTGTTTTCTGTCTCTATTATATTTACACTGCCTTCGCTGTCTATTGAAAACAGAGGAAAAAAGAGTATAGAACTGATTAGTAGTATAATTCTTTTTTTCATAGTTTTACCTCTGTCTTATTTTCCAAACGTTTTATGCGTCGTTTTTCTATTACCTCGTATAAGGACGGAATAATAAAAAGCGTTATGAGGGTTGATGATAAAAGCCCGCCAAAAATTGCTTGACCGAGTGGGGCATAGACTTCAGAGCCGTTTCCATGTGCGAGCGCCATGGGGAGGACGCCGACGAGGGTTGTCATCGTTGTCATTAAAATAGGGCGAAGTCTACTTTGTGAGCCTTTGAAAATAGCATCGACGAGGGCGAGATTTTCTTCTTTTCTCAATAAATTGATATAATCAACCATGACGATGGCGTTGTTTACTACCGTTCCACCGAGGGTTATGACAGCGAGCATAGCGATAATCGATATGGAAGAGCCAAAGAGATAAAGCCCGAGCACCACTCCGATAAGACAAAAAGGAATACTTGCCATGATTATAAGCGGCTGAATAAAGCGTTCAAACTGAATAACCATAACAGCGTAGACGAGGAAAATCGAAATAGCAAACATTAAGACAAGGCTTGAAATAGAATCTTGCATGAGGGCACTAACACCGCTTACCGAATAATGCACCTCACTTGGAAGATTGAGCGCGCTCATAGCCTCATTCATTCTCTTAACCACGCCAGATTGGTCATCTACGCGTAAAAATCCGGTAATTTCAACCGAGTAGTTTCTATCCTTTCGGTCAATTCGAGTAAGTGTGGGTTTTGCCTCAAGTTTCGAGAAGGCTGCAAAATTTACATAACGACCATCCTGTGTTAGAATTGCCATTTTATTGAGTGTATCCTCGTTTAAGCTTGCATCTGAAATATTTGAATCGATACGAATAGGATAATCCTTGTTATCGATATGCAGTGTACCGACATCCATGCCGCCAAATAAAATACGGCTTGTGATTCCGGCTTCGTAGGGGGTAACGCCGAGGGCACCCATGTAGGATTGGCTGAGTTTTGCAATGAGTTGTTCGACATCGGATCGAAGAGAAATCTCTGTTTTAAAGACGTCAGGGTCTTGGTTTAAAAAATTTCGCGCGGTAATAGCGAGGCTATTTACCTTTTCTAAATCGCTTCCATAAATTTCGAGTTGATAACCTTGCCCTCCGGTTCCGAGCGCAAGTAAAGAATCAAAACCGCCATTGAGCACGGTGATATTGCAATCGGGAATTGTTTCAGAAAGCCTATCTTGCACGAGGGGAATTATTTCTTGAATAAATCGTTTGCGCTTTTCATTTGGTACGAGACGAATGCGCCCAAAGGCTTTGTTCGGGGAGTCAGTAAGCGAGAGTGCGGAATCGGTTCCGACATAATACACTGACGCATCTATTTCTGGAACGAGGGAAGCTACAAGGGCATCGATGGCATCTACTTTTTTTTGAGTTTCCTCGAGTGTGTATCCAGGGGGAGTTTCTATGTGAATTTCAAACTCACCGGTATCAGTTGGTGGCAAAAAATTCATTCGTAAAATAGATACCAAAATAATACTTGCAATAAAAAGAGCAATGGCAGTTACAAGGGCAAATTTCTTGTTTTGTAAAACCCAGCCAAGTGATTTAATATAGGACGCCTCTATTTTTTCCATAAAGCCGTCGATACTGTTTTCGATTTTCAAAAAGATTTTCTTTTTTTCACTTTCATCTTTTTGTTTCAATAGTAAGCTTGAAAGCCATGGAACAATGACCACCGCGACAAGGGCTGAGGAGCCAAGTGCAAAAACAATTGCAAGGGAAAGGTCGTTCATAATGACGCCGATTATGCCAGTTAAAAAAAGCAAGGGAGCAAAAACCGAAACGCTCGTAGTCGTGCTTGCAAGAACAGCTCCGCCAAGTTCTCCTGCCCCAGAGAGCGCTGCCGTTTTTTTATCTCCCGTTTTTGAAAAATGCTTGTAGGTGTTTTCCAAAACAACAATGGAGTTATCAACTATCATACCGATAGCGACAGTCATGCCAGAAAGGGATAAAAGGTTTAGCGACCGTCCTGTTATCCATAAGCCCAAGATAGCAAAAAGAATTGAGAGAGGAATAGAGAGGGATATAATAATAGTTGCCCGAACATCGTGAAGTAAAAAAAGGATAACTAAAATAGTGAGGATAAAACCAGTGAGCGCAGACTGCATAACTGTTTGCAAGGAGCGCTCTGTTGTTTCACTTTGATTGGAAATAATCGCATAATCAATGAGACCATTTGTTTCTTTTTTTACCTTTTCAAATATATCGATTGTTGCCGAAGCGATTTTTATCGTATCTCCTTCATCACGTTTTAAAACGTCGAGCATGAGATATTCTTTTTGATTAGACCGTACCTGTATTTTTTTTGGCGCGGTTTTAAGCGATATAGTCGCAATATCTTTTAGATAGATATACGAGCCATCTCCTGCACCGACAGTGAGATTTTTTAATTCATCTAAACTTGCAAAAGAACCTGAGCTTGTAAAAGAAAGATTTTTCTTTCGATACTCTGCAGTTCCTGCGGGAATAGTGAGATTATTGTATTGCAAAACTTCGTAGACATTGAGGGCAGAAATACCACGAGCTTCAAGCTCTGCTATATCAAGCTGGATATGAGCCTCTTTTTTGCTACTTCCTACCAAGCTAATGCGTGAAACACCGGGAATACGTGCGATGGAGGGCGAGATAAAATCTTCTATGTAGCTAGTCAATTCTTCAGCCTCGATTGCGCTTTCTATTCGAAGAGATAATATGGGCAAAAAAGCCGAAGCTTCAACGATGTGAATTCGTGGCGTTCCCGATATGCCTTCTGGAAAATCATCTTCGATATTGTAGAGAAGTTCACGAATCTGTGGCAGTTTTTCGCTTGCCTTAACCTTATCTTGAAATTCAAGTGTTACGATAGAAAATGAATCAGAGCTGGTAGAGCTTAAACTACTTACCCCTGAGAGAGTGGACATTTCATTTTCTATAATCCGCGAGACTTCCTTTTCAACAGTTTCTGCACTTGCTCCAGGATATATCGTTACGATATTTGCCTGGGGTAGACCAACGGGAGGTATCATCTCAGAGTTCAGCGTGTTAAAGGCGATGAGTGCAAAAACAACGAGGCTGACAAGGAGTATCATAATAATTGCAGGATGCTTTACAGAAAAGTTTGATAAAACCATCTTAGCCTCCCTTGGTTTGGGAGTGATTTTGACTTAGAATGTCTTTTTCTTCATTTTTATTCAGGGAGAGTTCCTCTGATGCTGAGGCGGGAGCAATGATTTTTACCGGAGAATTTTCATATATAAACCAATTCCCCTCGATGATAAAATCTTTATCTGCCCACTCGGGTTTAATTAAAAAAACATTTTCGGTCATTTTTTCAGGATAAAACTCAAGACTCTGTGCCTTATCGTCCATAACCCACCAAAGCTTTGAACTAGAACTAAGTGCGGTGAAGGGAAGAGACCATACGTTTTGCCATCGCTCAAGTTCAAAAATAACTTCTACAAACATGCCAGGGCGAAGCTCTTCTCTCGGGTCTGCAATACTAATAATTACTTCAAAGTTTTTTGTTTCTGCCGAAACAAAGGGCGAGATATTTTTAATCCGTCCCTCATATTCTTTTCCCATGCGGCGTATAGTAATGGGAATGTTTTTTGCATCAGCGATAGTGTTATAGTAGGATTCTGGAACTCGAGCGCGAACGATGAGCTCGGAAATATCTCCAACGGTTATGAGAGGACGCTCAGGGGCAGCAATGCTTCCGGGACTAAGGTGTTTTACCAAAACAACTCCGTCTATCGGACTTTTTACATTTGCATAATTGAGTTGCAAACGTGCAAGCTCCCATTGGGAAGCGTAAGCTTCATACTGCCCCTTCGCTGCCTCGTAGTTTTGTTGTGTTGTTGCCCCTGTTTTATAGAGCTGGGCAAGGCGCTCATAACTTGACTTTGCCGAAAGATACGCAGCCTCTGCTTGCTTCAATTGCAGAGAAAAACTTTCTGCATCGATACGTGCAATGATTGCATCTTTTGTAACATGGTCTCCCACATCTACATAAAGCTCTTGCATAATGCCCGAAACAAGAGGCAAAATAGTTACCATAGTTTCCGATTCTACATAGGCATTTAAGGAAAGCGTTTTACTTACATCGCCTTTTTCTGCCTTTATAACACGTACAGGAATAGGTGCATTATCTGCAACAGAGCTTGTATCTTTTGATACAAAGATTTTAAAACCAATTGCGAGAATTACAATAATAACGGGAATAATCCAACGAAGTTTTTTTCGCATATTTACCTCGATAAAAAACAAGGTTTAGATTTTTTTACGCAAAGAGCGTTTTGAGATCTTCTAAACCTTTTTCTGTTAACACTCCACCTAAAATAGCCCGTAAGGATACGCGGAGAATATCTGTTGCGCTATAGGGTGAATCTTCCATTGGTTCAGTTAAACAAAGTCCCTCAACCACATTGAGAATAACCAGTGTGAGGCTTTCTGTTTCAAATTCTTTTTTTATATAACTGGCTTCTTGAGCTAAGCAGACAATTTCACTTACAAATTGATGTAAGCGTTTTTCCAAAGCTATTTTTGTCTTTGCTGGACGTAAAAGCGCTGCTTCTAAGCGCGGAGAGCGGGTTAATCTACTTCCCGAGCGCATTTCATTTAGGCCCTGTTCCATTACAAGGTTGATTTTTTCAGCCATGGAAAGAGATGCGTCTTCGCTAATCTCTTTTAGAGAGTTTAGAGTCGACTCAATCCAAAGCATTGATGCCTCTTCTATAATCTCCTCGCGACCTGAAAAATGGTTATAAAGGGTTTTTCTTGTAATTCCGGCAAGATCAGCTACAGCCTCAAGGGTAAGCCCCTCTTTACCAGTCGCTTTCATAAGATTTAGAGCAGATTGTAAAATATTTTCTTTTGTTGGATCCATCTGAACCTCCTGGATTACACAAAAGTTACTTCTTGTGTGTAGTATGTATCAGTTTTCTTTCTTTGTCAAGCGCTTATTTTTAAAAAAAAAGCCACTTGCAATTTAAATTAAAAACTGCAAATAGCTTTTTATAAGAAAATTACTGTATGTTACGTAATTAGAAGTAGTAACTTACTCCAAGTCGTAGGTTTATTTGTGAAAATAATA
>ENA-UPXM01005786-UPXM01005786.1-activated-sludge-metagenome-genome-assembly--contig:-NODE-5786-length-11835-cov-6.861800_pt1 | contig 11835 bp, 10 predicted proteins | sample MGYA00238178_ERZ772708 | MGnify/ENA primary metagenome ERZ772708 (study PRJEB29002, sample SAMN05720212) | activated sludge metagenome | isolation source: anaerobic digester from wastewater... | reverse complement strand
CTCTGGACTATCTAAAAAAACCGATAAAAAAAGATGCCCTGCTGATGCGGGTCAAACGCGCCCTGGGGAGAAGAGAAAGGGCCTGACTTCCAGAATGGATATCCGGGTCATATACGGTTCGTTTAAGGCGGTGGACTTCCCGGCGGGGGACTTCACCACATACCGAAAAATCATGCTCGTATCTTTAAAGTATGGATATCCGGATGATTGATCAACAAACAACCGGTATCTTTATGGGACGGAAAGATAACCGCGTTCCCCCCCGGACAGGTCGTTACTCTCCAGCCATAAAAATACCGTTGAGGTCCCGAGACGACAACCGGGGCTTCACCCTGATCGAGGTGGTGGTGGCCATGGCCTTGATCATGGTCCTGCTGGCCATAGCCGCCCCGCTGATGAGCGCCTATCTCGAAAGAAGCCGTGGCACGACCTGCCTATCCATGCGCTATGTCACGGAAAAGGCGGAGATGACCTACATGATCGAGAAGGGCCGGATTAGCGACGGCATCGCCGAGCTCATCAGCGTCGGGCTGCTGGAGCGGGAGCCACGCTGCCCCAGCGGCGGCACCTATGCCTGGCTGCAGCGGTCTCCGGAACCGATTCTGGGCTGTTCGGTCCATTACGGTTCCGTCCCGGCGGTTGCGGAGGCCGCGGTTCTTTATGCCAGCGGCTTCAACGATCAGACCGGCTTGACCAGGCTCATGGGGCAATGGAACACCGGCCACGGGACCCTGAACAACCGTCCCGGGCAGGAAAGCCGCATCGGCTTCGGCAGCACCGCCTGGGCGGACTATGAGATCAGGGTCAATGCCGTCCTTAAAGCGGGGAATGGTTACGGCGTGTATTACCGCGCCGACAACAATCCCAACATCACCGGTTATGTCTTCCAGTACGATCCGGGACTGGGCAACAGGTTCGTCGTCCGCAAGGTGGTGAACGGCGTCGAACAGTCGCCATTTCAAAGCATTGCCATGCCCGCCGGTTTCCCCGTTTACAACCAGTCCCACGACATCAGCATCTCCATCGTGGGCAACCGCCATGTCATCAAGGTGGACAACCAGCCCGTACTGGAATTCCAAGACAGTACTTTCGCCGCCGGTTCCGGCGGATTCCGGACCTGGGGCAATTCCGAGGCCGGCTTCGACAATCTGAACGTGGTGCAGAAATGAGGGGGAGCGATGACTGATCCGGAGAGACGGGATAAGACCTGCCAGGGTTGCGGACGGTCCATGGACATTGCCGACGGCGGAGAAACAGGTGCGGAGGAAGGTCTTTATTGTCCCCAGTGTCTCATCGCCCGGGCAGAGCGATACATCCGCGAGCCGGAGATAGCTCCGACGCCGTTGAAGCGGCTCCGGGAAACAACGGCCTGGAAGGTTTCCCTGATCCTGGCGCTGCTGGTCTGCCTGGCCGTCATCGCCTATCAGGCGCCGCGGATCATGGCGGCCTTCCAAGCACCAAAACCGGTGCGCATGGGCACCTATGCCACCGATGCCGCCACTGATCAATGTCTGAAGAATCTCTGGCGACTTGCCGCGGAACTCCAACAGGGCCGGGAAGCAACGGTGCCGGCCCTGGTTTGTCCGGCCAGCGGCAAACCCTATGTGATCGGTCCGGGTACGGATCCGGAGGTTCATTGCCCGGCTCCTTCGGTACACGGTTTTCGGGATATCGTCGTCTCCAGGAATAAACCCGTGCCGGAGCTGAAAAAATAGTTCCGGCATCATCCGGCTGCGCCGGGTGTATTTGCCGAAGGTTCGCCGCATGACCGTGACAAGGTTCTTTAAGTACCAATTGACCCTGGAGTACGACGGTTCGGGTTATCGGGGCTGGCAGATCCAGGAAAATGCCCGTTCGGTTCAAGGAACGCTCCTTACGGCCGCTACGGAGCTGTTCGGCGCCGAGGTGGATATCCAGGGGGCGGGGAGGACGGATGCCGGGGTGCACGCCCTGGGACAGGTGGCCCATCTCACGGTGAAAAAGGCGCTGCCGCCCCCGAGGATCAAAGCGGGTCTCAACGACCTTCTCCCCGCCGGGCTGAACATCCTCCGGGTCGAGCAGGTGCCCGGCGCATGGCACGCCCGGCACGATGCGGTAAGCAGGAGCTACATCTATATCGTTTCCCGGACCCGGACCGCCTTCGGCAAACGCTATGTCTGGTGGGTGAAAGACCCGCTGGATGCGGAGAAGATGAAAGAAGCCTGTCGGCTGTTTGCTGGCTTTCACGATTTTGCCTCCTTTGTCGACCGCCGCCTGGAGCGGAACGTTTCGACGCAGGTGCAGATCGACGCCGCAGAGATCGAGGAAAGGGGTGAACTGATTATCTTCCGGGTGACGGGTTCCCATTTTCTCTGGAAGATGGTCCGGCGCATGGTCGGGGTCCTGGTGGAGGCCGGACGGGGGAACCTGACCACAAAGGAAGTGGCGGCCCTGCTCGCTTCCCGGTCCGATCTGCCGGCCCGGCTTACCGCCCCGCCGTCCGGGCTCTACCTAGCCCAAGTGCTCTATCCGGGAGATACGGCCGCGCCGCTTACCCTACCGCCGCCATTGATGCTGGCCGGAAACGGTAAACAGGCAACGGGGGAGAGGGAACGGTAAGACGGATGCGCGGCGGGGTGTTTCTTGCCCTCTGCTTTTCGCCCGGGATTAGTGGCGATCCCGGCCATCGATTTGGAGGGGCGGGATGGTTTATCGACGGCGATGCAAAAGAGGAGGATTGTCCGAACGGAAACGAAGGGGAGGTCATCATTGCGGTTATGGAATCGTTGACTATGGATAACTTCCGGGAGATCCCGGCCGGCGGCAAACCCTTCAAACGGATCTATGTAGCCCTGATGCTCTGGTTTGTCGGCCGGGCCATTCAGGCGGCGGCCCGGGTGGATGAGGCGGTCGGGGAGGAATTCGCCGCCCTGCCGGATGGATTCACCTTTTCCCTAGGGGTTTTGCCCCGGGGGCCGGCGATGATCGTGGGCAAAGGCGAGGAAGGCCAAGTACGCTACCGGGGCTGGCGGCTCGCAGGGCAAAGGATAGACCTGCAGATGAAGATCAAGAATCTGGAAGGGGCGCTCCTGATGTTTACCTTTCAGGAGAGCACGGCGGTGGCCACGGCCAGGAACCGCCTCATCGTTGATGGTGAGGTTCCCGCCGCCTGCGCCATCGTCCGGATTCTCGACCGAGTGGAGGTTTATCTCCTGCCGAAGATCATCGCGAAACTGGCTGTGAAGCGTTATCCCGACTGGCCCTGGGAGGAAAAGGTCGGCAACCGCATCCGAATTTACGCCGGCGCCATCCTGGGATTCCGATAAGGAGGAGGACGGTGTTTCAATCCGCGCATACTTTCGTTTTTTGCAGTCCCGCCAAGGTGCTTTCCGGTAACAGGGCCCTGGAAAACCTGCCGGTGGAACTGGCGGGTATGGATGCCTGCCGGCCGCTGATCCTCACCACGGCCGGACTGGCGGTCCGGGGGATGGAGCGGATCATGGCCGGGGCGTTCGCCGACTCTCAACTAACCGTCGGCTTTTTTACCGGCGTTCCCCCTTGCCCCGATCGGGAACTTGTCCGGACTTTGTACGGGCTGTATCGTGACAGGGGCTACGATTCCCTGATCGCCCTCGGAGGCGGACCGGTACTGACAGTGGCCAAGGCCCTCAATATCGCCGTATCGGGAGAGCCGGAAGATCTGGAGGCCGCGGCCGCCGGCACGCTGGAGAGCAAAGAGCTGCGGCCCCTGACGGCGATTCCGAACCTCGATGTTTCCGGCTACGAAATGACCCGTTACGCCGATCTCGCCTCACTGTCCCTAACGGCGCCGACAGCCATTCCCGGGCTGCTCGTTCTCGACCATCGCACGGTCCCAGCGGAAGACCGTAAAACAACCGCCGCCGCCGCTCTCCTTACCTTGACCCAGGCCGTGGAGGCCCTCCTCCATCCGGGCCGCAACCACTTGACGGATGCTTACGCCTATGGGGCGGCCAGATTTATCATGGAGAACTTCCGGACGGCCCTGAAGAACCCATCTGAGCGTGGGAGCAGACTCGCCTTGGCCAATGCGGCCTTTTTCGCCCAGACGGCCTTCGACAACCTGTCCGGGGGAAAGATCTTTTGCCTCGGTATGGCCATCTCCCGGCGCTGCGCGGTCAGCCCGGGTCTGGTCATGGGGCTCCTTCTTCCTCATGGACTTCTGATGGAAATGGACCGGGAGGAAACGCCGGGAAAGGACCTTTTCCTCGCAGTGGGGGGGGCGGAGGATTATGCCCTGGTCGAGGAAGGGATGGGCCTCCGCAAGACGGTGGACCGCTGTGTGGAGCTGCTACTGGAACTTCAGAGCCTCATTCCCGATTATCCCCGGAGCATCCGGGATATCGGCCTTAAGAAAAGTGATCTGGAAGAACTTCCCGGAGCCGCAGATGAGGTTACCGGCCGGGGAACCCTTGCCCTGCCCGAGGTCCGTTACCTTCTGGACAAGGCCTGGGAAACGAGATTCTGACCGGCGGGATGACCTGTTGCGGCGGACATCCCGGCCGGGGGAGCGAGAGGAAGACGGATCGAGGAGAGCAAAGAGATGTACCTACCTGGATATTATGAATATTCCTGCCGGGTGAAGATCGTCGCGGGGCATGACGCCCTGGAGGGGATCCCCGCCCTGCTTCGCCACGTCGGCGCCCGCCGGCCTCTGCTGGTTACCGACAAGGGAGTCGCCGGAGCGGGGCTCGTGGATATTGTCCGGCAGGCGATAGGAGATCGACTGGAGATCGGTGCCGTCGCCGATGATGTTCCCCCCGATTCCGATCTCAAGGTGGTGCACCGCCTGTCCGCCCTTTACCGGGAAAACGGCTGCGACGCCATGATCGCGGTGGGCGGAGGTTCCGTGATGGATACGGCCAAGGGGATCAATATCGTGGTTTCCGAGCGGGCGGAAGATCTCATGAAATTCAGCGGGTCGGGAGCGCTGAAGCGGCCCCTGAAGCCCCTAATTGCCGTGCCGACCACGGCGGGCACCGGTTCCGAGGTCACCCTGGTTGCCGTAATCAAGGATCACGAGCGGCATCTGAAGATGGCGTTCGTGAGTTTCTTCCTCCTTCCCGACGCGGCCATTCTCGATTCCCGCATGACCCTGAGTCTGCCTGCCCCGATCACGGCGTCTACCGGGATGGATGCCCTGACCCACGCCGTGGAGGCCTACTACTGTCTGAGTAAGAATCCCCTGAGTGATGTAACCGCCCTGGCGGCCATCCGGCTCATCAGTGGAAATCTCCTCAAGGTCGTCCGGAAGCCGTCAGATCGGGAAGGGCGCCTGGCTATGGCCAACGCCGCCACCCTGGCGGGCATGGCCTTTTCCAATTCCATGGTGGGGATGGTGCATACCCTGGGGCATGCCACTGGTTCCGTCTGCGGGGTCCCCCACGGGGTGTGCATGGCCATCCTGCTTCCCTACGGTCTGGAATACAACCGCCATAAGCGGGAGGTTGTCATGGGGGAGCTTCTTTTCCCCATCGGCGGTCCCGGCATTTACGGGCAAACCGCTCCAGAGGACCGAACAAACCGGGTTATCGCCTATGTCCGCCAGCTCAACGAAGACCTCCACGAGATGACGGGAGGACGGCATGCCCGTTTTCTCGGCGAGGTCATTGACCGGGAGGGAAATCCCGCGGTGCCCCGGGAGCGGCTTCCGGACATTGCCCGCACGGCCCTGGGTGACGGCTCCATCTTCTACAATCCGGAAGATCTGGACTATGACGATCTGCTCATGGTCCTGGAGGCGGCCTGGGAAGGGATGCCCCTGGATTCGGGAAGGATCCGGAAGGGATGATGGGAAAGAGGGTGAACTCATGAGCGGCGGTTATCTGGGACGGATCCTGTGGGTGGACCTTGTTGCCGGCGCCTGTCGCGAGGAAGAAGTCGCCGATGAGATCTACGGGCAATTCCTCTCGGGAATCGGCCTGGCGGTCCGGCTTCTTGGCGACCGCATTCCTCCCGGAGCCGATCCTCTGGGGCCGGAGAATGTCCTCGCGTTCGTTTCCGGACTCCTCACCGGCACGGGCGCGCTCTTCAGCGGCCGCTGGATGGTCGCAGGGAAATCACCCCTGACCGGCGGCTGGGGGGATGCCAATTGCGGCGGCACCCTGTCTCCGGCCATAAAACGTTGCGGCTACGACGGGATCTTTTTCACCGGCGTCAGCCCCCGTCCGGTCTATCTCCTTGTCGATGACGGCCGCCCGGAGTTGCGGGACGCTTCCCATCTGTGGGGAAAGGACGCGCTCGCGGCGGAGGAGGAATTGATCCGGGAAGCGGGGGGGCATGCCCGGGCGGCCGTCATCGGCCCGGCCGGGGAGAAGCTTTCCCTCATCGCGGGGATCTGCAATGACCGGGGCCGCATCGCCGCCCGTTCCGGGCTGGGGGCCGTCATGGGCGCCAAGCGCCTCAAGGGCCTGGTCCTCAAGGGCAAACGGCGCATTCCCGTCCATCACCGGGAAGAGGTCCAGCGTCTGAGCAGGGAGTGCAACAAGTGGGTGCAGTTTCAGCCGCCCTTCGTTACCGGAACGATGACGGCCTACGTGGGGACCCTGATGCGCCTCCTGCCCACCCAGATGGCCATGGACGGACTGGTTTACAAACTCCTCCTGAAGAAATGGGGGACGGTGAGCATGAACCAGATGTCCGTGGAGATGGGCGACGCCCCGATCATGAACTGGAAGGGGACAAGCGCGGACTGGGGGATCGGTAAATCACGGACCGTCAATCCCGACGCCTTCCGGGTCCTGGAAAGGGTAAAGTACCACTGCTACTCCTGTCCGTTGGGCTGCGGCGGCATTTGTGCCACCAAGGGGCCTTTCGGAGAGGTCCACAAGCCGGAGTATGAATCCGTCCTGGCCTTGGGGGGGCTCTGTATGAACAGTGACCTGGAGAGCATCATCACCATGAACGAATTGCTCAACCGGGCGGGGATGGACACCATCTCGGCGGGGGGGACGGTGGCCTTCGCCATGGAGTGTTACGAACAGGGGATCCTGAGCCGGGATGATCTGGACGGCCTGGACCTGCGGTGGGGCAACTCCGCCGCCATGATCGCCCTGATCGAAAAGATGATCCGCCGGGAGGGGGTGGGCGATTTGCTGGCGGACGGCGCCAAAAGGGCGGCGGAAAAGATCGGCCGGGGCGCCGGGGCATGCGCCATCCACGCCGGGGGGCAGGAGTTGCCCATGCATGACGGCCGCAACGATCCCGGTTTCAACGTCCATTACTCCGTGGAGGCCACGCCGGGCCGTCACACCATCGGGGCGCAGCTCTACTACGAGATGTTCCGGCTCTGGAAGCGGATACCCTCCCTGCCGCGGCCGCCGCTGTTTTACCGCAAGCGGCGCAAATACCTGGCCGATGAGGAAAAGGCCGTCATGGCCGCGGCGTGCAGCAAGTTCATGAACGTGGCCAATGGCGCTGGTCTTTGCATGTTCGGGCTCTTTCTGGGGGCGGAGCGGATTCCGTCCTTTGCGTGGCTCAATGCCGCGGCGGGATGGCGGAAGAGCCCCGAGGAGTACCTGGCCATCGGGGCGGCCATCCAGAACCGGAAGCAGGAATTCAATCGTCGGCAGGGTATCGATGCCCGTTCCTTGCAGGTTCCCGACCGGGTGCTCGGTCGACCTCCCCAGAGACGGGGGGCCAACCGGGGCCGGACCATGGATCTGGAAAAGATGCGGAGCGATTATTGGGAGCAGTTCGGCTGGGATCGGGAAAAGGGGCTGCCCAAAGACAGGCCGTAGGGAGACCCATCGAGAAGGCAGTATCATGTCCTATCACATATTGGCAAATTGCAGCGGTTGCGGGGCCTGTGCCCGTATTTGCCCCACGGAGGCCATTGCCGGGGAAAAGAAGTCTCTCCATGTCATCGATCCCCGCCGGTGCCTCGAGTGCGGGGCCTGTGGAAAGATCTGCCCGGTGGCGGCGGTGCGGGATGCCTTCGGCATCGTCTGCCGCCGCGTCAAGCGTTCCGCCTGGGAAAAGCCCCGGTTGGACGAGAAGCTCTGCATGTCCTGCGGCATCTGTATCGACGCCTGCCCGGCGAACTGTCTGGACTGGTCGGAGCCGGTAATGAAGAAGGAACCGCATGCCTATCCCCTGCTCAGAGAGGAAAAGCTTTGCATAGGTTGCGGCTTCTGCGCCCGGGAATGCCCCGTCGGGGCCATCGCGATGACCGCGCCGACGACGGTGTCGGAAAGGGGTGTAGATGATTAGCGGTGTTGAGAAAAGGAAATGGCCCCGCGACGGCTGGCGGACATTACCGATTTTCTCCCTGACGCCACCTTTGCCGTGGATGGCATGGCCGGGTCATCAGAGAAGGACCGCCGACCTGTGCATGAAGATTGCCGAGGAGATGGATTTCTCCCAGAAAAAAGGCTATCGGTTCATTGACTGAAAGGATATGGGAAATATGACCGCAGGGGGGAAGACAATCCGGGTTGGTGTCATGGCGGGACGCCGGGAACTCCGCGGATGTTTTCATGGGAGCTTTCGGACCCCCGCCGGAGAAATTCTGACCGGCCCCTTTGTCCTGACCTCCGGGCCGCCCTCTCCCCATGCCGACGGTGATTCCCCCCCTTCCTCCGGCGCTGGCGACGAAGGCACCGGTCTCTGGCTGCAAACCCAAACTTGCCGCCTTTTTCTACCGCCGGAGGAGTGCCGCTTTCATTCCGGGGAACGGGCCGACTTTTCCCTGGATGCCGTAACCATCGGGGTGAACTTTCACTGGGAACGGCGGGAGCGACAGACATTTCAGGGAAGCTTGGTAGCTTTGGCTGAGCCCGACGGCCTCCTCACCGCCATCAACGAGATCGATATCGAGGACTATCTGGCCAGCGTCATCTCCTCGGAGATGGCCGCCACGGCGCCGGTGGAGTTCCTCAAGGCCCACGCCGTCATGTCCCGGAGCTGGCTTTTGGCCATGCTGGAGAGGAAAAACCTTGAGAACGCCGGCGCTGGTTGTGGCCGGACACGTTCTGTCGGGTGCGTTGTCCGGAACTCCGCCGGCGGAGAAACGGGCGGAATGGACGGTGACGTGGCTGCGGCGCGGGGAGGGGAGTCCAAAAGAGTGAATAGCGATCACGATGGGGACATCCCGGAAGAAATCGTCAAATGGTACGGACGGGAGGAACACACCCGTTTCGATGTCTGCGCCGACGACCACTGCCAGCGCTACCAGGGGGTGACGAAGATCGTCTCCCCGCGGGTCCGGGAGGCCATCGACACCACCCGGGGCATGGTCCTGGTGTATGGCGGCCGGATCTGCGACGCCCGGTATCACAAGGCCTGCGGCGGCCGGACGGAAGACTTTGCCAATGTCTGGGAGGAACGGTCCGTTCCCTATCTGACGTCCATTGCCGACGGTCCGGAGGATTTTCCCTCCCTGGCCACGGAAGCGGCGGCCGCGGACTGGATCTCATCGTCGCCGGCCGTCTACTGCAATACCGGCGATATGACCGCACTGCGCCGGATCCTGCCCGCCTTCGATCAGGAAACGCCGGATTTTTTCCGTTGGGAGGTTGCCTATAAACGGCGGGAATTGGAGGAACTGCTGACAGAGAGATCGGGAATCGATTTTGGGGAACTGCTGCGCCTGAATCCCCTGAGCCGCGGTCCCTCGGGCCGGATCATCCGCCTGGAGATCGCCGGCACCCGCCACACCGTCATTGTGGGCAAAGAGTTGGAAATCCGCCGCTGGCTATCCCCCAGTCATCTCTACAGCAGTGCCTTTGTGGTTGCCGCGGAGAAGGACACCCGGGGTAAGATCCGGCGTTTCGTCCTCCGGGGGGCCGGATGGGGTCACGGTGTGGGGCTCTGTCAGATCGGCGCGGCGATGATGGCCATCCGGGGCTTTTCCATGGAGACCATCCTCGGTCACTATTTTCCCGGCGCCGTGCTTCGGATAAATAGTGACCGGTAACAATTTTCTTTTGCTTTCCTTCTACCGATAAGGTCGTCAGAGATTCATTGGGGCCAATGCGGGCCGGCGTACCCTCCCGGGGGTCAGGCGTTTTCCGGGTATCCATGCCGGGACTGTTGCCCGAGGAGTTCGTAAACCCGCATGAAGTTGATTTGCTTGGCGATGTCCTCGTCCTGGACCTCTAAGGGCGCCACCTGGAGCACCGACTTGACTACCGCCTGGTGCGTCATCTCCGTGATGAGGATGGAATCGGGCTTGTACTTGGTCAGACTCTGGAGACGGAAGACTACGTTGACGGAATCGCCGATGACCGTGTAGTCCATCTTCTTGTCGAAACCGATGTTCCCGATCAAGGCCTCCCCCGTATGGATGCTGATCCCCATCGTGAGGGGCTGGTCGACGAGAGTGTGCACATGATGGTTGATGCCCTTCATGGCGGCTTGCATCTCCAGGGCGGCGGCAACGGCGTTGTCGGCGTCGTAGCCGCTGGATGCGGGGGCGCCGAAGATGCCCAGCAGGCCGTCGCCGAGGTATTTATCGACGATCCCACGGTGTTTGAGGATTATTTCTCCGATCACCCCGAAGAAATGGTTCAGAATGGTTACGGTCCGGTTGGGGCTGAACTGGGACGACAATATAGAGAACCCCCGTAGATCTATATTGAGGATCGTCAACAGGCGAATCTCTTCCATTACGCCCTCCCCGGTCTCGGAACCGTGGATGATCTTTTCGACCACCTCCTTGGGGACGAATTTCTGGAAAACGTTGCGGATGCCCCGTTCATGTTCCGCCAAGGATTTGGTCTCCTGGTAGAGCCGGGCGTTTTCCAGGGCGATGCTCACGGAGGTGCCGATAGACTGGAGGAGTTTCATGTCGCTGTCCGTGAATTCGCCGCTGACTTTGTTCAAGACTTCGATCACCCCCAGGATCCGTCCCTGGGAGATCAGCGGCACGGCAAGGACGGAACGGGTCTGAAATCCCGAGTTCCGGTCGAATTCCGGATAGAAGTAACGGGAGCCTTCGGTGTTGGCCACGATAAGGGATTCCCCCCGGGCGGCGGCATAGCCGGCGATCCCCTGTCCGAGCTTGAGCCGGAGATTCTTCAGGAGCTCCATGTTTACATGTTCATGAATATTGAAGGCCTCCCGGAAGACCAGATGATCCTCCTGCCGCAGGAGCAGCGAGCCGCCCTCCACGTCCATGAGGGCGCGGATCATGTTCATCGTCTGTTTGATGACCTCGTTGAGATCGAAGGTGGAAGATGCCAGAATGCTGCCGATCTGCTTGACGAAATCCATTTCCCGTTCCCGCTGGCTTATGGACGCTTCCAGGCGTTCCAGGACAATCGCCAGAGAGACAAGGGAGACCAGCATATCTATCTTTTCTTCCGCCTCCGTAATGCCCGCCGGAGCCCTGCTCCCCAGTAGCAGCACCCCGTGTACTTGTCCGCCCATTTTAAGGGGGGCCAGGATGGCGGCTTTGGCCGCGGCGGCCACCAGGATTTCCAGCCCCGTCAGTTTAGGGGCGGTGTCGAGGTCCGGAAGGATGATGGCGTTACCATCCTGCAGCACCTTGTCGATCAAGGATCCCTCGTAAGGATAGGCGTCGCCCTTGTGGAAGGGAACATCCATTTTCGTACGGTATTCCAGGACGGAAAGCCGTGACGAGGATTCGCTTTCCTTGGCGAGAATGACGGCGATGTCGAAGGGGATGGTGATGCCGATCTGGGCCAGGAGCGAAGGAATGAGTTCCCCCTTGGCCACGGTGGAGCCGAAGATTTTTGCGATGTGATCCACCGTGGAAAGAACCTCGTCCTTGTAGCTCTTTTCCTTAATGAGCGACAGATTGTCGTAGGTGAAGGCGGCGTTGCTTACCAGCGGCGCCAGGACGTCCGCATCCGC
>ENA-UPXM01005765-UPXM01005765.1-activated-sludge-metagenome-genome-assembly--contig:-NODE-5765-length-11882-cov-8.495984_pt1 | contig 11882 bp, 8 predicted proteins | sample MGYA00238178_ERZ772708 | MGnify/ENA primary metagenome ERZ772708 (study PRJEB29002, sample SAMN05720212) | activated sludge metagenome | isolation source: anaerobic digester from wastewater... | reverse complement strand
GGAGAATAGCTTACAAGCAAGGGAGTGCTTTCTTTTTGTAGGGATGAAGCTTTATAGTCAAAAACTTTACCACGAATATCTTGAAAGTTTTGTTTTGGGCCAAGGAGGCAGAGGCTTGTAAGACTTCCAAGCGCAAGGATAAAGCGCGGCTGCATTTTTTGTATTTGAATATCTAAAAATGTTTTACAAGCATACATTTGTTCAAGCAGTGGTAGTTTATTTTCTGGAGGTCGGCATTTAATTATTGGTGTAATATAGGTATTTGTATCCTCTGAAAGTGAAATAGCTTGAAGCATCTTGCTTAAAAGCCTGCCATCTTCACCCGACATGGGTATGCCGCTTTCATCATCCTGCATTGTTGGGGCTTCTGTTATAACGAGGACAAGTGGATTTTTTACTCCCCGTCCTTCAATCGCTTGTTTTCGAGATTGATGCAAGGCGCAACGAGTACATTCTTGCATCTTTGCATAGAGCGAAGATGAAGTATCGATGTTTGTCGTCCTTGTGTTTTCCTGAATATGCCCGGAACCTAGGTTTTCTTGTGGTTTTTGTATCCTTGGATATTCCGGTTTTTGAAAATGCTGCGGGTCATTTTTTGTAAAACTCGGCTTTTGAGGCATTTTTTCGATAAAGCTATGTAAATCATCTTTTACTGTATAGCCAAGAAATGCAGATTCAATTGTATTGAGGTTTTCCCAGAGTTTTTGTGCTTTATCAAAAGATATCTTGTTCATCACTATTAAAATACTATACAAAGAGAAGCTATGCAAGGGTAGGCTTTGACTAATCCTTTTTTCTCTATTAAGATAAGCCCATGAAACGATATCTTTTTTTGTTTTATTGTATCTTACTTGTATTCTCACTTTTTGCCCTAAATGATGGTCAAAGGTTAGTGCCTGCAGGGCATTGGGTCTATGAAAGTCTATGGAAGCTAAGCTTGGAAACTGGCGAAGTTCCTCTTTTGAATACAGCGCCCCTGTCGAGGGCTGAAATAGATCGGTATATGGCTGCACTCGATACAGCTCGTCTTTCTGCGGCAGGTATGCAAGAGCGAGAGAGAGTCCTGGACTTTCTAAATAAGGGAACTCTTTCGTATAATCCTTCTCCGTTTACCGTCGGCATAGATCCGAGTCTTCATATAGAAAGCTACTATAAGTCAAGCACTGAAATTCCCTGGGTTTATGACAATAAAGAAAAAAAACACCTTCTAGATTTGCCAATAATCATCTCTCTCGAAAACTATCTTACAGCTGAAAGTAATTTTTTCCTTGCCAATAATTACTGGACAATGCTTGAAGCAGATAATTTTCTAAATGTCCCTCTTGGCAATATGGATTCAGACATCCATTTTCCTGACTTTGCCTATATTTCCTTTGGACTTCCTTTTGCGGGCAATTTTTCTTTTAATGCCCAACTTGGTAAGGGTGCCCTAAGTCTTGGAAAAACGCAACTAGGAAACATAATCTTAAATGATAGTTTTTATCACGATGCCTATGCTGTTTTTTCCCTCTATTCGCCAAGATTTCGATATGCAGCCTATACCTTGCAAGCAGAAGTAAATAAATATCTGTATATGCATAAAATGGATTTTAATTTTAAACGATTTCAGTTTTCAATCCTTGAAGGAGCAATGGTAGCCGCACCTTTAGAACTACGGTTTTTAAATCCGGTGATGATTTTTCACAATTATGCAGCCTGGCGTAGTTACGCCGACTATGATGAAGAACATGAAAAAATAGAAAGTAGAGTTGGCTCTTATTTTGCAGCAAGCTTTGATTATAATCCTTGGAAAAACATGCGGCTTTATGGAATATTAGCCTTTAATCAATTTCAACTCCCTTTTGAGCGGAAAAATTTTGGCGATGCCGCTGCATCTATTCCCGACAGCCTTGGTTTTCAGGGCGGTTTTGAAACAAGCCTTCCGTACAAGGCAGGTTATTTTGTTGGTGGCATCGAAGGCGTTTATACAAGCCCATGGTTTTATTTTACTGAATCAAAAGAAAGCTCCTTCTATAGCAAACGTTTAGACCTCATAAAAAACACGAGTAAAAATATAAATAGCTGGGTAGGTTTTCCCTTTGGACCAGACACAATTGCTGGAAATTTTTACTTTGGCTATGACAAGGGCGGAGATTGGTCTGCAAAAATCTTTTATCGGTTTTTAGCTCAGGGAGAAATGTCGGGCGAAAAGGGTTTTGCTATTTTTGAAAATCCTGGTTTTTATCCTTCAAACCCAAAAGAAGCCTTAATCACAAGCCCCTCTGGCATAGCGCAATTTTCTCATACGATAGGTATAGGAGGTTTGTATAAACCTTTGTCATATCTAGAAATTTCATCGCAACTAGCCTATACTTTTATTATAAATAAAAATAATATAAAAAATAATAATGGCTCGGGAGTAGAGCTTGTTTTATCAACTTCTTTTCTGCTTCCCTAAAAAAAGGACTATACATGTTTCAAAAAAAAATACTTTCTTGCCTTGTTTTTGTTTTGCTTTTAACACTCGTTTTTGGGCAAGTTGCGACAAGCCCAAATGACCCATTATACGATGATATTTTAATATGGGAAAATCTTTTACTCATACCAAATCAAAGCCCTGTTCGCCCCTATCCTCTAGCGACCATCAAAACTATTTTAGATAGGGTAATTGCCTCTAGCAATTCATTGCAAGCTTCTATCGCAGAAGCCCATTACCAGAGAATCTTTGGAAAACCCCTCTCTTTTTCTCTTGGCTACGAACCACGTTTTAAATTTTCGGACACTGGAGAAAGGCTTGTGCAACAAAACATACTTCCGGCTGTAGAAGGAGATTTTTTTCTAACAGAAAAGACTTCGCTTGCCTTGATTTGGGCTTTCATGTTATTGATGATTATGCTGCTTCCTATAGCAAGCAGTTTACAAATGATTCTATCCTGCCGTTTTTTTCTCGCCCAAAACACGATGCACCCGATGACCCTGCAGAACTTGCCTCTTTTTCTGCCCTCACCAATATGAATATGAATCTTGCCTACAGTGGAGAAAAATGGTATATGCAGGGTGGTATGTCAAGGCTTAGTTTTGGGCCCTTTCATACAGAAAGCGTTACTCTTTCGAGCGAAGGCTATCATTCAGGAAACCTTATTTTTTATTATAATGCAGATGATCTATGGACCTATCAACAGTCTTTTTTAATTATAGGTTCTACAAACCATCTTGGAAAAGACCTTGGTGGTGAAAAATACTTTCATCTTCATTCTTTAGAATACAATCCTTTTCCATGGCTTTCACTTTCGTATTTTGAAAGCATGGTATATGGTGGCACTTTCGATCCCATGTATTTTTTACCACTACCCTTTATGGTTGCTCAGGGGATTGGCTCCTTTGGGGGAAACTTGCAAATGGGTCTCGGCTTTAAAATCCGTCCGACAAAGGGTCTTCTATGGGCAGGAGAGCTGCTTGTTGATGATGTTTCTGCAAATGATTTGCTTAAACTAAAATTTGACACAAAGCTCAAACTCGCAGGTATTACTGGTCTTCAGTATGCCTTTGATAATCCTGTTTTTAAGTCTCTTTCATTAAACTATAGCCTTGTTGCTCCGTACATGTACACACATCGTGATGACTGGTACGCAGAAGGAAAAATGACAGAGCGAAATTTTCAAAACTACACAAACAATGGCTATCTTATGGGAAGCGAACTTCTTCCAAATTCTGATCGAGTCGCCTTACAGCTTTCTATGACACCAGTTCAAAACCTAAACCTCGATCTTCGTTTTTCCTTTTCTCGACATGCTAATACAAATGAATCTATTCCCATTGAAAATGCTATTAACTACTTAAAACACTATAAATTGGATTATTCTAAAGTTCCCATTACAGACGGGGGTATATATAATTTTGCCGTTGATGGTGAAAAATACATGGACTATGCACAAACAAACTTTATGTTTATGGCACAAAAGAGCATTATGAGTATTGTTCGTACGGGTTTTGATGCATCTTATAAGCTCCCGCTTTCGAGTCTTGGAACTTGGGGAAAAAAGGCAGGGAGCTTGAGTGCAAAACTCAGCTACGACTTTGAGTACATACATAATAATGGCGTACAAAATGAAATGTTTGCTCGAAAAACAACTGATGATGTTTTTGAAAATGGAAATGATGACGCCAAAAAAGCAAAGGTTGAAGAATATCGAAGCGAGTGGAGAAGTAAGCTTTACGACAGTTTTGCTCACTATCTGAGTTTTTCAATTATCTATCGATTTTAGTTTAGAATCATGCTATACTCTTGTATGAAAAGAAATTAAAATAAAGAGCAAGGGAATCATGGAAAAAGAACATATGAGAAAACGAAAATTTCTCTTTTTGTATCTCAATACGGGCAATGGCCATCTTACGCCTGCACGGCGTTTAAAAGAAAGCATAGAGCGCTATTATCCCGAAGAAGATTTTCACATCGACCTTGTGCATGGTTTTGCTCAATCTCAATACATTGCTCGGTTTTGGGTAGAAACAGGGTATAGGGTATCTTCTGCGACAAATCCTGCGATGTATTCTTTTACCTATGATTTAACTCAAAGGCGCATACCCCTGTATATTACCAAGATGCTTGTGAGCTGGCGCACAACGAGGTATTTGTATAGGCTCATAAAGGAAAAAAACTATACTGACATAGTCTGTTTTCACTTTATGCTTACTCCCTCTGTACGTCGCGTTATTCGACGCTTAGAACGAAAGATCAATTTTACCGTAGTTGTTACCGACCCTTTTTCTGTTCACGGGGCTTGGTTTATTGAAAAAGATGTTGATATTGTCTTTTTTTCTGAAGAGGTCAAAAAATATGCAAGTGACTGCTATGCTTTCCCTCCAAAGACTCTGTGGAGAAAACAAGATATTAAGGTTTTCCCCTTTATTTTAAGTTCAATATTTAAGCCTATCGATGATTATTCTGAGCTACGGAAAAAACTCGGTTTGGACCCAAATAAAAAAATGGTTTTGGTTGCTGGTGGTGGTGAAGGGCTTCCAAATATGATGCAATTGATGGCACAGTTTGCACTTCAAAAATTTCCCTATACGATTGTCGCTGTTTGCGGTAGAAATAAAAGTGCCTATACACTTTTAACCAACTTTGCAAAAATCTATCCAAAGATGGATATACGAGCCCTCGGTTATATCAACAATATGCACGAATATATTCAAGCCTCCGACTGTGTGGTAACAAAGGCTGGGGCTTCGACGGTGATGGAAATCCTTGCCTGTCAAAAACCAATTATTTTTTCTACATTTATACATGGACAAGAGCTTGGGAATGTGCAGTTTGTTGTACGCAATAAACTCGGCTGGTTTTTACGAAGTCCAAAGGCAATTCATGAAAAGATAGACCAACTTTTTTCGGATGCCGCATATCGAAAAAGTATTCAAGAAAATCTAAAAAGTATTTCTATACCAAGCGATAATAGGGCCATAAGCACTTATATCGTCGAAGAAAAAAGAGCACTTTCTTAGTTTTTTTGATTTTTATCTTCAAGCATTTTTCGTATACTATCGCTTGCACGATATATCTTTATTTCTCTTTTTTCAAAAGCTTCTTGTATAAGCGCATCGACTTTTAATGCCTCATATAAAAAAAGAACATCTTCGATATGGGCTTTGAGTACGGGATGTTTGGGAGAAAAAAGAACGCAACAATCTTCGTAGGGTAGAATGGAGGTTTCATAGCTATCGATATAGCGGGCGGTTTCTACAATTTCTTCCTTGTCGAGTCCGATAAGGGGGCGCAAAAGCGGAAGGGGACTTGCAGCCTCTGTTATAGCAAGGTTTTCTATTGTTTGGCTTGCCACCTGTCCAAGACTTTCTCCGCTTATAAGACATGATGCGTGGATATAGTTTGCCAAAAGGCTTGCTGTTTTCATCATACAAAAACGCAATAAAAGCGTGCTGTAGGCCTCTGTTTTTTTCTCTTTATTGTCTACCTTCGATATAAAAGTTGGTATTTCTTTTAATTGTTGGCGAATTTTGAGCTGTACATCGGTAAAATGAATAATATTGAGGGCTGTTTCTAAACCAAAAAGGCTCAATTTTCTTGCAAGTGTTTCTACTTTTTCCTGCGCTTCTACTGAAGTATAGGGATAGGCATGGAAATAAATAGACTCTACCTTCATACCTCGCCTCATCATGCGATAGCCTGCAACAGGAGAATCGATACCACCAGATAAGAGTAAGAGTCCCTTGTTGCTTACACCAACCGGAAGTCCTCGCGGAGCCTTATGCGCATTGCCATAGACAAAGCATTTTTCTCGTACTTCTATGCGAATAATCAGATCAGGTTTGTGAAGATTCACCTGTAAAATAGCTTGGCTATGGACATCGCTTGCAGCTTGGGCAGAAAGCTCATAGGAGTTCAAAGGGAAGGATTTATCGCTTCGCCTCGTTTCTATTTTAAATGTTTTTGCACCCCTTTCTTTTGCAAAAAGGGCTTCTCTCATAACCGCTTCTTTTATTGCATCGAGGTTTTTATCTACAACCTGGGTTTTTGCCCATCCCGTAATTCCTATAAGCCTGGAAAGACAAAATTCTACAGCCTGAGAATCTTCTTTTGTGCAATCTATGTACATTCTTCCTGCGCGAAGCTGTATTTTTATATCTAAAGGTGAAAGGTAGGATCGGGCATTATCAACAAGTCGTTTTTCAAAGGTTTTTAAGTTCCCACCCTTAAGTGTGAGTTCTCCAAGTTGGCAAAGGTAGCTTTCTGTATACATATTTTTAGTATACAAAATGAGGCTTTTAAAGTATACTGGCTGTGTAGATAAAAAACTGAGCCTATTATTGCATTATGACAAAATCTGTGATACTGTAAAGTATCATTTGATAAATAAAATATCTCAAAGATTTAATAGGAGAAAATAATGCATATCACCGTAAATCCATTGCCAAAAAATCTACCACTTCTGATGAAGTCTCGTTACGAAGAAGTGCCTGAACTGTACTTGCAAGCTTCTAAAGATAGCACGGGTACTTTTTCATATATTAGTTATAAAACAGTGTATGAGAACATAATTTGTTGTGCTCTCGCATTAAAAAACTTGGGCATATGCAAGGGAAGCCGTGTAGGGCTTATTTCCGACAACCGCAAAGAATGGCTTGTTGCTGACCTTGCGCTCCTTTCTCTCGGTGCTTGCGACGTGCCTCGTGGCTGTGATTCAATGGGCAGTGAAATACGTTTTATTCTCTCTTTTGCTGAATGTGAATTTTGCTTTTTTGAAAATAGTAGACAATTGCATAAGGTTCTAGAAAAAATTGACGAGGTGAAAACACTCAAAACAGCAATTCTTTTTGAGGACCCGAGTGCTGATATCCGTGCACAAGCAGAAAAGGCTGGTATCCAAGTGCTTGCATTTGAAAGTCTTATGGAAGCAGGAAAAAAACAAGGTTTTGAAAAACGCGATAGTATTGAAGCAATCATGGATACAATCGATACAGATGATATCGCTACTATTATTTTTACTTCTGGTACAACGGGAACGCCAAAGGGTGTTATGCTTACACATAGAAACTATATCGCGCAGTGTGAGGTTGTCCACAATGTTATGAATGTTGAGCCTGGCGATTTTTGGCTTTCTGTTTTACCTGTTTGGCATAGTTTTGAGCGCGTGATTCAGTATCTTGCTATCACTTTTAAAAGTGGCTTGGCTTATTCAAAGCCAATTGCTGCTGTTATGCTTCCAGATTTTCAAACGATTCGACCTCAGTGGATGTGTGGTGTACCTCGATTATGGGAAGCTCTTGCTCAAGGAATTTATAAAAACATGCGAAAAGAAGGTGGTATAAAACTTGCTCTTTTTAACTTTTTTATATCTGTTGGGAAAAAATGGGTATGGTCCTATGAACATATTAGTGGACGGGTTTGTCGCTTTACAAAACGAGTTCGCCTTTTTGATTTTTTAGCCGGTATTATTCCTTTTCTTCTTTTAAGTCCTTTATATGGATTGGGGGAAGTGCTTATTTACAAGAAAATAAAAGCACGTTTAGGCGGTCGTTTTGTCTGTGCTATTTCCGGAGGCGGAGCGCTCCAACCTGAAACCGATGCTTTTTATAGGGCGATTGGTTTTAGACTTTTGGAAGGTTATGGTATAACGGAAACCGCTCCCATCCTTGCTTTTAGAAGTGCCTTGCATAAGGCGCGCCCTGGTTGTGTTGGCTATGTCTATCCCTCTGCTGAATTAAAGGTTGTTGCAGAAAGCGGCGGTGAGATTCTTTCTATGGAAGCTCTGCCTCCAGGGAAAAAAGGCTTGGTTATGGCAAAGGGCGACTCTGTTATGAAAGGCTATTATAATAGCCCAGAACTTACGGCAAAGGCTATCGATGCAGATGGCTGGTTTAATACCGGCGACCTCGGTATGATGACCTACGACAATGAGCTTAAAATAACTGGTCGAGCAAAAGACACGATTGTCTTACTCGGTGGAGAAAATATAGAGCCGCAAGGCATTGAAGCAGCTATGGGTGCAAGCCAGTACATCGAAACTTCGGTTCTTGTTGGGCAAGATAAAAAATATCTAGCTGCCTTAATTGTTCCTGTTAAAGATGCTGTTTTAGCTTACGCAAATGAAAATGGCATCTTAAACGAAAGCTATGAGGCTCTTTTGGAAAGTCCCGAAATTATCAATTTAATTCGAGAAGAAATAGATACAAGGATTTCAAAAGCGAACGACTTTAGAGTTTGCGAGCGTGTGTTTAAATTTACGCTTTTGCCAGAATCTTTTACGGTTGGACGAGAGCTTTCAGGTAAACAAGAATTGATGCGACATAAAATAGTAGAACTTTATAAGGAAGAAGTTGATTCTCTCTTTGTTTAGAATTCTTTTATAATTTAGAAAGGGCTGCCTTAGGAAAAATCTGGGGCAGCTTTTTTATATCCTCGTTTTATTTTTGTTATGCTTGAGTATGCGCATGTTTTTAAGTATACTAAATGTATTGATTAAAACAATAGTGTAGAATTTTGGCATAGGAAGGATTATTATGCTTAGTCATATGAGAAATATTGGCATCATGGCGCACATTGATGCTGGAAAAACAACAACTACAGAACGCATCTTGTATTATACGGGAAAAATTCATCGTATAGGTGAAATAGATGACGGCGCGGCAACGATGGATTGGATGAGCCAGGAGCAAGAGCGTGGGATTACCATACAGAGTGCTGCAACGACAACCTACTGGAAGGATTGTCAAATAAATATTATAGATACGCCAGGGCATGTGGATTTTACCGCAGAAGTTGAGCGCTCTCTACGCGTTTTAGATGGGGCTGTTGCGGTTATCTGTGCGGTTGGTGGAGTGCAACCACAAACTGAAACGGTTTGGCGCCAAGCAAATGAATACAAGGTGCCTCGTCTTTGCTTTGTAAATAAAATGGATAGGATTGGGGCGGATTTTTATGCAGCCCTCGACGATGTGGCCGAAAAATTTGGCGAAACCTGCCTCGCCTTAGTTTTACCCATCGGAAAAGAAAGCAATTATGAAGGGCTTATCGATTTAATACGCATGAAGGAACTGCGATTTGATGTAGAAAGCGAGGGTGAAATTATCCATGAGTCAGAAATAGATGCATCGAGACGTGCTGAGGCAGAAGAATGGCGCGAGAAAATAATTGATGCGCTTTCTATGCACAATGATGAAATAGCTGAACTCTATCTTTCAGGGGAAGACGTACCCGAAGCACTTATTATAAAGCAAATACGGCAATCAACAATTGAGAGGCATTTTATTCCCTTTTTTTGTGGCTCAGCGCGAAAAAATTCTGGTATCCAGCCGCTTATCGATGCGATTGTTGCATACCTGCCTGCTCCAGATGAAGTTGCTCCTGCTATTGGAATCAATGTAAAAAAAGAAGAGTCCATTACAATTCCCTGCGATGCGGATGCAATGCCTTTGGGGCTTATTTTTAAAATTCAACATGAGCGTGAAGCAGGAAGCCTTGCCTATATTCGTATGTATAGTGGAAAAATAAAAAGCGGGGAACAAGTATACAATATCGGCAAGAAAAAAAGAGAACGAGTAAATCGTCTTTTACGCATGCACTCAAATAAAAGCGATCCGCTTGATTCAGTGAGCGCTGGCGATATTGCGGTTATTATTGGGCTTAAACAAGCTCAGACGGGAGATACCATCGGCAGTGAGGGAGTACCTATTTTGCTTGAATCGATGCATTTTCCTGAGCCGGTGATTTCAGTATCGATTGAGCCAGAAACCTTATCTGATCGTGATAAGCTAAAAGAAACGCTCGACATTCTTTCTAAAGAAGACCCTACCTTTATTTCACGAGATGATAAGGAAACAGGGCAGTTAATTATTTCTGGCATGGGAGAGCTCCACCTCGATGTGCTTGTTACACGAATGCTTGAAGATTTTAAGCTACAGGCAAAGGTTGGGAAACCGCAGGTAACATACCGAGAATCTATTTCTGGAGAAGCGCAGCATACAGAAAACTATGAAAAACTGCTTGGGGGCAAAGAACAAACAGCTTCGGTTAGCCTTTTGGTTAAGCCTGCTACAAGCGAGGGAAATAGCTATAGCAATTCGCTTCGAATGCCTGAAATCCCTCAAGAAATATTTGACGCAATTAAACGTGGGGTGGAAAATTCATTTATGAGCGGTATTCAATACGGCTACCCCTGTACAAATATTTCGGTAGAGCTTGTCGACTTAGACTATTCAGAGCTCACCTCTACAGCCTTTGCCTTTGAAGCTTGTACTGTGCAAGCCTTTGATGCAGCTTGTAAAAAAGCAAGTCCTGAAATCCTAGAGCCTATTATGAACGTCGATATCCTCAGCCCTAAAGAATTTGTGGGGGATGCAATGAGCCAAATTACACAACGAGGTGGGCTTATATTAAGCTTGGATTCAAAACCAAGCATCGAAGTAGTTCATGCACAAGCACCCATGGAAAAAATGTTTGGCTTTTCGACAAGTTTGCGCTCAGTTACGCAGGGAAGGGCTTCTTTTAGTATGGCTTTTAGCCATTTTCAAATAAAACAGGGTGGCTTAAACTTTTTTTAATAAATGGAAGGTATATGATACAAGAACGCTTGCATAAACAAATGAGCTTTATTCGAGAAATTGAAAAGCTTAAAGTGGTATATAGACAAAATGGAACAATGGGTAACAAACGACAAGAAAATTCAGCTGAACATTCTTGGCATATTGCAATGATGGCCCTTGTTTTGCAAGAGTATTTTCCCCATAAGGTGGATGTTTTTCGAGTTGTGAAATTACTTTTAATTCACGACATTGTCGAAGTATATGCAGGAGATACTTTTTTATATGACGATAAAAAACGTCTTGATGCAAAAAAAATAGAAAAAGAAGCCGCAAAAAAAATATTTTCACTCTTACCTGAAGAGCAAGCAGAAGATTTTTATACAAGTTGGCTTGAGTTTGAAGAAGTTACAACAAAAGAAGCTGAGTTTGCAAAAATACTCGACAATTTACAGCCTATTATCAATCACTATACAACACGAAACCAAAATATCATAGGAAAAGAACTAACAAAAAGGCAAATAGCTGCAAAAAAATCTTTTATAAAAGAACTGGCTCCCGAACTTTGGGAATATGCAGATATGATTTTGGATAAAAGCGTAGAAATCGGTTTATATAAAGCTTGATTTTGAAAAAAAAGGCTGCCGACGGAACGAAACTGTTCAGGGCAGCCTCTTTTTTATTTCTATCTTACATTCATACCAGTGAAGGGTTCTAAGGTATACTCTTTGCCTGCACTAAAGTTTTGGCTAAGATGCGCTTGAAAAACACCGCTTATAACTGTGATTGAGTGTTGACCAGGGCTTAAATCCAAGCTTTGTCCATAATAGTTTTTAATTTCTTTATTATCTACAAATAGACTTACTTGA
>ENA-UPXM01005764-UPXM01005764.1-activated-sludge-metagenome-genome-assembly--contig:-NODE-5764-length-11883-cov-5.302925_pt1 | contig 11883 bp, 9 predicted proteins | sample MGYA00238178_ERZ772708 | MGnify/ENA primary metagenome ERZ772708 (study PRJEB29002, sample SAMN05720212) | activated sludge metagenome | isolation source: anaerobic digester from wastewater... | reverse complement strand
CTGGGGGCTGAGTGGCATCATTCAGCGCAAATGACAATTGATCCAACCGAATGGACCATGCTACGCGCTGACCTTGAAGGTCACCTCAGCCCAAATGAGCTATCTCGTTTTTTACAACAGGATGAACAAGCACGGAAAATGGGGACACGGGTGCTGTTCATTCCGACCTTCTATGCGTTTGGACAGGTGCCCTAAAAAAGATTTGCTGAGGGCGTTAATATTTTAATTCTTGCAACAAACGGATCTTGATTAACCAATTTTCGCTTGCCAAACGGGAAAAAGGCGGTTATAATTTGATCTTAGTTCGGGGCGTGGCGCAGTCCGGCTAGCGCGCTTGCATGGGGTGTAAGAGGTCGGAGGTTCAAATCCTCTCGCCCCGACAGAAAAATCGCTATCCAGGTGGCGATTTTTTCTTTAACAAAGCTCTCATCTCAGAACCGATTAAGCTCTACCGACTACCGAAGAATAGCTCAGCTTGATCATTGCCTGTCCAGTATACAGGGTGGTCGGTTTTCCTGCCGTCCAATCATTCACATTTTGCATGAAGCTGCCGGTGGTCGCCACATAAGTCCCCTGTGCTTCCTCATGGAGTTCTGTCACGCCACTCAAAAATCGCTGATTGAATGGGTTATCTTTTTTTTAGCAATCTTCTCAATCCGAGCCGTAAAATTAATGGTCAGAATGGGTATAAAAAAGGAAAATGGCGGCAAGTGCGACTAAAAAGTTTCCTCCTGATGACAACATAAATCCATTGAAAAAGACTTGTGTGAAGAAGTTTTTCCATTCTAATGTGCCAAATAATTGACATAGAGTTTTAAGTTGTGGTTCTTTCAGTTGTTATGCTGATGGTGACAAGACCATCCTTCCATGCTAAAATTAACACAGCTTATTCGAAAAGAAACAGGTGCCTATTATTTTTTATCCCATTGTTGAATAATCTTCTCGTTTTCAAGAAATGGATGGTAACCATGAAAAAATTGTTCATCACCACAATCCTCATCCTGGCTTTTGCCCTTTCGGGATGCCATTTTCCAGGTTTTCAAAGCGATTCCGCTGTGGATCCAGAAGATGTCATGGCGACGGAAATCTCAAAGATCTTAACGGGCACACCGATCCAAATTGAACCTTCAGCGACGACGATCATAGAGGTTACTTCGCCAACAGAAGAAATCATCAAAACCGAGGCGGTTGAGCCTGCTGAACTCGAAGAACCTCAACCAACACCCGCACCGACTCATACGCCGCCGCCAACACTAACAGCCACCCTGGCTAGTACTGACCCCACTCTGAACCTGGGAGATCCGGACTGGGTTGATAACATGGACGATGGCGACGGCTGGCCAACAGGTTTGGACAAATATACCGCCATCAAATTTGAGAATGGTTTCCTGAAATTGACGTCCAGCACAGGAGTTGATGGCTGGCGGGTGACCTGGCCAACTATCGCCAATTTTTACCTGGAAATGACCCTGCAAACGCCCGAGTGCGAGGGCAGCGACCAGTTTGGTCTTATGTTCAGGGTGCCAGCAGATTCACAGGCAGGAAAAGGCTATTTGTACGGGATCACCTGTGATGGTCGTTATAGCCTGCGCCGCTGGGATGGCTCTGTGATGCATTCATTGATTGGATTAACACCAAACGATGCAGTTAAAAAAGGCCCTGATGCGGTCAATAAATTGGGTGTGATGGCACGCGGCGCAAATTTAGCGTTGTATGTCAATGGTCAAAAAGTCAATGAAATCTCTGATTCAACACACCTTCAAGGACGCTTTGGTGTTTTCGTTGGCGGTATGAATGTCGATAATCTGACGGTTTGGGTTGATCAAATCCGCTATTGGGATGGCCCCTAGTCTTTTTATGGACAAAGCTCATATTTCTCAAGCGTTAAACCATGTCAAAATTTGACCAAATTCTCAAATTACTGCCCGACAACACCCTGGAAATATTGAATCCACTGTGGGATGCCATCCCGGTGGACGAAAAAGAAGCCCTGAAAGAAAAATTTGAGGGCTTACCCCTGGACCTGAATTTAATCAATATGCTGATGGATCTGTCGAAGATCCAGATGAAAGTAGCTTTTGGGCACAAGAACAGAGTGGTTCTTGTTGGACCAGCCAATGTTGGAAAATCGACACTGTACAATCACTTTATCCGCGCAAAAGAAGACCAGGCTGAAGTTAGCCCGGTACCTGGCACAACTCGAATCAACCAGGTCGCTGATGCAGGAATCTTTGCTGTCATAGACACTCCCGGCGCAGACTCTGTGGGTCCAGTAGGTGAAAAAGAAAAAGAAGAAGCACTGAATGCCGCCCAGGAGGCAGATTTCCTGGTGATTATGTTTGACGCCATTCAAGGTATAAAAGATACCGAGCTCCAGCTATATCAACAACTCTTAGCTTTGCAAAAGCCCTACCTGGTGGTGCTCAATAAAATTGACCTGGTTGGCAGCAAACATGAAACCGGTGTGATCGAAAAAGCCGCCAGCAATCTGGGCGTAGAAAAGGACAAGGTCATCCCGATCTCAGCAAAGCGGGGCTTTAACATTTCAAAAGTATTGATGGGGATCGTGATAACTGACCCGGAATTCTTAATTCCCCTGGCACAAGCATTGCCCCATTACCGTTGGAATCTGGCCTGGCGGGTGATCGTCACCGCTTCAGTTGTCTCAGGCGCCATTGCTTTAGTGCCTTTGCCACTGATTGATTTCATCCCTCTAATTGCCAATCAATCCACCATGGTACTCAGTATTGCTCGCATTCACAATTATAAAATTACCTTCGTGCGCGCTCGTGAACTGATAGCAACTTTTGGCATTGGATTGCTGGGACGCACGCTATTCCAGCAGTTAAGCAGGCTTGGCGGCATACCTGGCTGGTTGCTCTCTTCAGCCATCGCATCCTCAACCACAGTTGTCCTGGGTTACGCAGCTTCGTTATGGTTTGAAAAAGGGGAACGCATCAGCCAAAAATCGCTCAATGCACTGACCAAGAACCTGACACAAAATTTGCTTGAGAAATTAAAGAATCGCTTCAAGCGCAAGCCTGATAAAAAGGATCTGGAGCAAGCTTTGAAAGAAGCTTTAGAAGATACCGGCATGGCAGACCGGGATGCCATTGATCAAGCCGCTGAAAATTAATCGGCAGGGAGAATAAATCCGGCTGTTCTTGGGGTTATGGAGACAGCCTTTTTTTCCAATCAGAAATAATTTGCCTCTAGATTAAACCCAATTCTTTTCCAACCCTGGAAAAGATTTCAATCACGCGCTCAAGTTGTTCATCCGTATGGGTTGCCATGTAGCTTGTTCGCAATAATTGGCGACCGGGCGCTACCGCTGGTGAAATGACCGGGTTCACAAATACACCGTTTTCAAACAATAGTTTCCAGGCAATAAAGGTCAGATCATTATCTCCGATAATAATCGGGATCACGGGGGTAACGGAATCACCTGTATCAAAGCCCAGGCGTTGGAATTCTGCTCGCATCGTATCCGCAATCTGGTTTACCCGTACGACCCGCTCAGGCTCCTCGCGCATCACCTCAAGTGCTGCCAATGCCGCAGCCGCATTAGAGGGTGGAATACTGGCGCTGAAGATTAAACTACGTGCCTTGTGTTTAATATAATCCACCACATCAGCATCACCAGCGATAAATCCACCCAAAGAGGCAAAGGATTTGCTGAAAGTTGACATAATTAAATCCACATCGTCGGTCAAGCCAAAATGCGCTGCCGTCCCTCGTCCACCGCCCAGAACACCGATTGCATGAGCATCATCGACCATCAGACGCACACCATATGCTTTACATAGGGGCACGATTTCCGGCAATGGTGCGATATCGCCTTCCATGCTGAACAATCCATCGACTATCAATAATTTCCCCTGATCCTCCGGTAAACTATCCAGCACCCGCTGAAGCTGAGCCATGTCATTATGCCGGTAGCGTTCGATTTTTGCTCTGCTTAAAAAAGCCCCATCCACAATACTGGCATGGTCTTCTTTGTCCAGAATCACAATCTCACCCCGTCCTGCCAGGGCGCTGATCGTACCTAAATTGACCTGCATCCCCGTTGAGAACACGAGTGAATCGTCCTTGCCGACCCATTCCGCAATTTCAGCTTCAAGACGTTCGTGTAAAGCCATATTGCCATTCAAAAACCGGGAGCCCGTGCAGCTGGTGCCGTAACGGGCAATAGCATCTATCGCAGCTTGTTTGACTTTTGGATGGGTCGTAAGTCCCAGGTAGTTGTTCGAACCGCACATAATCACGTTGCGTCCCTGAAATGTGACTTCTGTGCCCTCATTTTCATCCAAAGGAATAAAATATGGGTAAATACCTGCTTCCTTTGCATCTTTAACTTCAGTGTACCGGTAACATTTTTCAAAAATATCCATAAAGATTTCCTTGATCAAGAATAAGCTTGCATTGTATTTTTTATCTGTTTCGGTGCGAAGGCATAGCTGTAAATATTCCTCCACACATTGATTAACCAACTCTCTCAATTCAAGTTGCGTTTGGAGATTGAACACCATATAATATCTCTATCGTTCATCATGCCAATATTCGGAGAAACCATGAGAAAAATCGTCTTCATCTCTCTATTTGTTATTACTGCTTTGGTAATCACAGGTTGCAGTCCTGAACCGAAGCAGGAGCAACTTACTGATGACCTGGTAGCCACTCAGGTCAGTCTTATCCTGACAGAAACCGCCATCCAAACTGCGCTCCAACAAATACCTACCCACACAGAAACCCTCGAGCCTTCTTCGACGCCTGAAGAAGAGCCAACAGTTGCCCCTTCCGAAACCCCGACGGACATCCCAACGGAAACACCCACCAGTACACTTACAGCCAGTGATCCGGCACAGGTGTTGGGTCAGCCAGCATGGACTTACGATTTCACCGGCGATACCAGCCCCTGGGATCATGTCGATACAGACCAGGCAAGCTTTAAAACTGGCGGTGGTTTCCTCAACCTGACAGCAAAAGCCAACGCCAACTGGCACAGCTGGTATCTATCAGCTCCAACACTGAAGAATGCCTATGTGGAAACAACCATTCAAATGCCAGCCTGTTCAGGTGCAGACCGGATTGGACTGGCAGTACGCGGCAGTTCAGATGGTCAGCAATTTTACTTCCTGGCAATTACCTGTGATGGACGCTGGGGGTTGTTCCGCATGTCGGAAAACGTCACCATTAATACGGTCAGCGGCTTCCAGGAAGCAAAAGAACTCACTGTTGGTCTCGCCGACCCACACCGGGTTGGAATTTGGATGAGAGATAATAGTTTCCGCATTTTTGTAGATGGGGTCGAGGTTGGTTCTGCCACGGATTCAACCCTGACAAATGCAGGATACACCGGTTTTCTGATCGCCTTTGCTAACACACCCGGTTTCACTGTAAAGGTTGCCCAGTTAAAATATTGGAACGTACCCTGAGCATCACAATCAATGTTTCAGTCTATCAACAGGAAGGCATCTTTCGTGAGCTTGCCCAAAACAATCAAGGCCTCCTTTTTCATCCACCGTAACCCTCCCAAACTTAAACACCGCTTCAAAAGGGAGGAGTGGGTGGATCTCAATTGCAGCTTTCATTGCTACCTGGAAGTACTTTTTTGCGCGCCCTTGAGCTTAACAATGATTTCGTCTATGATTTGATATGAAAATTTCACTATTAAGAGGGTTGCTCCAATGAAGATCATCGAAATACTACCCAGACATCGCCGATTAGAAAATGCTTTCATCGATTTCCCTTATCAGCTTTACCAGGATAACACCCAATGGGTGCCGCCGCTCAAAATGGAGATGCGCCAGATCTTTAAATCGGGCTACGCGTTTTATCAATATGGTCAGGCAGCCTTCTTTCTGGCGATGACAGATACGGGTGAAGTCGTTGGTCGGTTAGCCGTGGCTAACAATCATCGCTATAATGATTTTCATCAGACAAAAACCGCTTTCTTTTACTATTTTGAATGCATTGATGACTTAAATATCGCCCAGGCGCTCTTTTCGCGAGGTTTTGAATGGAGCGATAGTCAAGGATTAAATCACGTTTACGGGCCAAAGGGTTTTACCGTTTTAGATGGTTTTGGCATGCTGGTCAAGGGTTTTGAGCATCGGGCAGCCTTTGGACAGGCCTATAACCCGGATTATTACCCTAAACTGATTGAAGCTCAGGGTTTTGCCAAAGTGAAGGATGTATTTACCGGGTGGATCGATCGTAATACCCATATCTCTGAAAAGATTTTTAGAGCCGCCGAAATTGTCGAAAAACGCATGGGATTTAAAGCGCCGCTGATCAAAACAAAACGCCAGCTACGCACCGTCATTGACGATTTCAAGCAAATGTATAATGACACCTTAGCCGTTCCGGCAGGAAATCCGCCCATCACTGATGCAGATATGGACAACCTGGCCAGGCAGTTGCTGTGGATCGCGGACCCGAGGTTGGTTAAATTAATTTATAAGGACGAGCAGCCCATCGGCTGGATCCTGGCTTACCCCGATGTGGGTGCCGCTTTTCAGCGCATTAAGGGACGCTTGTTCCCTTTCGGATGGCTGGAAATTCTGCGTGAAAGTAAAAAAACCAATTGGATTGATTTTAATGGCATTGGCGTGATTGAAGAATACCAGCGCCTGGGTGCAACTGCCATTCTGTACAATGAAATGTTTAAAAGCGTGATGGAATTTGATCAATATCATTACGCAGAACTTATACAAATGCGCGAAGAAAACACCAAGATCCTGAATGAATCTCAGAATGTGGACATCAACTTTCATAAAACCCATCGCCTGTATGAAAAATACCTGTAATTAACGAATAACCGCGTCCAAGGTAATGGGGCTCCATTGACCGGTAATGATCTACAAAAACTCCCCTGCTCTTCTTTCGCTGGAAACCCTGGTCGCAACGGGTCGCAACTTGAGGTTAACTATGGGCTTGATTCCCGGTTCCAAGCCGTCAATTCTCTTTTTCACAGCAACAGCTCATAAATATCTCATTTAACCCTTGTATTATTTCCACTTCTCATGTATCATACTGGTATGACCACTTACCAGTTAAATGAAGTAACCTCATCCAAATGGCAGCACATCAGCAAACCCGCTCAAATCGCGGAGCGTCGCCTGATCTCTGCCATTCTCGATGGGACTTTCGCAATCAACAGCCACCTCCCTGGCGAACGTGAATTAGCCGAATTTCTCGGAGTCACCCGCCCCACCCTGAGAGAGACCCTCGGTCGACTGGAACGCGACGGCTGGGTTGAAATTAACCAGGGAAAGGCGACCCGGGTGTGCGATTATTGGAAAGAAGGCAACTTGGGCGTGTTAAACACCCTTTCCCGTTTCCCGGAACACATGCCCGATAACTTCATTGAAAATTTGCTGATCGCCCGCCTGGCAATGGCTCCGATCTACACGGCCATGGCTGTTGAAAATGCACCCGTTGAGATCGGTTCTTTTTTGGCGGGTCGCCACAACTTGGGTGAAGACCCGGGTCACTATGCCCATTTCGATTGGGAGGTTCATCACACGCTCACCCTGTTAAGCAATAACCCGGTTTTTGTGATGATTTTAAATGGATTTAAAGACCTTTACTTGCGCCTGGCACCTTATTACTTTAAAATTGCCTCAGCCCGCCAGCATTCGATACATTTTTATCGAGACCTTGCCCATGCTGCTGAAAAAGGTGACCCTAACCAGGCGAGAATACTCTCGGATATGGTCATGCGTGAAAGCATGATTTTTTGGCAACAAGTAAAACTGGATTTATTTGAACGGAGGAAACCATGAAACGTATTCAAGGTTGGGGAAATCTCGAAACCGATTACCCGGTACCCGAGCCAGCCCGGGTTTATCTTGAAAAGGTCGTCGGGAAACCCCATCACCAAAAAAACATCTCCATCGAGGAACTCATTCGCAAAATTCCCCCTACCCGCCTATCTGCCCACCCCCTGATAAATACAGACCCTGAACAGAGATTGCGTCATGCACGCGGGCAATCGCTCAATGACTGGATCGATATGTGCGACGGTTTGGTCAACACGTTCCCGGATGGTGTGGCATATCCTGAAACCGATGCGGATGTGAGGGCATTGATAGAATTTGCCCAATCGGGGAATGTGAATCTTATTCCCTATGGCGGAGGATCGAGCGTTGTTGGTCACCTGACGCCCCCGGGTGAAGGACCACCCACACTCAGCGTTGACATGCAAAGGATGAATCAATTGATTCACCTCAGCGAGGAGAATTTTGAAGCCACCTTCGGCGCGGGTGTCAACGGCCCGCAACTCGAAGCCCAGCTCAAAGGACACGGTTTTGTTCTCGGACATTTTCCACAATCCTGGGAATACTCAAGCCTGGGCGGCTGGATTGCCACCCGCTCGGTTGGGCAGCAATCCTATCACTACGGTCGCATCGAGCCCCTGTTCGTCAAAGGGCATCTCGAAACTCCGGCAGGCCCCATGGACCTGCCGCACTTCCCTAAAAGCGCTGCCGGTCCCGATCTGCGGCACCTGGTTTTGGGCTCTGAAGCGCGTTTAGGGATCATCACCCAGGCGACGATGCGCATCCGGCGCCTGCCCGAAGAAGAACATTTTTATGCAGCATTTTTCCCCAATTTTGAAATCGGTGTGGAAGCTGTGCGTAAGATCGCTCAAAGCGAGTTGGCAGTCTCGATGGTCCGTCTAAGCGATCCCATGGAAACCGAAACCACCTTCCAGCTTTCTGGTGAAGAAAAGCTGGTTAATATCGCCAAAAAGGGCCTGAGCCTGTTCGGACACGGTGAAGAGCGCTGCATGTTGATCTATGGGTTGACCGGCACACGTGCAGAAAATCGCCTGGCTGACCGTCAACTGGCGCACATTGTCCGCTCGCACCAGGGCATGTTGATCAAGTTTTACCTGGGCAAAGCCTGGATCGAAAAGCGCTTCCTCACGCCCTATCTACGCAATACGTTGTGGGATCTTGGCTACGCGCTGGATACCCTGGAAACCGCCCTCCCCTGGGAAAAGCTCCACAGTGGACGGCAGGCGATCTACCATGCCATCAGCCATGCCATGGAAGGCGATAACGAGCCGGTGCTGATTTTCAGTCACATTTCACATGTGTACACTAACGGCGGCTCTATGTATGTGACCTATCTTTTCCGCCGTAGTCAGGACCCTCATCAAACCCTGGCGCACTGGCAAAAGATGAAAGGCGCAGCCAGTCAGGCCATCACGGCGCTGGGCGGAACCATCAGCCATCAGCATGGCGTCGGCATCGACCATAAGCCTTTCCTCAGCGTTGAAAAAGACCCTTTGAGCATGCAGGTTCTGAAGAATATCATCAAAACCGTCGACCCTGAACAAATTATGAACGCCGGTAAGCTGATCGATACGGACTGAGGAAAGAGGGAACAACCATGCTGACACAAACCTGGCGCAAAGACACCTGGTCGAACCTCGATCAACTCTGGGACCTGATTGTGATTGGCGGAGGCATCACCGGGGCGGGGATTTTTAATATGGCGGCGCAAAAAGGGCTTAATACCCTCCTGGTGGAAGCCAGGGATTTTTCCTTTGGCACCTCCAGCCGTTCTTCCAAGCTGGTCCATGGCGGCATTCGCTATTTGCGCAACCGGCAATTTGATGTGGTCAGAGAATCGGTTAAGGAGCGCGAACGCATGTTGCGCGAGTCCGATGGGCTGGTTGACCCTTTGGCGTTCATCTTCCCCACCTATGAGCACAATGCCCGCGAGACAAGGCTGATGAAACTCGGAACGCTGATATACGACCTGCTGGCGCCAAAATGGCAGCATTACACCCTCAACCAGCAGCAAGCCAGGAATGCGCTTCCCGCATTGAGCGATGCAAGCCTTGTTGGGGGCTTGAAATATTTCGACGCGGTTGTGGATGATTCGCAGCTTGTTTTGCGCGTGATCATGGATGGCATCCGCTTCGGCGGCACGGCTATAAATTATGCAAAGGTGATTCAGTTGTGCAAAGCAAAAAATGGGTCGGTTGAGGGCGTCATTGTTGAGGACCAATCCGGAAAAATTGCCCCCTCACAGGTCGAACTGCACGGCAAGGTGATCATCAACGCCAGCGGACCCTGGTCGGATGAGCTCAGAGAGCAAATCCAAGGACCCGCCAGGCTGCGCCGGCTGCGCGGCAGCCACCTGATTTTTTCACAAGAGTCAATTCCGCTTAAGGCAGCGGTGACCATGCTCCACCCGCGCGATAACCGCGCGTTGTTTGCCATTCCCTGGGAAAACCGAACGCTGATTGGCACAACAGACCTCGACCATGAGCTATTTGAAGACGAAACCCGGATTTCAACCGCAGAAGTGGATTATCTGCTGGAGGCTGCTCAATACACCTTTCCCAACCATCCGGTGTCCGAAGTTGACATCATTTCAACCTTCTCCGGTTTGCGCCCGGTGATCAACACCAACGCTGCGCACCCCTCCCTTGAATCCCGCGCCCACAAGATCTGGGAAGAAGATGGTTTGGTCACGGTAGCAGGCGGAAAATTAACGACCTTTCGCGTCATGGCTGCCGACGCGCTCAACTTCTGTGCCGATCGGCTGCCCGGTCGTCCCAGGTTCACGCATCGCGCACCGTGTTTCATCCATCCCCAACCTCTGTCGCGAAATGATCGCTCAAACCCGGACTGGTTGCTAATGGCAGGTCGTTTGGGCATGGACGTGAACCCGTTTTTCCAGCAGGCTGACCCGGAAGACCTGGTTCCCATTGAGCCGATTCCACAGCTTTGGGCAGAATTAACCTGGGCGGCAAAAAATGAAGCGGTCCTCCACCTGGATGATCTGCTCCTCAGGCGAGTCAGGCTGGGCGTCCTGCTCCCCAACGGCGGCATGGACCTGATCGACCCGATTCGAGCCAGGGTGCAACCGCACCTGGGCTGGTCTGATGCTGATTGGGCTACCGAAGTCGAACGCTACCGACAAATCTGGCGGGAGAATTATCATTTGCCCAATTAAGGCGCCCATTTTTAAAAAAATGGATGATTATCGATTATGATTGAGTAAACACGTCACCCACAATCGCCATCCATTGGAGAGAATCATGGCAAAAGACCAAATCCTGGCTATCGATAACGGCACGCAAAGCGTAAGAGCCTTAATTTTCGACTTAAAAGGACAGTTGATCGCCAAAAAGAGGGTCCCTATCCAGCCGTATTACTCCGTAAAACCCGGTTGGGCTGAACAGGATCCGGACGTGTTCTGGCAGGGCGTTTGCCAGGCCTGCCAGGAAATATGGGCGATGGAAGGAGTGGATAAGGATGCCATCGTCGGGGTGGGTTTGACCACCCAACGCTCGACGTTGATCAATCTGGACAAAAACCAGCAGCCCTTACGCCCGGCTGTGGTCTGGCTGGATCAACGTCGCACCGAGGGGTTGCCGCCGGTGGGCGGTGTGTGGGGGCTTTTATTCAAATTAGCCGGCATGAGTGAGACCGTCCGCTATTTTCAAGCCGAAGCCGAAGCCAATTGGATCAAAACCCATCAACCGGAAATCTGGAAGCGGACGGATAAATTCGTGCTGCTTTCAGGTTTTCTAACGCATAAGCTGGTAGGCAAAGTCATCGATTCCATCGGCTGCCAGGTGGCTTATATCCCCTTTGATTATAAGAACCAGGATTGGGCTAAACCCTCCGATTGGAAATGGCAAGCGATCCGAATGGATCGGGAACAGTTGCCCGATCTTGTGCCGCCAGCCCAGTTGTTGGGGCACATCACCCGCGAGGCGGCTGAAGCAACCGGCATTCCGGAAGGCTTGCCGCTCATCGCCACCGCAGCCGATAAGGCAACAGAAGTGATCGGCGCAGGTTGCCTGGAACCGCACATCGGCTGCCTGAGCTTTGGCACCACGGCTACCATCAACAC
>ENA-UPXM01005761-UPXM01005761.1-activated-sludge-metagenome-genome-assembly--contig:-NODE-5761-length-11884-cov-61.062643_pt1 | contig 11884 bp, 9 predicted proteins | sample MGYA00238178_ERZ772708 | MGnify/ENA primary metagenome ERZ772708 (study PRJEB29002, sample SAMN05720212) | activated sludge metagenome | isolation source: anaerobic digester from wastewater... | reverse complement strand
GGAAGCCAGCAACGCCACGGGAGTCAATGACCCGGACGGGCAGTCGGATAACAGTGCCGATTACAGCGGGGCGGCATATATTCTGAGGTGATCATTCATCAGGATAATACAAGACACTGAACAAACCGGTCCATGCATTATCAGGCGCAGGGCATCCTGAAAAGAGGGATGCCCTGCACCTTGCCCTCGTAATCATACGATAGCATCCTGCCTCATGTGAATGTCTGGTACGATCAAATTTCAGCTTATTCACGCATCTCGAACATGGTTTCGATCCGCGTAGCGATCTGGCGCACATCCCCGTCGGAATAATCGGTCTCGATTTTCAAAAACGGCAGCTTGTGCCTTCTTCTCACATGCTCGCCCACCTTGTATGATTCTATGTTGTAGCCGTGGCAGGCATGCAGGATCACATCGATCACGGCATCGGGCTTGAAGTGCTCGATGAGCCGGTCGATCTGTTCAAGGCGCCGGGTGTTTGGAGACATGCAGGAGCACGGGAGTTTCAGATAGCGCTCGGCCAATGCCTGGATGGGGTCGCTTGCATTTTCTTCGATGGTGTCGAGAAACGACTTCATGCCGGTGCAGTTGTCTATGGCGACGATCACTCCGCCCGCTTCCTCAATGACCTTGAACACCTTTGTGGCATCTCCGCCTACCGGGCATCCGGTGATGAGGATGCGCGGAGCGCCTTCTTTCCCGATGCGCTCTCCGTTCTTTTTCCTGTTCTCAAGGGCCTCAATACAGCTCTCCAAGAGTGGCTCGATATCCGTGAAACCAGCCGGCTGTGCAAGGAATGTCAGGTCGTACATCTCCTGCCAGGAAAGATATGAGGGGGTACCGGCGGCATAATCGAAGATTTTCTTCATTATGGTGTTTTTTCTGTTGGAGTCCCTGATAGCGGCTTCTATGGCATGATCAGTTATTTTTGTATGGAAGGTTCTCTCCAGGAACGATTTGAGCCTGCCGATCACTTCCGCCCAGTTTTGCTTTGCCCCGTCTTCATCAGGCATCTGGGGCAGATCCATGACAAACATGGGCTTTCTGTCGGCAATGAGCTCGAACATCTTCTTCTTTCCGTCACAGGTGGTCTCGGCTACAACCGCATCCGACAAGCCGAAGAAGGGGCAGGTATCAGTAATGATATATCCATAGCTTGACTTGATGAGTGGGCATAAATTGCCGGGGAGAACGGACTCGGCAGCTTCGATCGTGCTGTTTGAGAAGGCGCACAAGACCGCAGGGACAGCGTCCATGGCCCGTATGAGCTCAAAGGGGGCATATCCGCAGTAAGCTCCCACGACATGCTTGCCCTGTTCCCTCTTGGACTGCACATAGGCCAAGGCCCGCTTGCTTGGTGCACCTGCAAACTGGTCATGAATGAGCGGTTTCATCTTTTTCTTCCTCCCTATAAAGCATTCGGCAATGCCTCAAATTTTTATCTGCGCGAATCATACATAAAAGGGGTTATGAGCTCTAATAGGAAGAAGCTATGATATAAGTAAAAGCATTCGCTTGAGTTATAGATTTTCGGACTTGTACCTGATGACAGACGATTCCCGATCTCTATATTCCCGGTAACCCGGATTTTTTGAATGCCCTTCATCTCCAGCCACAGTTCATAATCTTCTTTCACACTCAGGAATGGAGGTTCACCGGATCATCTCTCATGCAATCGCTTGTTCGGATAGATCTTATATCCGGCTGAGGAGGGACAGGAACTCCTCCCTGGTCAGCTACGCGCCCTTTTTGCAAGTGCTGGTATCTCACCGAAACGCATCTTTTTCACTTGTATCGAGCGCCTCGTTCATGCTGCCGGAGCGGAAACCTTGGAGATCCAAGGTGACATAGACAAAGCCTGCGGCCTTGGCAATCTTGACGATCTCGGCGGTCATCTCTTTCTCCATGGCCATGCCCATCTCCTCTTTCCCGAGTTCGAGCCTGAGCAGATCGCCATGGTGCCTTGCACGGAATATGCGAAAGCCTTTTTTGGCCAGAAAGTCTTCCACCACCTCGATCTGCCTGAGCTTTGCGGCTGTGATGGCAGATCCGTACGGGATGCGGGAGGCCATGCAGGCCATGGGCTGCTTGTCTGCTGTGGGCAGGCCGTAGATCTCGCGTGAGATGAGCCGGATATCGGCCTTGGTGAGCCCGCACTCCATGAGAGGGCTCCTTACGCCAAGCTCACGCGCCGCTTTCATCCCGGGGCGGAAATCGCCGGTATCGTCGCTGTTGGCGCCGTCTGCAATCGTTGATATTCCGAATTGCGCCGCAACATCCCTGATCTTGGAAAAGAGCTCTTTCTTGCAGTGGTAGCAGCGGTCGGGCGGGTTGGCCGAGAAACCCGGGATATCGAGTTCTTCGGAGACGATTGTCGTGTAGCGGATGTTCCTGCTCTCGATCCATCGGATAGCCTCTTCGTACTCCCGCTTTGGATAGGTAGGCGATGTGGCGATGACGGCAAGGCAATTCTCTCCCAATACTTCATGGGCCACTGACAGGAGCAGGGTGCTGTCCACCCCGCCCGAGAAGGCGACTGCGAGTTTGTCGAACGATCTGATGAGACTTTTAAGGGCATCAAGTTTCTCTTGCGCATCCATATTATGAGATCAACTCCTGTATAATGCCCGATCCTAAGATGACTCCCTTGTCATAGAGAGCCACGCTCTGTCCTGGAGTTATCGCCTCCTGAGGCTCGTTGAAGAGGACTGTGAGCCTGCCGTTTTCAAACGACACCCTGCAGCCTGCCGGTGAGTGAGCATACCGGATCTTGGCAAAGGCCTTTTCAGGAAGGCTGTCCACGAGGAGATTTACGGAACCCGCCATGAGCCCCTTTGCAGAGAGGTGCTCTCTCTCGCCTATGATGATCCTGTTGGCGGCAGTGTCTTTGGCAATGACATACAGGGGCTTGCCCCGGCTCGTGCTCATTCGCGCTCGCTGACCGATGGTATAGAAGGCCAGTCCCCTGTGGGTGCCGAGGACCTTGCCGCTTAGGTCGATGATATCACCCGGAGGCGAGGATATGTTCTTCCTCAGATAGTCCTCGGTCTTTCCTTCTGGGATGAAGCAGAGGTCCTGGCTTTCAGGTTTTGATGATACCGGAAGTCCTTCCCTCTGCGCGATCTCTCTCACCTCGTCCTTGAAGAGGTTCGACAAGGGGAAGAGAACGTGTTCGAGCGCACCCCTCGGCATGCCGGAAAGGAAGTAGGTCTGATCCTTCCGGTTATCCTTCGGCATGACCAGGCGGTAATTCCCGTTTGATCTTTGTATCCCTGCATAATGACCGGTTGCAAGGTAATCGAACCCCATGGCTAATGCTTTCTTGAGGAGTGAGCCGAACTTGATGTGTCTGTTGCACTCGATGCAGGGATTCGGTGTCCTGCCCATGCCGTACTCGCTGAGAAACGGGTCTATGACGAAATCCTTCAGGTCAGGGGCAAAATCGAGGACATGGTGACTGATGCCTAGAGACTCGCACACACGTCTGGCGTCTTCTATCTCCTGCGGGCCGCAGCAACGGATCTTGCCGGTTTCGTTTATCTCCACACCGAGGCACATGGTGACACCTGTCACCTTGAAACCCTGATACTTCAGGAGAAAGGCCGCCACGGCAGAATCCACCCCGCCGCTCATTGCAGCCATGACGCGTGCCTTCACGTTTGTACTCCTTTGTCTCTCCCTGGTCGTTTCGGGAATGACTATCAGATTAGTAGCGATTATATTGCAAAACATCCGATGTCAATGGATATTGCGCCAAGGCGTTAAAAAACCATGGAGCAGGAAATGAAAGACAACAGGCTGTAATAAGGCAAGATGCTTCAAGTCAATAAAAGTTCCCAATAATGGGGCGGCTGTTGAATCGGGTCTTGGCTGCTGGAATTTATTCAGGGAATCGATGCAGGGTATGCAACATTTGTTGCGCATTTTACAGCCCGGATATTACATCTCTTTTCAGATAGAACAAAAGTTTATTTTTCTTTCTCTCTTGACAGGTCTGAGGAATACCATTATCTATCAAATCTATCGTATTACTAGTAATTAAAGAGTGAGGGGCATATGCGGCGGTTAAAAGACATGCATCAAGAGGCACAAGCTGTACTGACCATTCATGCAGATGGTTGTTGCTGTAAGTGCATGTGCCGCCCCGTGAGGCTGGGAGGGTCTGTGTAGGGTAATATCCTGCCAAGGAGAGAAGATGAAAGCCCATTCCCGGCTCAAGTGGCAAGCCGGGAATGGGCTTTTTCGTTATAAAAAGTCAAGTTTGAGAGGAGAGAAAGATGAGTGAGAAAAGATTGGATACCCTGGCGTTGCATGCAGGGCAGGAAACCCCTGACCCTTCTACGGGTGCACGGGCTGTTCCTATTTACCAGACCACATCCTTTGTATTCAAGGATACAACCCATGCAGCAAACCTGTTCGCCTTGCAGGAACTCGGGAACATCTACACGAGGATCATGAACCCGACAACAGATGTCTTCGAAAGGAGGATGGCAGCCATCGAGGGTGGCACAGGCGCCCTGGCGGTATCATCCGGCCAGGCTGCAGCGACATTTGCCATCCTGAACATAACCGAGGTGGGTGATGAGATCGTCTCTGCCGACAACCTCTACGGCGGAACTTACCAGCTCTTCCACTACACATTCCCAAAACTGGGCCGGACCGTGAAATTCGTACCATCTCAGGACCTCGATGCATTTAAGCGGGTAATCACGGACAAGACAAAGGGCATCTTCGTCGAGACCATCGGAAACCCAAAACTGGATGTCCCTGATTTCGAAGCCATTGCAAAGATAGCCCATGATGCAGGCATCCCTCTGATCGTGGACAACACCGTGGGAGCCGGCATCGTCAGGCCCATCGACTTCGGCGCAGACATCCTCGCCTCCTCTGCCACCAAGTTCATCGGCGGTCATGGAACATCCATCGGCGGCATTATCGTAGACGCGGGAAGATTCGACTGGGGGAGCGGCAAGTTCCCGGGCTTCACCGAACCCGACCCGAGCTATCATGGGCTCAAGTTCTGGGACACGTTCAGAGACTTTGGCGATTTAGGCAACGTTGCCTTCATATTCAAGGCCCGGGTGCAGTTGCTGCGTGATATCGGCGCCACTCTCAGCCCATTCAATGCATTCCTGTTTCTCCAAGGACTCGAGACCCTGCCCCTCAGGCAGCGCAAGCACTCAGAGAATGCCCTCGATGTCGCACGATTTCTGAAAAGCCATCCTCTTGTCAGCTGGGTCAACTACCCCGGCCTCGAGGATCATGTGAGCCATAGAACGGCAAAAAAGTATCTCAAGGGCACCTATGGCGCGCTCGTGGGGTTCGGCATCAAGGGCGGCCTGGAGAGCGGAAAGAGTTTCATCAACTCGGTCAAGCTGCTCTCTCATCTTGCAAACATCGGTGATGCCAAGAGCCTCGTTATCCACCCGGCCTCGACCACCCATCAACAGCTTTCAAAACAAGAGCAGGAATCTACCGGTGTCACGGAGGATTACATCAGGCTGTCAATCGGCCTTGAAGATATCGAAGACATCAAGGAGGACATAGATCAAGCACTGAAACAGGCTGTAAGGCAGGCATCTTAACTTGAGGCAAACAAGGGGCAGAGGAATCATCGTGCAACAGTCGCCGTATAGAGATTCCTCTGGTATCCCCTACAATATACTGTGAGGTGACAATATGAACATTTTCCAGGACATCACAAAAACGATCGGTCGCACACCTCTTGTCAGGCTGAACCGAATAACAAAAGGACTCGGTGCCGACGTGCTCGCCAAGCTGGAATCATTCAATCCCTTGAGCAGTGTCAAGGATCGCATCGGCGTATCCATGATCGAAGACGCCGAGAAGAGAGGGCTGATCACTGATAAATCGGTCATCATCGAACCCACCAGCGGCAATACCGGGATCGGCCTTGCCTTTGTCGCCGCGGCCAAGGGCTATAGACTCATCCTCACCATGCCGGAGACCGCCAGCATGGAACGCCGCCAACTCCTGCAGGCCCTCGGCGCCGAACTCGTCCTGACCCCGGGAGCCGAAGGCATGAAAGGGGCGATTCAGAAGGCGGAGGAGCTGAGCCGATCAATCCCCGGGGCGATTATCCTCCAGCAATTCGAAAACCCTGCGAATCCTGAAATCCATCGCAAGACAACCGCCGAGGAGATCTGGAACGACACGGATGGAAAAGTCGATATCGTCGTGGCCGGTGTCGGGACAGGCGGCACTATCACCGGTGTGGCCGAAGTCATCAAGTCCAGAAAGGCCGATTTCAAAGCCATAGCGGTAGAACCCGAAGACTCGCCGGTCCTCTCAGGCGGTAAGCCCGGTGCACACAAGATTCAAGGTATCGGTGCGGGATTCGTTCCCGGTGTGCTCAACAGGGATATCATCGACGAGGTCATAAAGGTCGCGGATGCCGATGCGGGAATCATGGCACGCAAGCTTGCCCGGGAAGAAGGCATCCTTGCCGGCATATCCAGCGGTGCAGCCACATGGGCAGCCCTCGAGGTGGCAAAAAGGCCGGATAACAAAGGAAAGCTTATCGTTGTCGTTCTACCCGACACTGGAGAGCGCTACCTGTCAACGTGGCTTTTTAAGGACTAGTGAACCGCGCAAGGATTTTTTAGCCAGTATTCATGTCATGGATCAAGGGGCAGGATGGTTAACTATAGATCTATCCTGATGAAAACAAACAGTGCAGTAGCCGGCCTCTTGCGACGATGCAGAGATTTGTTCATGAAGCGATGGCTGCTTCGCCTTGGCCGGCCGCTTAATTTCAAGTGCTGCACCGGCTCTGCATGCAGGCAGTGGCAGAGGCGGCTCCCTGCGGGCCTGGTCATGCGGCGGGCTTGAAGAGACATTCATCGAGACCGTTGCCGCATGAAAAGGCACCGAGGACGGTGCAGCAGTGAAATCCTGCATATTTCTTGTTTTACCGCCAGCGGAAACGGATGATTTTTCTCTCATACAGCATGCCTGGAGGCTTACGACAAAAGCCAATCCCGGATCGGGCATAGGTGCGTTTTTGTCCATATCGATTAGGTATGAATAACCTCTGATTATTACTTCTAGTTATTTGCTTCACCTCTTCAATATTGTTAACTTGGCGTTCATGCATGACATCGTGGATCGCTGCTTCCAGATAGATTTTGCCATCTTCATCCCGGATCCTGACCGGCCGGCGCATATTCAAGAGATGGTGAAGAAGAATCAGGCTGACAGTATTATCCACTCCGGTCCGTACTTCCGCCGGTCCTGCCTGATGGAAGCCGTAGCTCGGGCGCTCAAGGGAATAGACGTATCAGCTCCGCAGATCAATACCGCCGCCTACAACATGGAAAACACAGGCCGAATCAAGACCCGTGCTGATGCATTCGTTCAATGCACAAATAAACAACAACATACCATACAGGAGGGAATGATGAAGAAAGTAACGTTTATCACAGTATTTGCGGCCCTATGCGCTTTTCTTGCCGCAGGTAGCATTCAGGCATCCGAACTGGATCGGTTCATCGGGATGAAGGGCAAGATCGATATTGCGGGAGGCACCGCACATATCCCGGTAATGAACGATGCGGGCAAGAATATCATGAAGTTCAACCCCGATATCAGGATCACCGTTGCCGGTGGGGGTTCCGGCGTAGGCGTACAGAAGGTGGGCGAAGGCCTTGTCGATATCGGCAACACCGGCCGAGCCGTGAGCGAGGCGGAAAAAAGCAAGTACGGCCTGGTATCGTTCCCGTTTGCCATCGACGGCGTCGCTGTGGTGGTCAACCCGAAGAATCAAGTAAAAGAGCTTGCCACCGAGCAGATTCAGAAAATATTTTCAGGCCAGGTCGTAAACTGGAAGGATGTCGGCGGTGCTGACGCGCCCATTCACCTTTTCACCCGCGACGAGGCCAGCGGAACCCGGGAAGTATTCTGGGAGAAACTGCTCAACAAGGGTGACGTGGCTCAGAGTGCCAATATCGTGGCCTCAAACGGAGCCATGAAGGTGGCTGTTGCCGGGGACCCTCATGCTATCGGCTATCTGGGGATCGGCCATATCAGCAAGGATGTAAAGGCCATTGTCATCGACAAGGTAGAGCCTTTGCAGGAAAACGCCAAAAGCGGCGTCTACAGGGTGACGAGAAACCTGTATATGAACACCAAGGGGCAGCCCACTCAACTTCAACAGGCCTTCATCGACTACATTCTAGGCCCGGATGGAGCCGAGATCTGCAAGAAGTACGGCTATATTCCCATATCGGAATAATCCAGACGGAACCGGGTTTGGCAACCAGAAAGGCACGTTGCAGGCATGCTTGAAAAATGGATTGAACGTGTACTTTTTGTTTCCATGCTCTTCTGCGCCTTGTGCATAACAGCGGTTTTCGGGTTCCTCGTGTATTTTTCCTGTCCGCTGCTTTCAAATGCCAGGGGCCTGGCCGGAATTTTCAGTAGTGTTTGGAAACCTTTCATAGGAGAATTCGGTATTCTCCCCATGCTGGCAGGCACCTTCAGCCTGGCGTTCCTGGCGCTGGTGCTTGCCTGCCCCCTGGCGATCGGCATCACCTGCTTCATACAAGGCCTGGCCCCGGCAAGGCCGGCGAACGCCGTACGTTCGCTGGTGTATTTCATGACCAGCATCCCTACAGTCATTTACGGTTTCGTCGCTGTGTTCGTCCTGGTGCCGATTATCAGGGATACGTTCAATCGAGGTGCCGGGTTCTGTCTGATGACTTCCGCCATTACCCTTTCCATGCTGATCATCCCCACCATGGTGATCACCCTTGAAGCGGATATGCGTCAGAGAGCCGAAGAGGTTCGCTTGGGCGCGCGGTCTCTCGGATTGACTCCCGCCCAGGAACTGCTCTGGATATTGCTGCCATGTTCCGGCCGGGGGATTGTCGTTGCGATGGTTCTTGGCTTCGGCCGCGCTGTGGGCGATACGCTGGTGGCTCTCATGGTGGCGGGCAATGCGCCTGTCATCCCGCAATCGCTGCTGGATTCCATCCGCACGCTCACCGCGCATATCGCCCTGGTGGTGGCGACCGATTCACAGGACCAGGCCTACTATTCCATATTCGCTGCAGGCCTTCTGCTCTTTCTGATCATGGCACTTTTGACCGTGCTCATCCGAACCATCGGCGGCAGGTTCGGGCAAAGAGAAAAACGTCATGAACGTGCGTCCTGAGCATGCATTGACGTTTTTTTCCTGGCTGGCCGCGGGCATTGTCATGACGGCCGTCTTCATTTTGATCGGATACCTCCTCATAAAGGGCTTGCCCATCATGAGCCCCGCACTCTTTTTCGGAGATACCCCTTGGCGGGCCGCCGTCATGGGTATTGAGCCGGTCTTTGACGGCATCTACCCGGCTGTGGCCGGCACATTCATCCTCATCGCATGTTCGTCGTTCATTGCCATTCCCGTGGGCGTCTTCTGCGGAATCTATCTGGCGGAATATGCGCGCGGGCCGTTAAAAAACATCTTCAGCTTCATGGTGGACCTGCTTTCCGGCATGCCTTCCATCGTCATGGGCCTGTTCGGCTTTGCCCTGATACTCCTGATGCGCAGGACCCTGTACGCCCAAGCCAATACTTCGATTCTGCTCTCATCGGCATGCATCGCCCTGCTCATCCTGCCGTACTTGATCCGCATGACTCAGGTCGCCCTGGAGAGTCTGCCTGAGAGCACCCGGCTATTGGGGCCGTCGCTGGGGTATACACGCTGGCAGAATATTTGGCATGTTTTATTGCCCGCATCGAGCACCGCGACTTTCAGCGGCATCATCCTGTCCATCGGCCGGGCCGCTGAAGACACCGCCGTCATTATGCTTACCGGTGTTGTCGCCAATGCAGGCATTCCCAGGGCATTGTCAGATAAATTTGAGGCCCTGCCATTCAGCATTTTTTACCTGACGGCAGAGCATAGAGACGAGCTGGAACTGCAACGTGCTTTCGGAAGCGCGCTGGTGCTCCTGACCCTGACCGCCACGCTTTTTCTCATTTCCTATTGCATTCAGAGAAGATTCAAACGTCGTTGGGAGCTTGGAGAGTGAACATGCAGACACCAGTCATATCCATGGCAAACTTAAGCGTTGCTTTTTTCGGCAGGACAGTCCTGAACGGCATAGATTTGGAGATACCCGGCAACTCGATCACCATAATCATCGGTCCGTCGGGTTCAGGTAAGACCACGCTGCTCAGGGCCGTAAACCGGCTCAACGAGGAATTTGCCGGCTGCTCCAGTTCAGGGACCATATGGATCGAAGTCTCGGAGACGATGGCGGACATTTATGCCGACCTGCACCTGAGCAAGCTCAGGCGCGTGGCCGGCATGGTGTTCCAGTCGCCCAACGTGTTCCCTTTATCCATTCGGAAAAACCTGCTCGCCCCCCTCAAGGTCATGCATTCACTCAGCCGCTCTCAGCGGCATGAACGCATGGAACAGGCACTTAAGGAAGCCGAACTCTGGGATGAGGTTTGCGATCGGCTGGATGATAGTGCGCTGACACTCTCGGGCGGGCAGCAGCAACGCCTGTGCCTTGCAAGGGCGCTTGCGCTCTCGCCAAGGATATTGCTGCTTGATGAACCCACCGCATCCCTTGATGTGCGCTCAGCGGCCAAGATTGAAGAATTGCTAATGAAGCTCAAGGAGCGCTACACCATCCTGGCCGTATCCCACAGCATCCGGCAGGTGAAGCACATCGCGGACAGGGCCGTCATCCTCTCCGCCGGGCAGATGATAAAAACGCTCGAACGCAGAGAGCTTGAAACCCCGGGTCTGCTGGAAGGGCTCGTGGATGAGATCTTCTGAATGAACAGTGATCAACCCTCTCCAAGATTCCAGCAATCCAATTCCACATCCTGTACCGGATATCCGAACGGTTCCGGAAATGCCGTGAGCATGCCGTTTGAGCCCCGGTCACATCCCATGTTGCGTCTTCCGTGCATCCAAACTTTTCTATGAAACCTGCATTGAGAGCGCAGCCATGAGAGCGAATGATCTCCATTTGCTGCGCCTTGGGTTTGCCGACCGCAACCCTTTGCAATGTCGACAAATATTCGATTTGATTTCTATCACTGTGTCACCGATATAACGGTAAAAGCATGTAAAATAATATGGTCATATTATATGACAAAAAGAATATTCTATCCGAAAAGGAAGGTTGCTCATGAAGGAGTATACGAAGGAGTTTTTCCTGCGTCCATTCCTGTTTCAGGAAGGGATCACGTATCTCGTGCTGGTGCCTACGGTCGTCATGTTTTTCCTCCCCATTTCCCAAGGGTTCAGGGAACATTTTCTCGAAGGAATCACCCTGGTTTTCCTCCAGACCGTGATCTCGGTGGCACTGGGGGCGTTGGTCAAATATCGCCTGGTGAGTCCTGCAGTCAGGGTGATGGAAGACAGAGAATCCGATGAGCGCGAGGCAAGATATGCCCTGCGCTGTGCCTCGATCCTGCCCTTTGCAGAGGCGGCCCTCATATTCATCAGGTGGGCGGGTATCGCATGGCTGTCCGTGGTGGTGACGCTCTACATGAAAGGCTACCTGCCGTTCAATCTCCTCATCTTCGGGGGCAATATCCTGGGCATGACCGGACTGTCCGGGATGGCGCTCTACTACCTGATGGCCGAGAACAGCCTTGCGCCCTTCTACCAGGAGTGCAGCAGAAGGGGAATACTGGCCGACGGCACGGGTTATCTGAGAATCAGCCTCAACCAGAAGCTCTTTGCCATCATTCTCCTCATCGCAATCCCTCCCATCGGTGATCTGATCGGCACCATCTACCTCTCGATATTCACCGGCGTGTCGCTCTCCGCCATTCAGATGAGCTTCCCTCTCATCTTCCTTCAAACCATCATCATGACCTTCCTCAATGGGTATCTGCTCATGAAGGGGGT
>ENA-UPXM01005759-UPXM01005759.1-activated-sludge-metagenome-genome-assembly--contig:-NODE-5759-length-11887-cov-4.401707_pt1 | contig 11887 bp, 11 predicted proteins | sample MGYA00238178_ERZ772708 | MGnify/ENA primary metagenome ERZ772708 (study PRJEB29002, sample SAMN05720212) | activated sludge metagenome | isolation source: anaerobic digester from wastewater... | reverse complement strand
TTCTTCAATACATTTTGAAATATTGAAAGATTACTTTCAATTGATGCTTTTCTTGCTTTTTTATACTTTAAACACGATTTGAGTGCTTTTATTTCGGATTCAATTTGACTAATTTTTTCTTCAAGTAATTTGACATCTTTTCGTCGATCTTGCATGTATGCTTCAACACCAACAATTGGCTTCAAATTATTTGATCGACAATACATAAAAAAAGACGGATGTGCACCAATACTTCCATGATCTGTAATTGCAACTGCAGGCATGCCAATTTCTATTGCTTTCTTTGCATATTGAGTCGGCTTACCAATACCATCTTTCAAAGAAAAATCACTATGTAAATGAAGGTGAACAAAATCTTTTTTCTCACCTGTTTCATATAGTTTTTGTTTTAAATCTTCAAGATTTTCATACTTCATTATAAATCACCATTTTTCTTAGCTGTTTCAACAATTTTAGTTATTAATGAAAAATGCTTTTCATAAAGATGACCACTATTAGATATCCAAATGAGTTTTCCCATTTTAAGATCGGTATATGTATTTTGTAAATCTTTCAACAACCTACTTTGAACAGTTGAAAACCATGGAAAATCTGAGAAGAATCCATACATCATATCAGTACTTCTCATTTCGACAATCGAAACTAATTTATTATCTCTTATAAAAAACTGTTGTGCCAATGTACAAATAAAATCAGACCGACCATTTTCATTATATTCGTAGTGCATAGATGGTCTATTGTAAATCATTATTGCTCTTCTCGAAAATGAATTCTTGATGAGCTCTTTTAATGTATTTTCATACTGATTGAAGTTTTCTTTACTATAAATTAAATACCCATAATTACTATTTACAGTTTGCTTGTCGTCCTTTGTACAAACATCCAGCCATAGTTTTGCGTGCTGACCAATATCTTTTACACACAAATCTTGACTGTCATACCATTCAATTTCTTTTTGAATGTATTTTTCAGGCGATTTTCTTATGTTATAAAAATTAAGCATTGGTTGAAGTGGATTTAATTCTAGTCTCAATCCCAAAATTTCAACAGTTTTTACACCTGTTTTATCAATTACAAAATTTTCGTTCTTGATCTGATTATTGAATTCTAAAAATACATTTTCGATTACTATTTTTTCGTTACCATTTTGAAAATTTTCGTCAATTGCCTCTAATTTCACAACTTTATGACCACAAGTATCACACAAATACTCAACAAAATTGTTGTGAGAATCTAAAGCTTTAATTACATTTTTGAAGATTTTAGCGCTGCATTTATCACAAGTTTTTGTCACGTTAAGCTCCTTTTTAAGAGTACATTTAATCTTATATTTTTATTTTCGACAACTTTACATAAAAAAGGCTGACATTGAATGTCAGCCTTAAATTTAGCAAGAAATTAATTCTTGCGCAATTTTATTATTCAGAATCGCTTGTGTCTTCAACATACTGTTCAAGGTCAATCTGACCATTAACAATCTGTTTGAAGTTCTTGAGCGGGCGAAACTTTACGACATCCTTGGCAGGAATCTGAGTCATTTTGCCAAAAGACTTACGTTCAGTTTCTTTCTTGTGAACCTTAACAAACTTTCCAAAACCAGGAATCTTGACATATCCTTTGTCAAGCAAACCTTTCTTTACTGCATAAATCACTGCCTGAATGGCAACCTTTGATTCGCGACGTGAAAGGCTTGTTACTTCCTGTACAACGGTGATGAGATCAGGCATACGAAACTGCTCATCTTTTTTACGACGACGATTCGTTGTTGCTGCGGTCTTTTCTTTCTTCTCGGCCATCTTAAACCTCCTATTAGGTTAAGGATTGAAATATTTGAAACTAACTAATCTTTTCATTTAACAGTGGTATTATACACCTTTTTTCATTTTGAATTTACAGTCTTTGAAAGTCTCGTATTGGTAGGTACGTATGATGCTGTTTTATGATTGCAGATAGTCATGTTATAAGAGGCTATTAAAAGTAAAAATTGAGTTTTACGAAAACACTGCAACAAACTCGTTGAATTTTTGTAATAACGAATTATAAGAATATTTCTTAAACATGTTTTTTAAAGTGATAAAATCAGGTTTTGGAGTTTCAATTTGTAAATCTATATCTAGATCAGTCGCAATTTGTACTAGTTTGCGGGAAAGAATTAAACTCTCTTTTGAATTATTAATCTTCTCTTGCATTTTCTTAGATAATGGCTTTTTAACACCATCAACTAACTTAAAATGAACGTCAGCTTTAATAATATCTTCGACGGATCCATTTCCGCGAATTAACTCAGTTGCTGTCTTTTTACCTATACCATCAATTCCAGCAACATTATCTGATGAATCACCGGTAAGTGCTAACCAGTCAGCAAACAGTCTTGGTGGAATTCCATAAATTTCTTCTACAGTTGCAGGCGTCATCAAACGATCTTCTTTATCTTTACCAGCATTAGGATTTATGACATTTACATATTTACTAACTAATTGATTGAAATCTTTATCGCCTGAAATGATGACAACTTTATAACCCTTAATTCTGCCTTGCTTTGATAATACACCAATAATATCATCTGCTTCAATTCCAGGAACTGTCGACTGCATTACACCCATAACACGTAAAAAATCTTTTGTCAAATGTAATTGATACATAAATTCGTCAGATTTTTTCGCTCTATTTGCTTTGTAATCAGCACTTAATTCAGATCTAAAACCTTTTCCTCCACCGTCCCACACAACTATAAGTTTATCTTCATATCCTTTATGCATATTTACAATTTTAAGGAATGAAAATAAAAAACCATACGTTGCACCCGTAAACACAGTTTCACCGTCAATTTCAGCCGATAAAGACTGAAATGACGGCACATGAAACGTCCGACTCAGCAAGTGATTTGCATCTATTAATATGAGTTTTTTCATTATGAATCTAATCTGAATCTAAATGTAAATTTCTATTCCTCTGAACTTTCAACTTTATCTTCAACTTTTTCAGTCACTTCTTTTGCATCTTCTTTTTCTTTTCGGCCTTTTACTTTCAATATTTTGTCAGCGTCTTCCCAGTCAATACCGAATTGATGCAAAATCAATGAAAAATCTTTTACGTCATGATCAACGGTTTTTCGATACTGTTTTGAATTTTCGTCAAAACCTTCGGGCGGTACATGCAGCAATTCATGAAAAATCAGAAGATATTTTTCTGATACTGTTTTCAATACCCAATTTTCGATATGCACTGCAAGTATATAATCAATATTTGCGAACAGACCAAACATTGGTTTTACAGGAGCTACAAAAGCTTGCTTTTTGGATTTTTTCCTTGAAAAAGCAACGTATCCGATTCTACTTGGTCGAATATGTGAAAGATGCTCGGGATACAGTTCGATCAGTTCGCTGACAATAGGCTTGATATCGTCTTGCTTTGCCCATTTTGGTAGCTTAATTCCACCATCATCTTTCTTTTCTTCTTCATCAGGATCATCGAGAACGATATTTTTTGGCGTCGGCATACTAACCTCCTTTATTGGTTAAAAAGAGATTATATGCCGAAATAATTGAGGATTTTATAGTGAACTACCCCGACTTAAAGAAGTCGGGGACTTCTTGTTTATAAGGTTAAAAGTTGATTGATAGGGCATATTAAAACATGCAGGCTTCGATAAACCATTCAGGAAGGATTTGTCGATTTTTTCTTATGAAACTTCTAGCACCGCTATCAAACAAATAAGCGGTTCCCCAGTCGTTTTCTGAACGGAATATTCTGCCGTAACTTTGAACTAATGTCAAACACGTCTGCCAAATATACCATTCAGGATCAACTTTCATTCTTCTTGCAACCTGTTTATCGCCAATATACAAATATGGAATCTTTACAATGATTTCCCATCGTGCAAGGTCATCTTTTAAATCTAGTCCTTCTGTCATTGAAGGTGATACTAATACCAGAGGCTTTGTTGACTTTATGAATTTTTGAAGAATATCTTCTCTATTTTCTGAAGTATGAAATAACAGTCTCGGACTAGAACAATTATTTTCAATGTAATTAGCAATTTTATACGAATGACAATGAATTAGTCCTTTTTCTGCTTTATGATAATTCAAAGCTTTAATTACATCATTCACTACATTAGGAAGCGTTTCATCCAGGTTATTCATATTCATATAACCTGTATTTGTAAAGTACAACCGTCTATTTTCAGGTGGAAAAGTTGAAGGTACTCTAATAAATTCGGCTTCTTGATGATCAATACCTAAGCTCTTACAAAAGCTTTTATGATCTAAAATTGTAGCTGACAAATACAATCTATGTTCGCCGAAATTTAACAATGAATCAGCGGCAAATAAATCAATAGTTAATGGTCTAAATACTACTCTCTTATATTTTAATTTTTTTGTTTTCTCTATTGTAAATATCCATTCAACAGTGTTCAGCGTATTTAAAAACACTCTCATTCTTCGAACTAATCTGTCCAGTTCTTCAGTTTGAGATGTTAATTCCTGCGCTTCACCTGCTAACTTTTCGAATTCTAAAGAACTCTTACTCAACTTAATTCTATAATTATTTAGTTTTTTCAATTCATCAATTTTATCAGCAAGTAAACTTGCTAAATGTGTTACGTGTTCTTGAATCCAATGTTCATATTCAGTAAGCTCTTCAAATGTTGGTATTGACACACTGTATCCAACTCTCTTAAACATATATTCAGAAAGTAAAAATTCAATTTGACCCATTAGTTCAGATTCAATTTGATGACAATTTGATACTAAAATATTATTTGCAAAATAATTATGATTATCTTCAACTTCAATATTATATCGATATTTTTCTTTATCTTTATTTATTTTACCATTAAATTTCTTACATTTTTCAATTTTCAATATTTTTACATCGTGATTGTAAATAAATTTATGAATTTTATTTTGAGTCTGATCCCATAATTCATCATTAAAATCATCATTTGTTAAATATAGACAATCAAAATTTTTAGATTTATAAGCTTCAATGGTTTTTTTAATTTCATCTAGTGTATGCCAATAATGAATGTCACCAACTTCAATTACTTTTCTTTGTCGTCTAACTTTGAAATCAGGATTTTTATTCCATGGTTTATTATTTTTTGTACCAATATTTAGCCAAAATTTTCCATCCCCTGTATAAGCTAAATCTGGTATTTGTAAATCAATAAGTTTTCTTTCAAAAATTGTTGGTGTCCAAACTTTTCCTTTAGCTTTTTTAGGAGCATTAATCCAATTTTGTCTAATTTTTTGTTTTTCTTTTTCTGATTTTTCATTAAAAGTTTTTCTTAAACTTTGTTTCATTTTTTCAACAACGTCTAAGTTAAAGCTTGGATTATTTTTTTTCATTCTATCACTTAATTTTTTTCGATTTTCTACACTCATTTTAGTATTTTGTAATGCTTCTTTAATTTTGTTTATTCTATTTTTCCTATCATTTATAGATAGATTATCCCATTGTTTTTGTCCACCATTATTGTGTTTCATAAAATAATGAAGACTAAAAGCATTATTAGTTTAAATTCTTTATGACATAAAATACAACTGCAATTTGAATTGTGGTTTTTTAAAGAGCCTGATATTCGTTCACTATATTGTTTTCTTTTATTAGAGTCATTTAATATTCTATGTCTAGCTTTTTTAATATTTTTTATTCTTTCATTTTTATTTTTATGCCATGCAGAATGAATTTTTAATGAATGTGGATTAGAAAAAGATCTACTGCAATCTTTACAATAATGTTTTTCAAATTTATCAGCAACATCAAATTTAATGATATCATTAAGTGTTAATTCTTCAGCTATAACATAACCTCTATTTTTTGTCCATACTTTATGATTTGATGTTAATTTTAGTGTAGCTATTTTACCATCAATTTTCACTGTAATTTTATACCATATATCTTTTTCAGTTACTTCGTTTCTAAATCGTCTTAAAATTTTCTTTTTTTCATATATATTCTTTTGTTCATTAAATGACATTACATGTGTAATATTTTCATTTCGATATATTTCTTCAATTTTAACTAATTCATTATCATTAGTCCAAATAAGAGCACTTCCAGGTAAACACTCATCACAAATTAATAATTTTCGAGGTTTAAAAGATTGATTTGGATCACATTCTGTAACATTAAGAAAATAAGAATAATTCATTAATGCAACAATTGAATTTATAGTTCTTCTTTTTGCATTCTGATATAAACACGTTCCGTTTTTATAACAATCTTTTCTTGCAGCTTCATAACATTCATTACATTTTGCCGGTTCGCCAAGAAATGTACATTCATAATTTCCTCGACCTTTCATAACTGCAACTTCTAATCCTTCTTCAAAATCTCTAGTATATTGATCTTGCAAAATTTTTTGTGAAGTTAAACAATAAGAATTATTTGACCATAATCCTGAACTTATGGCAACAGGTGATTTTCCTGAACCTGTCGGCATTTCAACAATAATATCTTTCACATTATTTTGAATTAAATTTTGAATTTCTAATAATGTTTCTTTTTGTCGTGGTCGATATGTAGGAAATGGAAAAAAATCAGTTATAAGTTTATTATCATATCTTGCAATCATTATTTTACCTTTAATGTTTGTTCAAATATTGTAATTACATTGCGTATGTCAAAAGGTTGAAGTTTTTCGATTTGTTCATCCAATATTAATTGCAATTCTGTTAATGACATATCACTTAATTTATTAATACAAGCTGTTAAGTCAAATGCATCACTAACTATATTAGATTGAAGTATGAACTTATCAATTCCTTTTTGTTCTTTTAGACCAATACCTATTACCCCGTTTGCTGCAACTTCATGAATCCTTTGTGTAATATAATTCAAAATTAAATAAATCTTTCATGTCAACCTCCTAAACAAAGTGTTATCGAATAGCATTAGTCATGTGAATAGTCATTGATGGTACAAGGGATTTATTTCTTCATAAGCAACTTTAGCTCGTAAATAGTCATCGATCTCTTTTTTCGAAAGAGGTCTAGTTTCGTTGTCTTTTATTTTTTGGCAAAGGCTTTGGCATCCTTACCAGTTAATATTGGAGTAGGTTTAATAGGAAGGGCCATAATTTATTTTTTCATGTCAAAAAAGTATTGTCAGGACTTGTTACATTTGAAGATGACAAAACGCCCACAATCCCAGACACCACAAGCACAAGTCAACAGCTACTTCGGTAATTCACTGTATTTCATCAAGCCAATCAAAATAATCTTCCATTGAATGTTCACCTGATTCTAAATCACCACCCATTGAACCTGAACCTTCAGGTTCGTTTGCATTATTGAAATAAATCTTTTTGATATCATTATCTTTAAAGATTTTCTTCAATTGACTTTTTGATTGACTTGAAATTGTTTGTTCCTGACAGAAAGGACAGGTTTCATTTTCAGTTTCAATTTCTGTTGGCAAGTATTTTAATCCATCTTTTACCCAATCCGAATTTTCAAGTTTATTGATTAAACCCGAAACCGTGCTATTTTCATTTCCAACAATCTGATTCTTAAATATTTGTTCCGTTTCGATTTCAGCGACATCAAAAACAATTGGTTCAAGTGTATTATACTTTTGAGCATTTTCTCCTGAAAGAGCCTGAACTTCTTCCTTTATATTGTCAGTTGTTTTTGTTGGCTTACTATCGGGCTTCTTCAAGCTTTCAATGTAGCTCAATAACTTGTTACCATCATTTCTATAGCCTTCAAGACAAAATTCTAATACTCTGTCGCCACCTGTATAGTTCTTTTTGATTTCCCAAACTTTGTCTTTTGCTTTCTCGTGCTTTGCAGATATGGTTTCGGTTTCTTTTTTTAAGTCCGCATTTTTTTGATTTTTTTCAGCATCAAGTCTTTTGATTTCCTTTTCTGCATTTAAAATCTTTGTTTCTGCCTCCTTGTTCTCTTTTGATAAAGTAAAAATACCCTTTAATGCTTCGGGCTGATAAAAGTTGTCTTGAATGAATGTTTGATTGTAAACTAATATTTCTTCATCAGGATTCAGGCCTTCAATAGAGCATGCTTTAAAATCTTGTTCGGTTTGTTTGTATAGAAAATCAGAAAAAGTGCTTTTACCAGTTCCATTTAAACCATATACAAGATTCACCTTCATGTCTGTTTCCAAAACAGCAGGTTTCTTGTAACAGGCAACGCCATTCAATGTAACTTTGGTAATCATATTGCTAAACTATATGAATTGATTCTGTTTTTATTAAATTAAAAGCACCATGTAATACTGATTTTTTTAAATTTTCAAGCATCGCTAGTTTCTTATTTTGGTCGTAAATTGCTTGATTAATAGATTCAAAAAGATAATCAAGTTTTTCAATTATTTCTCTTTGAATTTCAATTGGTGGAATAACAAGCGGTGTATTTAAAATGTCTTCCTTTCTTAAGTTTGTTTGATTTTCACCGTTATTAAAGGCTAACAAATATTTGTGTCTGTTAAGTTGGTAGTATAAAAATTTCTTCTCAAATCTTTTAGACCTAATTGCACAGATACGCTGATTAAGAGTATAAACTTCATTTTCATCAATTAAATAACATTTGGCTAATGCTTTCCCATTTGGAACATCACTCATCACCATTACAACGTCACCTTCAAAAAGAGGGAATAACTGTTCTTTTGTTCTTTTGAATGTTTCGCCTTCACTGGAAATGAATTTGGAATTGACAACGATAAAATCGCCATCTTCGTCAATTACCTTTTCATGAGCTTTCCCATTAAAAAAATCGCAACACATACCAAGTGTTGTTTTTTCCCATTCTGATGAATCAATATTTAGTAAAGAATTAAGATTTTCTGTAAACGAGTGGTTTTTTATTGTCGCTTTAATTGCTTCTTCTAGTGTTTCAATTTCTTCTATCAAATCTGTAGGAAGCAAATTGAAAATTTCTTCTTCCTTGTTTGGATTAATCACAGATAAATCAAATGATTTTCGATTGATTGTATCTACATCAACAAACCAAGAATGATTTGTAATTTTCTTTTCAGCAAACGAATTAATAAATTCCTTTAAATCGTTGTCGTTAATTGGATTGTTTTTCCCTAAACTTCTTTCGATGTCTAACTGATAATACCAAATTCTTTTTGTTGGAGTTCCTTTTTGAAAAAATAGAACTATAGTTTTTTGACCTACCCCAGTGAATGTTCCAACAGGCAAATCGAGTATAGCTTGAACATCGCAACTTTCTAATAAATGTTTTCTTAATGAAATAGATGCATTGTCGGCATTACTCAAAAAAGTATTTTTGATAACAATACCTGCTCGTCCACCAGCTTTCAAACTTTTGATAAAATGCTGTAAGAATAAAGAAGCCGTTTCACCAGTTTTGATGTCGAAGTTTTGTTGCACTTCTTTTCGTTCCTTACCTCCAAATGGTGGATTGGCAAGTATTACATTGTAACGGTCTTTTTCCTGAATGTCTCTGATGTTTTCAGTCAGCGTATTGGTGTGAATGATGTTTGGGGCTTCAATGCCGTGCAAAATCATGTTCATTACACCAATAATGTAAGCTAAATTTTTTTTCTCTTTTCCGTAAAGTGTGTTTTCCTGTAAAGTTTTCAGGTTGGCAGTGTTTTTCTCCATGCGGTCATACATGTATTCGTATGCTTCGCATAAGAAGCCCGCACTTCCGCAGGCTGCGTCATAAATCTTTTCGCCAATTTGTGGGTTCAACACTTCAATAATGGCACGAATCAATGGACGTGGCGTGTAATACTGTCCGCCATTGCGACCAGCATTGCCCATGTTTTTGATTTTGGTTTCATATAAGTGGCTAAGTTCGTGCTTGTCTTTAGAACTGCCGAAAGGCAGTTCATCAGTCATTTCAATAATCTCACGAAGATTATAGCCACTTTTTACCTTGTTTTTCAGTTCGCTGAAAATCTCCCCGATTTTAATAGATTTCGGATTGTCGCTGGCTTTCTGTTTAAAACTTGCCAAGTATGGAAACAACTTCAAGTCCACAAACTGCACCAAGTCGGGCCCAGTCATGGCTTTGTGGTGGTCAAGTTTTCCGTCTGCTGTTTTAGGCATTGCCCAATTAGGCCAACGGTATTGCTCGTCCAAAATGTATTGATATTCTTTTCCTTCCAAAGCGGCTTCGTCTGCTTTTTTACTTTCCAATTGGTCAAGGTAACGCAAGAACAACACCCAAGAAGTTTGTTCAATGTAGTCCAGTTCGCTGTCTGCACCTGCGTCCTTGTAAAGTATGTCGTCTATGTTTTTAAAAGTCTGTTCAAACATGTCTTCCTCTTTGCATTTGAATTCTGTAGCCCGCCAAGGACGGCGGGCGTCCTGTATTTTTCTTCGCGGGGGTAAAAATATTTATATTCTTCATTCCTTATCTCTTTTTTCTTGGTCTTAGCCGCCCAAGCATTTCACACAACGTGCCGCGGCACGCTTGCTGTACTGTAAAGTAATGCGGAGTCTTCGGAGCTTTACTTTATGGTATGGCAAGCTGCCGCTGTTATGCGTCTGTAAATTTGCACCATCTTATTCTCTTTTCTGGCGGCGATCTTATTCATTTTATTATTTATCATATACAAAATAAATTATATCCTTTTAATATGTTTTATGATTTATTTATTGGTTACTATACATTTCTGCTGATGCTTATGTGAAATTTTAAATGATTGAAAGTTGTATTCTGCCTAATATTTTAAAAATTTTTATTTATAATTTTACGACTCCAATCATTTGGTAGCGTATCTTCGGCATAGGGGACCAACCAAATCGTCAAATAATCTTTCTCTATGATAATAGTATCTTTATTGTTTGAAATTTGACCAACATAAAAAAAACTATCATTATTCAATGATCGAATTAACGAATCATTTCTAATGAAGTAATCATATTTATAGCATTCTGTAGAATCCCTAAAATTTAGGTACTGTATCCATTTAGTTTGGCTAACGAAATTAATTTCCCAACTTCCATAATCAAAATTACTCATATGTTCAGGAGATCCTTTATAATAATTTTTAATTTGGGTCCAATTACCAACAAATATTTGGTTGCTATAACTATCTTCTGATTGTGTATGTGAACAGAGGCAAAAGAAAAGTGAAACAATTCCAAATATTATTTTCCAAATAGATTGTTGTAACAAAGTAAATACCTCTGCTTTAAAAAATTATTAAATGTTCATTTCCAAACACATAAAAAATATAATCACATTAAAAATTGGTTTTCTTTTGTTTTTCCTCGCCGCCTCTTATTCCTGGTGCAAATTTATTGCGCATAACTTCATCAAACCAGCATTCGTATCTGATGTAGTTTATTCCCCAATGACGCATAAAAGTGCGTCTTTGCCTACTTTCAGGACTCTCTCCCGGTACACCATCATTATTGGCATACTTTTTTAAAATAATTAACATATAGAATTTACGCAGTACTTTTTCTCATTTTTATTGTTTCGGCGCGTTTTTCAATCAATGACACCATTCCTCTCAATACAAACTACTTCATTTAAATTGTAAAGACAAGTATTTTCTAATCTTTGTCTATTCAATTTTAAACGAGCTATCCTTGCATCTGATAATTTTCTTTTCCTTTCGGCTATAACTCCTTTGTCTAACCCACTGTGCCTCTGTAATGGTGTTACAAATCCGATATTTCCATGGTACCGTTCATTGTTGTAATAATCAAAAAATGCTGTAAAGTACGTAATAGCCTCAATATCATCAACAAAAACACCTGGATACCTGGGATACCCTTTCACAATTGAAAATAAAGATTCAATAAAAGGATTGTCATTCGGTGTTTTTGGTCTTGAAAATTTCTGATTAATTCCAAGATCCTTGCACATCTTCATAAAGGCTTTTGCTTTCATTTGGGTACCCCTGTCATTAATCAGATCCGGCATTTTAACAT
>ENA-UPXM01005743-UPXM01005743.1-activated-sludge-metagenome-genome-assembly--contig:-NODE-5743-length-11921-cov-113.299006_pt1 | contig 11921 bp, 10 predicted proteins | sample MGYA00238178_ERZ772708 | MGnify/ENA primary metagenome ERZ772708 (study PRJEB29002, sample SAMN05720212) | activated sludge metagenome | isolation source: anaerobic digester from wastewater... | reverse complement strand
CTTCAGCCTTCAGCCTTTTCCCCTATGCTTCCGACAATTTTTCCAGTTTCAGCTTCTTTTCCAGACGCCGGTTGGCTTCTTCCAGTTTTTCCTGCGAGGAATAAACCGCGACCGAGCCGGATGGCGAGGCTTTTTCAAAATAGTCGGACAGGGCGTCCCGCACCTGACTGGGCGTTGCGGCAGTAAGCCGGTCCCGGAAGGCCTGGCGCAGGTCGTCGGTCGCGCCGCTGAAATGCCGGAACAGGGCGACATAACCGCGCCCCGAAGGATCGAGGGGCTTGTCCAGCGCGCCAAGCGCGCTGATCACGGCCTTTTCCAAATCGTCTTTTGTCATTTCGTTTTTGGAATAATATTTTTGCGCGGCCTCAAAAACATTCATCGTCTCCACGATGTGCGGATCGCGATAGGACAGAAATGCGAATATGCCCTGCGACGGGTCGAAAGACGACATTCCCCCGTAGGCGCCGCCCTGCACGCGGATATGTTTGTACAGATACGTGTTGGATAGTTCCCGCGATGCCAGCATGATCAGCGCGGAGGACGGATCGGTGTAGGCGGGCGCTTTCATCGCCGAGGCCACATAGGAAACCTGGGTGGGAACCGCGATGCCCGTGCGGACGGGCGCAAGCGTGGGCCTTTCGGGTTCTTCGCTCCGACGGCCGGCCGGCAGGCTTTCCAGAAGTTCGCCGATGGGTGTTTCCACCAGCGTGAGGCCGTCTGCATCGGCGGTCATGTTGACCGTCAGGTTTTGCCTCGTGAAGAGGATTTCCCTGAGCTGCTCCAGCTTTTCGCGCAGGGGCTTTTTGGAGGCGTCGAAGCCCTCCGCCTGCCGCTGGACAAATCGCAGCTGCGTCCGGCCGTGCCATTGCTCATCGCGATAGGCGGGCAGCGTCAGCCCTGCCGCCGCCGCCCGTTTGGCGAAAACGTGTCCGGAAGGAACGACGGAGGCGATCAGGTTGTTTTTCCGCTCGGCGATTAAATCACGCATTCTCGATTCATCGTTCAAATCCCCAAAGCAGAGAATGTCGCGGACGGTCCGGACAGCCTGCGGAACATTGCGGTAGAGCGCTTTGAAGGAAAAGACCATTTTCTGCCAGACCCGGGCCGCGTCCACGGAAAGACCGGAAGACAGGTCATAGCCGAATCCGCCCATCTGCAGGGCGATGCGTTTGGCCATCTCGTCGTAGGTCAGACCCGCCGCGCCCATGCCGCTTACGATTTTGCCAAAAAGCGGAAGGTAGATCTGCAGGCTTTCGGGAACCGAAGCGGTGTCAAACGCCAGATCGACATAGGCTATGCCGTTGGTAAACAGGTCATGCGCCAGCGCGGGGGTCGCGGCCAGAGTTTTGTGCCGGGTCGGAACCGTTTCCACCTGCCGGGGAAGGTCTTCCATTTTCAGTTTGGGCAGGCTTGCCTGGGCCTTCGATGAATCCTCCTCGGATTGAAAGGCCTTCAGACGCGCCGCCTGCTCGTCGATTGCCCGCAGCTGATCTTTCGACAAACCGGCTTTGAGCGCGGCCATCTTCTTCGTTAATTCAGCTTCGCTCTTCCGGTTGAAATCGGGATCCGGCTCCATCACCGCCAGCAGGCGATGCGGATTGTCCACCAGCCATTGTTGGGCCACTTTCTGGAAGATCTGCGGATCGTCTTTCAGGAGGAGGCGGATCTTTTCAATCACGCGCGAGAAATCGAGGCCGACCAGGGGATCGCCGTCGTAGAGCCAGGTCTGAAAAACGCCGCCCATCAGCGTAATCCCGTAAGGGTAGGAGCCGCGGGAAATTTCCTTGCCGTGAAATTCGACCTGATGCAGGATGCCCTCGATGAGTTCCGGGTCGAATCCTTCGGCGACAATCTTTTGCAGGGTGTCGAGGATCAGCTTTTCAACATTCGGGATGTCGGCGTTTTTGATGTTGCGCAGACCGGCGCAGAACATCATCTGCTTGAGATCGGATTCGATGCCGGACACGGGCGACAGATCTTCTCCCAGCCCCGAATCGACAAGCGCCCGGCGCAGGGGCGACGCGGCGCTGCCCACGAGCAGGCCGGAAAGAATGGACAGCGTAAGCGCCGTTTCAAAGTCTTTGTTTTCCGCGAGCATCCAGGCCAGATTGACGTTGGTTTTCTTCTCCGAAGGCTCATCCGGATCGATGGGATAGACGCCGGCAACCCGCCGGGGACCGGAAAAGAAAGGCTGGCTTGTGATGGACGAATCCACCTCCACCCGCTCGAAGCCGGCCAGCATTTCGGCCAGAAATTCCAAATGGTCCGCGGTGGGGATGTCCCCATAGAGGAAAAAGCGCGCGTTGGTCGGCGAATAGTATTGGCGGTGGAAATCCCGAAACTGTTCATAGGTCAGCGTCGGAATGATGTCCGGGTCGCCCCCGGAGTCCAGGGCATACACGGTGTCCGGATAAAGATTTTGCTGAATGTCCTTATACATCAGCGAATCGGGCGATGAATAGGCGCCCTTCATTTCATTGTAAACAATGCCGGAGATGATCAGATCGCTTTCGGGATCGCCGGGCTTTGCAAATTCCAGATGATGGCCTTCCTGCAGGAAGGTTTCGCGAAGCAGGCGGGGATGCAGAACAAGGTCCGTGTAAACGCGCGCCAGATTATAAAAATCCGCCTTGATCTGACTGGCTACCGGGTAAAGGGTTTTGTCCGGGTACGTGAAGGCGTTGATGAAGGTTTGCATGCTGGAACGAATCAGTTCTTTGAAGGCGTCCTTCAGCGGATATTTCTCCGAGCCGGCCAGCACACAATGCTCCAGGATGTGGGGCAGGCCCGTGGAATCCGCGGGCGGCGTCCTGAAGCCGATGGCGTAAAGGTTCTCCCGGTCCATGGCGTGCAGATGCAGCACTTTGGCGCCGGTTTTGCGGTGCTCCATTTCATAGGCGGTCAAGCGCATCGATTCGATGACTTCGACGCGCAACACGATAAACCCCTGGACGACATCGCCGCTGTGCAGACTCGGCTGCAATACATGGATGGGTGTCACGGGACGCTCCTTGAAAAAAATTTTTACCGCGGACAATCCTGAATCGTCACGCGGCGGTTTTGCGCCTGGCCTTCCGGCGTGTCGTTGTCGGCGATCGGGCGCGATTCGCCCGCGCCCAGGATGATCAGGCGATGTTCGTCGATGGCGTATTGTTCGACCAGATATTGTTTGACGCTTTGGGCCCGCCGCCTCGACAGCTCCAGGTTGAAGGCGTCGGAACCGACGCTGTCCGTATGACCGGTGATGACGAGCGTGTTTTCGGGATGCTTCACCAGATATTCCATAATCGTTTGCACGCTGCTTTTCGGGATGGCGTCCACCTGCGTGGAATTGGTGTCGAAGGCGATGCGGATGTTGACGCAGCCCGGGCGGTTGAAATCGTCGTCGAAGCCGGCCACGGGCAGCGCTTTCCCTCTGGGGCTGGAGAGCACGGGGGTTGCGGCAACCATTTTCTCCTTGGCGGCTTCCGTCACCACGACGTCCTTCGTCTCGCTGCTGAAGTAGATCTCGCCGATCAGGCCTTCGGCGGGCGTTCTGGTTCGCTGGGTGTTGATGTGGATTTGCAGGCCGGTGGTGACGCCGAGCGGTTCGCCCCCGTTGATGTCGCCGAAAAGTTTTTTGTAGTCTTCATACAGATTGCGGCGCTCCGTGTACCACTGGCCGATTTTGTCCGTTTTGTTCCTCAAAACAATGTAGCGCATTTTGTCGCCGCCGATCTGTGTGCTGCGTCCGCTCCATCCTTTGGGTGCTTCATTGTCCCAGATATAGCCTACGACCGGCGTGTTCAGCGCGGCCGGAAATCCGGTTTCTTTGAAAGCAATATAGACCTGGAGCGCCTGATCGTCGGCTGTTTTTTTGCGGACGTCGCCGCCGACGGGCATTTTTTCGACTTTCCAACGCCAGGAAAGAATCGGAAAGTCTTTCACGTTGACGCGCGCCGATGTGCGCACGCCGAAGGACGAGTTGCCCTGCGACCGCAGATGCAGATAATAGTTGTCGCCTTCCTTGGAGATTTTCAGGGACGGCGCGCCGGTTTTTTTCTCCAGCGCCCATCCGGGGGGCGCTCCGCCCGGCAGATCCGCGGAACGGAATTTGGTGACGGGAATGACGGCCGCTTCAACGGCGGCACAGAAGAACAGCAGCGCGGCCAACAGCGGGAAAAAGGGGAACAAAAGGCTTCTTTTCATGTCCGCTGCTGTCCCGACAGGATTTCCTCGCGCAGCGCCATGATTTGCGTCCGCGTAAACACGGACTCAACGCAGTCTGCGCGCTGAAGGATGTTTTCCCGCCCGCCTTCCTCGCGGTCAATCAGCGTGATCACCCGGTCCACCACCAGACCGGCGCGGCGGGCCTGTTCGATGGCGGTGATCGTCGAGCCGCCCGTGGTGATGACATCGTCGATGATCGCAACCCTTTCGCCGGCCGCGACGTTCCCCTCGATGGCGCTTTTCGTGCCGTGGGCCTTGACATCTTTGCGCACGATGAACGATTTGATCGGTTTGCCCCTCTGGAAGGAAATCACGGCCAGGGCGTTGGCGATCGGGTCGGCGCCCAGCGTCAGTCCTCCCGCCGCGGTGACCGGCGCGTCCTTCAGCATGTCAAAAACAATCTCGCCGATCAGATTCATGCCCTCCGGGTCCAGCGTGGTCGGTTTGCAGTTGAAATAAAAATTACTCTGACGGCCCGACGCCAGCGTAAAAGGCGGGTTGTCGCTGTATTTGAAAGAGCGCTCCAGGATGATTTTTCCAAGGCGCTTTTTAGCGGTGCTTTGATCCATGGACATCATATTTTCCTCCGGTCCGGATGATATTACGAGCGGGTATTCTCGTGGATGACAAATTTGATGGGCAGTTCCGCCCATGTTTTATAAGGAACGCCGGACTTTTTAGCCGGCACGAATTTCCAGTCTTTGACCGCGGCAACCGCGGTGTGGTCCAGAATGGCATAGCCGGATGACTGCCGGACGACGGCTTTGCCCACGCGTCCGTCCGTCAGGATTTCAACCGCGACCAGCACCACGCCCTCGTAACCCCTTTGCCGGGCCGTTTCCGGATAACCGGGCGGCGGGTTCTCGCGGTATCGGGGGTAGGCGCTGGAAACGACCGGCTGCGCAACGGGTCCCGCCTGCGCTCCTGCGGCATCGGATGCAACCCCGTGGCCGGGCGCTTCCGCATAGACCGCCTTTGGGGTTCCGAAGAACGTTGTTGCGGCATCGGCCGCTTTTTCCTCGGCCGAAACGGCTGTGGAGAACTCCGGCTGGAAATTCTGCGCGGTCTGCATTTCCCCTGTGGCGGAAGACCGGCCCTCCGCGGCGGAAGGTTTTTTTTGCCCGACCCGTGGGGCAGGCGACGAAGAAGCGTCCTTTCCGGAAGCGATGGAGGCCCAGACTACATCAAGTCTGCCCGTCATCTCCGGGACCGTTGCCGGACCGGACAGGCCGAAAATCAGGACGGCCGCCGCCAGGGCGTGAAGTCCGACCGATGCGCCAATGCTCAAAAACCTGTTGAATGTTTCCGTCGTCATAACCATTATTTGTTGATCAGTTGCTCCACCGCTTTGACGGCGGCTACGCCGTCTCTGGCGAAGGATGCGCCGATGGATTCGGCATACGCCTGCGTCACCACGGCCCCGCCGACGAGAAAGTCCGTCCGGATTCCCTTAGCGCGGGCAAGCGAAATGATCTCCTTCATGTGGACCATCGTCGTGGTCATCAGCGCGGAAAGTCCGATCACGTCCGGCCTTTCCTTTTGGGCCGCCTCGATGATTGCCTGATCCTGAACGTCTTTGCCCAGATCAATAACGCAATATCCGTAATTTCTCAAAAGCAGCGCGACGATATTCTTGCCGATGTCGTGAATATCGCCCCGGACGGTTGCCAGCAGAACTTTGCCTTTTTCCGCGGCCGCTTTTTGCTTCAGATACGGGTCCAGCAGGGCCAGGGCTTTTTTCATCGTTTCCGCCGCGGCCATCAACTGCGGCAGGAAATAAATCTTCTTTTCGTACAGGTTCCCCACCCGCACAATGGCCGGAATCAGCACCTCATCGACGATCCGGGAGGCGGGAAGTCCGGCCTGGAGGAGCGCTTCGACAAAAGAGACGATGCGGTCCCGATCGCCGTCGAGAACAGCCGCGGTGACTTTTTCCTCCGGGGACATTTGCGCCGAAGCGGTTTGCGGCGCCGCAGGTGCCTGTTCGGAAAAATGGCGGATGAATAAGAGGGGCGCCTTTTCCCGGGCGACAAGAGCGTCTCCCGCTTTTTTCACGTTCATGAATTCCACGCCGGCCGGATTGGCAATGGCCATCGAAAGCCCGCAGTACTGCGCCATGGCCAAAAACGCGGCGTTGAGCCAGGGGCGCCCCGGCATTCCGAAGGAAACATTGGACAGGCCGAGAACCGTTCTGCTTTTAAAAGTCTTTTTGCACCAGGCCACCGTGGCCAGCGTTTCCCGGGCCGCGTCTTTGTCGGAGGCAACCGCCATGGTCAGCCCGTCCACAATAATATCCTCTTTGGTCATCCCGGCCTTCTGCGCTTTTGCATAAATCGAGCGGATGACCGCCTGGCGCTTTGGGGCCGTCTTCGGGATGTTGCCGTCGGTGAGGGGCAGCAAAATGAACATTGCGCCGTATTTCGCGGCCAGCGGCAGAAGCCTGGCGAGTTTTTCCTTTTCGCCGGAAATGGAATTGATCAGCATCCGGCCCGGATAGAGGCGAAGCGCCGCCTCGATGGTTTCCACCCTCGACGAATCGATGACCAGCGGCAGGCGGGTGGTCGCGGCGAGGAGCCCGATCACTTTTTTAATCGTTGCGACTTCGTCAATGCCCGGCACTCCGATGTTGACGTCCAAAAGAGATGCTCCCTGGATTTCCTGCTCCTGCGCCATCTGGCGGATGATGGACAGTTTGCCTTCCATCAACTCCTGCTGCAGGGCCTTCTTGCCGGTGGGATTGATCCTTTCGCCGACGACCAGCAGGGGCTGATCCTCGTCCAGCGGGAGATGGCTTCTGGCGGAGGAAAGCGCCGCGAGCGATGTCCGACGGGGCTTTGCCGGCTTCCTTTTTCCGACAGCCCCGGCCAGCGCCGCGATGTGGGCGGGCGTCGTGCCGCAGCAGCCTCCCAGCAGGTTGGCGCCCGCTGCGATCAGCTTTTTGGCGGAAGCGGCAAAAGTTTTGGCATCCATGTCGAAAACGGTTTTTAATCCCTCGAGCCGCGGCAGACCGGCGTTGGGTTTGGCCACCAGCGGCACCGTCGCATAGGGCTTCATGGCGGCGATGGATCGGGCCATTTGTTCGGGACCCGTGGAGCAATTGCAGCCTACGGCATCGGCGCCCAGGCTCTGCAGGGTAATGAGCGCCGCTTCCGGCGGCGTTCCGCCCAGTGTGTGCCCGTCGTTTTCAAATGTCATGGAAGCGATGGTGAAAATGTCCGCAAGCTCCTTTACCGCCAGCAGGGCCGCGCGCGCCTCCTGAATATCGATCATCGTTTCGATCACGATCAGATCGCAGCCGCCGTCGATCAGGCCGCGCGCCTGTTCTTTAAACGCATCGACCGCCTCTTCAAAGGCCAGCGGACCGAAAGGCTCGATAAACAAGCCGGTGGGTCCGATATCGCCGGCCACCAGCGCTTTTTTGCCGCAGGCCAGCCGCGCCAGGCGCGCCAGTTCCCGGTTGACCGAACAAACGTCTTTCTTCACGCCGAATTGCTTCAGCTTGAAACGGTTCGCGCCGAACGTGCAGGTGTAAACCACTTGGGCGCCGGCTTTGGCATAGGAGGCGTGAATATCCTGAATCACCGTTGGATTTTCCAGACACCAGATTTCGGGACAGACCCCGGCGGGCAATCCTCTTTTCTGCAGCTCGGTGCCCGTCGCTCCGTCCAGGATCAAGAGCTGTTTCTGTATAAGACTTTTGATTTTCCGGCTTTTCGTCACGTCAACTCCCTGCGGGACTCTTTTTTAGTGAGCCCTTATATCATCTTTGCCCTTCCAGGTGGGATTTTTTTCAACAGCGCCAGCCATTTCTATTGGAAATCAAGATGTTATAGTCAATTGTCGAAAAACCGGATGGCGGCGGGCGGCCATCCGGACAATGGCGCCGCCCATCTGTCCATAGCTGATGCCGGCCGCCTCCGCGGCGCAGGCCATGCTGGCGTCGTGGCTGATGTCCGCATTGGGGTTGATGTCCAGGATGTAAAAAACACCGTCCCGCAGCCGGACATCCATGCGGGCGTAATCCCGGCAGCCCAGCGCCCGGTAGGCATCGCAGCATACGTTTTCTAGCGCCGTCTTTTCTTCGGGGTCGAGAGGCGCGGGCAGCCTTGTTTCGATTTTTTCGTACGCATCGGAGCCCGGAATGAATTTGGCATCATGGCCGCAGAGGCGGTCGCGGATGTCTTTGAAAAATGCAAAATCCATTTCCGCAACAGGCAGCACCGTGAGGATTTCGTTGCCCCAGACCGACACGTGAAATTCGCGCCCGTCGATGAAATCTTCCACCAGAGCCGGCTGCCGGTAGGTCTCCAGAATAAATGGAATGCGCCCCGCCAGTTCCACCGCATCGAGCGCGACGGAATCACGGCTGATGCCTGCGGAGCAATGTTCGTTGACCGGCTTGACGATTGCGGGGAACCTTTCCCACCGGACGGCTTCGCCGGCCTGAAAGATGCGCCAGGCGGGCGTGGGGATGCCGGCCGCGTCGAGCAGAGCTTTGACGGCGGCCTTGTCCTGCGCAAGCGCCAGGGTTTCTGAGCCCGCGCCGGTGAAGGTGAAGCCCATCGCCTCGAGCCGCTTGGCTACCAGCCACTCGCTGTGGGAAATTCCCGGCAGACTTTCACACCAGTTAAAAACGATGTGCGAGGCGGGATCAAAGCGGCCCAGACAGCCTTCGAGATCGTCGTCGGCAATTGAAGCAAAAACCGTCGGATAGCCGGACTCGATGAGCGCCAGGCCGAGCTTCGTGGACTGACCGACCACTTCTTCTTTTTCGGCATCCGTCCAGTCCGGATCGACGTTGTAGAGCAAAACAACAGGAATTTTGTCAGGTTTTATGTCCAACGCCTCGGAAGATTTGAGCATTTCTTTTTCCTTTCAGGGGTGCTCATTAAACATATTTCTTTTGGAATTCCAAGAATGAATTTACAAATGTCCGGGCCGGTGATATTTTCCAAGCCGGGAAAGCGGAAAGGATGAAAAACACAAAACCCATGGAATGCCTGCGCTGCGGCCGCTGTTGCCTGGCCGATTTCACGGCCTACGCGACGGAGGAAGACATCCGGCGATGGAAAGCCGAAGGAAGGGACGATATCCTGGAGGTCCTGGAAAGGGGGCAGGCGTTCTGGGAGGGGGACCGTCTGATGTCGAGGGAGTCGGGAACCCCGCTTGCCGGCTGCCGTTTTTTTGCTTTCGACGGCGAGCGGTACTTCTGCGCCATCCATGAAACAAGACCTGCGGTGTGCCGCCTTTACGAGCCGGGCTCCTCCGAAATCTGTCCGCAGCATTCAAGGCTGGGGAAGGAAAATCCGCGGAAAAGAATTCGCGGTTGACGCGGGCAGGATAGAATTGCTTTTGTGCGACTCTTATTAAAGATTATTCTTCGCCAAGAGATTCAAGATCCGCCAGATCTTTCTTTCGACCCATTGCCCGTTTATTGGCTATATATTCTTTTCTGCCCAGGAAGTGAACAGGAATATCTCCGTATAAACCTTTTACCTTCCCCTTATCAGCCTTTTCCCATGGGACTCCGGTTATTGAAGTCATGATGTCAATGCGGACCGGAGGAACGCCAAGCTGTACAACAGAATCAGGATTTTGAAAATCTTCAATGGTCAGATTCAGGGCGCCAAAACCAAACTCAGCCAAAGCACATAAGATTCTCTGTGCGTTCTCGGTCGAAGGTTTAATCAAAATATCAATGTCGCCGGTAAAACGAGGCGCTCCATGGTATGCAAGGGCATAAGCCCCGACAATCATATATTCAATTTTATGCCCGTTGAATAACTCGAGCAACTCTTTGAAGTCTTTCTGTGCTTCCATAATATTGCTTTCTCAGATAATCGACGGTTGCAAGACGTTCTTCCACAGGCCGGCTTAACCAGTACGCGAGATTGATCCTGTCTGACTGGAAATCATGAAGACTGCTTTTACGAACGACTTTTGTAATCATGATTATCAATTAGCATAAAATCATTCATATTTCTACTATCGCTTGCCGAACGAGCCGCATCACCGGCGCGACAGTCCCCGGTCCGACTTGAGCGGATTGTCAGGCAAGTCATCACGTGATCCGCAAAGCAGGAATAGTGCGGTTTCGGGAACAAACAGGTGTCTCCTTTGGGGCTCAACGAAAAGCTCGCCCGCAGCAACGCCTAGCGCTGCGATCGGGTGGTGCGATGGGTTACGTGGTATTATTGCTCCTTCATTACAATATGCTTAACGATTAATTGTGTATGATTTGGCTTTTTCCGATTTGTGCCTGCAATTCTAATTCATATGAGACAAAAAGAAAAGCGAAATATCCTATTAAATCCGTCTTCTTCAAAAAGCAGCGTTTGGCATATCAGAACAATAAGCAACACAAAACCCGCTGTACATGCGGGTTTTTGCATCTCTTTGGATGATGTTGGATAATGACCTGGTGGGATGAGGGGGATCGAGCTCAACACGTAAGTCATCGTAAATAAATAATGTTCACGGTAACTATTTTTTGACATACCCCCAAAAGTGACCCCAAAATAACGCCTATATCATGCATGTGTCACAGAAACGGCCTTCTTCAGGACGTCTTTTACAAAAGCATTAAGTGTCTTCCCTTCGCTTAAAGCGCCGGCAACGAGCAGTTCATGAAGGGACGGATCAAGGCGCAGGTTGAAGGCGCCTTTGAAAGGCTTCTCCGGCTCTTTTCCGATTTTCCGGCAGGTTTCGAAATAGTTTTCAATGGCCGCCTTGAAGTCCTGTTCAAGCTCTTCCACCGACGAACCTTCAAAACTGATTGCATCATTGATGCCCAGGACGTGCCCGTGAAATATCCGATCATCGGCGTCAAACTGCACGCTCCCGACATATTTCTTGTATTTTAAATAATTTTTGCTCATGGCTTCACCCCTATGACGGCCAGGAAATCCCTTATTTTTTCGACTGCGTATTTTTTCATTTCCCCGCTCGGATGCGGCTTGTGGATGTCCAGCACCCGCTGATCGAAAACCACAGAAACACGCGATCCCCTGCCTTCAAAAATATCGGCACCGATTGCCTTGAATAGTGATTCGACCGCGCGCCAGGAAACGTCGCAGCGTGTCGGCTTTTCATAAATATCGGCAAGGGTCTTCCGCTGTTTTTTGTTCACATACGAAAGCGTACCAGAAGGGAAAAGAAAAGGCAAAGAAAAAACCAGGAAACGGTTACAAATCATTGCTCCCCTCTCCAGGGAGATCTGCACACAAAAAACCCGCTGTACATGCGGGTTTTTGCATTTCTTTGGATTACGTTGGATGAGGTCTTGGTGGAGATGAGGGGGATCGAACCCCTGGCCTCGGCGTTGCGAACGCCGCGCTCTCCCAGCTGAGCTACATCCCCGGCCTGGCAAAAAAGCGTGCGGAGCATATCCATAAGTTTGCGCAAGTGTCAAGAATTAGTTGCGTTGAGGAGGGGTCGGCTGATGCGCCGACCCTTCCCTTACTTTGCGTTGCTGCTGGTCGGCGCTGTGGCGCCCGGACCCCGTCGCTGCAGGCCGTTTCGTTTTCCAAACTTTTCTTGACAAAACCAAGGCCTTTTCCCTATACTCGCAGCCGTGCCGGAGAGTATCGGAAGCGTCGTACAGACGGGAAATAAGCCGTTTGACAGAACAGTTTTGACCATCAAACCATAGGACAAAATGAGAGCTTTGAATAAAGGCCATTTTTGTCATTTCGACCGAAGGGAGAAATCTT
>ENA-UPXM01005741-UPXM01005741.1-activated-sludge-metagenome-genome-assembly--contig:-NODE-5741-length-11927-cov-5.934383_pt1 | contig 11927 bp, 2 predicted proteins | sample MGYA00238178_ERZ772708 | MGnify/ENA primary metagenome ERZ772708 (study PRJEB29002, sample SAMN05720212) | activated sludge metagenome | isolation source: anaerobic digester from wastewater... | reverse complement strand
GAGACCTGCACGATACGATCGGCCAGGAACTGACCGGCATCATGTATCTGGCGGGTGTGCTCTGCGGCGAGGCTGAACTGCCGCGTTGCGAGCGGGAGAAGATTGTTGCCGATGTCTTGGAGATCTGTCGCGATACCCACCGCCAGCTCCGGGATATCGTGTCCGGCCTGCTGCCCCTGAGCGCGGATGAGACGTTGTCGGAGGGACTCCTGCGCTTGACCCGCAACATCAAGGAGCGGCTGGGGGTCGCGTGCGAACTGCGCGAGCGGTCGGCGGTGCCTGTGGACGACATCCATACGGCGAGCCATCTGTTTCAGATCGCGCAGGAGGCGACCGCGAACGCGGTGCGTCACGGCGGCGCCACCGCCCTCTGCATCACCCTTGAGGCCGACGACGGCCTGCAAGGCGCGCTGGTGATTGATGACAACGGGTGCGGGTTCGATCCCGCCTCCGTGAGCACGGGAGGCTCCGGGCTGAAGATCATGCGGAACCGCGCCGAGTTGATCAGAGGAAAACTTCTGTTTGTCAAACGGGAGGGTGGGGGCATGTCGGTGCGTTGCCGGTTCGGCGACCACATGGATAAGGAAGAGACAGCGTAGAACGGGAGGCGGATATGAAGGCAGAGTCTGAAGGAAAAGCGGGTACGACGGGTGGCGGAGCGACGCGGCGTCGGCAGATTGTACTGGTCGACGACCATCCGGTGGTCGGCAAAGGTATCGGGTCGTTGCTGCACGCGACGCACGAGTTCGAATTGGCCGGCCAGGCGGTCAATGTCGTTGACGCCATGGAACTGATCAAGACCTGCAATCCCGACCTTGTTCTGCTGGACTTGTCGCTGCCCGGGCCGGGCGGGCTCGAACTCTTGAAGAACCTCCAGGTCAGCCATCCCGACCTCCCGATCGTCGTGCTCTCGATGTTTGATGAAAACGCCTTCGCCGAACGCGTGCTCCGGGCCGGCGGCAAGGGGTATGTGATGAAGCACGAGTCCGGCGACAAGGTGCTGGCCGCGATCCGCTGCGTGCTGGCCGGCGGCGTCTATGTCAGTCCCAGCCTGACCACGCGCCTGCTCGCCTCGTTTGTGCCCGGCTCGGCGCCTGAAAAAAAGGGCGCGGACACGCTGAACGACCGCGAGATGCAGGTCTACAGCATGATCGGCAGCGGCATGGCCACGCAGAAGATCGCGATCCAGCTCAATCTCAGCCCGAAAACCGTGCAGACCTACCGCGAACATATCAAACGCAAAATGGGGCTGCGCACGGCCACCGAGCTGATCCACTCCGCCACGCTCTGGATCAGGAGCCAGTGCGGACGCTGAGGTAAGGAAGAAGGAGGAGGGAAGAAGGAAGAAGGAGGATGGGCTCGCCCGTCCCGTCCGTCCCCCCCCTCCAGCAGGTTCGTCCTGTTCGGCAGTCCCGGCAGGTTCCGGCTGTCCCGCCCGTCCCGTCCGTCCCGCCCGTTCCGTCCGTCCCGGCAGCCCGTCCGTCCCGCCCGTCCCGGCAGCGCCGGCAGTACCGGCAGGTTCGGCAGTTCCGGTTCCGCTGTCCGAGATTTCTACGACATTCGCTGATGGCGCTCAGTAAATAACGTACATATTCGGGCGCTCAACTCGTATATATTTGTCATCCATTCCGTCATAATAAGTTCCGCTTTACACGAATTGTGCAAGCGACGGCCGCTGTGATTTACTATTGCCGTGAACGTATTGTCATTCACACGAATCGCAGAATCTGCAGCGCCGGTCCAACAGCCGGCGTCGCGTGCCGGATGGCCATACGTGAACAGTGCGTCTCTAGACATGCGTATATGCGTCTAACAAGGACAAATCCATGAAGACACAGCGAATCGGGTTCAACGGGGTGGTCACGCGTTTTATGGCGGCAGCAGCCGCATGGGTGTTGGGGGCTGCTACCGCCAATGCGGCGGTGGCTTTGAGCGGTGCCGGTACGGAAGCCAGCCCGTATCTGATCACGAGCTCTGCAGATATGGCGAGCTTCCGCGACTGGGTGAACGCCGGCAACAACTGCGCCGGCGAATATTTTTCCCAGACGGCGGACATCACGATCACCGCCTGGTCCGGCATCGGCACTAGCGAGTCCGTCTCGTTCCAGGGTGTCTATGATGGCGGCAACAAGACGATCAGCGCGCAGTTCGACAGCGGCAAATATCGCGGTGTCTTCGCATACGCCAAGAACGCGACCATCAAGAACCTGAAGGTCAATGTGACCGGTCGCACCGGGATCGCAACCGAAACCGGCGGCGCGGCGTTTGTCGGTCAGTCCTATGGCTCCACGCTCCAGAACCTGACGGCGACTTGCGACGCGGGCGCGATGGGCACGGCGGAAACCCCGCTCACCCACAATGGCGCGGGTATCGTGGTCAGGATGAACGGTGGCACTTGCTATGCCTGTACGAACAAGATGGACATCCACACCAGCTACACCAAGGTCGGAGGAATCGCCGCTTTCGGCCAGAGCAGCAACACCGACTATTTTGAACTCTGCTCCAACGAAGGCGCGCTGCATCGCTCCTACACCGGCACCGTCGATGGCGGTTGCGCGGGCATCATCGGCTGGCAGGGCTATACCGATTATCAGCCGGTCAACATCAAGAACTGCAGCAGCACAGGCGCGATTACGGCGACCAAGACTTCGGATATCGGCTCCTTTGTCGGCGCCAAGAGCAACGGCGGGCTCACGGTTTCCGGCATCAACGTTGGCCTCGCGGACTTCCGTCCCGTCGGCGTCGGTGAACACACCACCCCGCTTCTCTGGTTTGCGACGATCGACACGTCTGTGACGCCGAACACGGCGACATTCAACGGTTACGCCCTGAACGCCAGTAACAAGGTGATGGAGGCCAACAGCGCCGCGATCACGCTGGCAAATGAAGGCGATTACATCATCCTCGACACCTCGCTCGCGGCCTACTCGGGCACGGTTTCCCGCTCCGATCGCCGGTGATGTGACGACCACAGCCCTCAGCGCGACGGTCACCCGTTACGAGTGGGCGCTCCCCACCTTCACGGTCAACGTCGCAGCCGGCGCCGGCGTCGAGAACCTCCAGTACAAGCTTGGCGCCGCCGGGGAGTGGACCGCCTACACCGCTGCTCTCGCGAACGTCGCCAAGGGAACGGTCTTGGTCGTCAAGGGCACGACCTCCGCGGCCGGCTATGAGGTGAAGGACGCGACCGTCACGGTCGTCGCTGACTACCCGTCTGAAACCCCGCTCACGATCAACAAGTCGCTGATCCAGTACTTCCCGACGGCAGGCACGACGGGAGCCTATCCCGGCCAGGACGGGTCCTCGGCGAATCCTTTCGTACTCGCGACCGCGGACGACTACGTTGCGCTCAAGAACGCCGTTGCCAACGGCACCGCCGGCACCTACTGCTACCGTCAGGTCGCCGACATCACCCTCGGCTCGGCGGAAACGCCGTGGGCCGGCATCGGCTTGAATCACATCCAGAACAACTGGACTGAAACCGGAACGTACGGCTTCTCCGGCACGCTCGACGGCGGGAACTACACGGTCAACGTCTACATGGGCGGCGGCCGCTATCACGGTCTCTTCAACAACGCCGTTGACGCGGTGATCTCCAACCTGACCGTCAACGTCACCGGGTGGGCGGCGAGTGCAGTGGCGGACGACGGCGGCGCGCTCTGCGGCATTTGTACGCGCTCCACGTTGCAGAACATCAAGACGACCGCTTCCGGCACGCTCTCGACCGACGGCAACCTCGGCGGCGTCGCCGGTGTGGCGAGAGCCTCGACCCTCATCGCCTGCACGAACGAGATTGATCTCACGACGACCTTCTGGCACGTCGGCGGCATCGTCTCCTGGACAGACGGCCCCAATACGACCATCCGGAACTGCAAGAACGCAGGCGAGCTTAAAACCGACCGCCAGTCCAGCTACACCGGCAACCCGAGCTCCATCGGCGGCATCCTCGGCTGGGCGTGGGGCGCGGTCGTGATCGACAATTGCGTCAACACGGGCATCCTGACCACTGGTGCGTATTGGGGTAATCCGGCCTCGACGAAGTTCGGCTTCGGTTCAATCATCGGCACCTATGATATAGTGGTGGCCACGGTCACCGGCGTCAACGTCGGGCGGGACAATGTCGCTGGGTGCCTGCATGACCTCGCCACCCTCCAGTGGGCGCTGCCGGACACGCCGTCGGCGGGCCTCGTGACCTTCTGCACGCCGGCAACCGCCGTGGCCGGAACGGTCGCGTACAAAGCGATGTACAGCAACGCCAAGGCGTTCACCCTGACGGCTCCGAACGCCTCGCTCACGATCATCACCAACTTTGCGGCCTACACCGGCACGGTCTCGCTCGATGCGTCTCTTGCGAACAGTTATTACAAGCTCGCCGTCGGCGGCGACAGCACCAAGGTGGTCTATACGGCGGTCTACACGCCGGTGGTATGGGTGGACCGCACCTACACGCCGGTGAACAGCGGGGGGCATGTTTTGGGCTTCGACGCGTTCACGAACATACAGGATGCGCTCACCGTTGTGCCCGAGGGCGGCACGCTCAATATCGCGGCGGGCACCTACACCAACAATGTCTACGTGGATAAGAGCCTGACCATCGTCGGCGCCGGCGCGGCGGCGACGATCGTGGACGGCGGCGCGGCGGGCAACGTCTTCTTTGTGGACGGCGACATCGACGTCGCGATCACGGGGCTGACGATACAAAACGGCGCGGCAGAGGACGGCGGCGGCATTTATGTACAGGCGGGTATCGATATGGCTGCCACGCTCGCCGCCTATGACTGCGTACTCAAGAACAACGTGGCGACAAGCGGCAACGGCGGTGCCATCGCGAACCTCGGGCTCTACGAAGCCATCGTCCTCGACGGTTGCACCTTCACCGGCAATACGGCCGCCAGCGGAAATGGTGGCGCGGTATACATCCTCGATGCAAATCTAGCCATGGCGAATTGCACGGTCAGTGGCAACACGGCCAAGAACGGCGGCGGCTGCTACTTTGACGGCGTCGACGCGAATATCGATCTCGATCACATCACGGTAACGCTGAACACGGCAATCGGTTCTCCGGCCTCCAAGGGGGGTGGCCTGTTGCTGAACGCCGTCAACGGCACGGTTGCCAACAGCATCATTTGCGGCAACACCGACCAGTTCTCCGGCACGACCACCGACAACATCAACGGCACCGTCCCCGGCGGATCGTACAACCTTCGTGATACGGACGCCCTGCTCGGCGCGCTCGCCGACAACGGCGGGCCGACCCCGACCCACGCGCTGCTCGCCGGCAGCTTGGCCATCAACGGCGGCGCGGCTGGAGCGACAACCTATGATCAGCGCGGCGTGCCGCGTGACCAGGGCAACGCCCCCGACATCGGCGCGTACGAGACGGTGCGCATTGTCTATGTCGACGACGATTGGACCGGCTCCGAGAACGTGGTCGGGCACGCCTGGGGGCAGGACGCTTTCAGCACGATCAACGCTGCCATCGTCGCCGTCCCAGAGGGCGGCGTCGTGAACGTCGCGGCTGGCACGTACGTTGATGCGCTCGTTTTGGCCAAGCCTTTCTCGCTCGTCGGCGCAGGCGATCAGGATGGCGGGAGCCGGCTCGAGGCGGCGACCCATGCGATCACGGTCAACAGTGGAACGATGTCCGACAGCTCGCGGCTGAGCATCACCGGATTCTACGTCCTGTCGACTGGTGGCTCCGCCGTCAACCTGAACACCGGCGCGCAATACGTGGACATCGACGACTGCACGCTCGCGTCGGCGCTCAAGGTAGGTATTCGCGTCGGTTCCGCCGCGAACATCGCGCATCTGCGTTTCACCGATCTGGCTTTCGCAGGAAATTTGCAGGACGTCTATTTCAGCAACGAAACACTTGCCAACAACAGCGACGCGGATGACATTACATTCGAGCGTTGCGTCTTCACGGGTTTGCAGAAGGGAATCTACGTCGAAAAGCTCTCGAATGCCATCATTCGAGACTGCACGTTCACCGGTGTCGGCAGCGACGCGACCTATGCGTGGGGCGCCGCGATCGACCTCAACCTGAAATGGGACGATTTCGCGAATATCCTGATCGAGGATTGCAGTTTCACCGATTGTGGCCTCGGCTCCAAGGAGGGCATGGCGATCGGGATCAAGGCTCGCGGCACCGGAACTGACACGAGCTACGCCGCCGACCCCGCCACGCTGGCCGGCGTGACGATCCAGAACTGCACGATCACGGGCAACGAGCGCGGCATCCGCATCGGCGAACCGGGCAAGGACAACACCGGGCCGACCGACGTGACGATCGTCAACAATGTGATTGACGACAATGTCCAGACCTACGCCGGGACGGACGGTTCGGCCTACGGAGACGTCGTCAACGCGCTCACCGCGCCGATCGCCGCCAACGGCAACTACTGGGGCGAGACGACGCCCAACATGGTCGAACATGTCGCGGGCGATGTGACGGTCGACACCTACTATGCGGCGTACGATGCCGGGACCGGCGCCTTCAGCGATCTCAACGTCCTCACCGTCACTGTCGACGGCAGCTTGGCCGCCGAGGACGCCACCCACTTCAAGACGCTGGCCGGGGCGGTCGCCGCCGTCGCGCCGGGCGGCACGATCCATGTCGCCGCCGGAACCTACGCCGAGTCCGTCACGCTGGCGCAGCCGGTGAGCCTCGTCGGCCCCGCAACGGGCGACAAGCCGCTGATCGTCGGCATGATCACCGCCACGCATACCGCAGGCTGGGCGACACGGATCGAGAACATCGACTTCCAGGTCAATGCAGCCGATAAGAACAACCTGAAACTCGTCGCGGTCAAGAACTTGACGGTCAAGGGCTGCGACTTCGACGCTGATGGGCGTTTCATGACTCTGCCTCAAGTGGTGGCCGTCCAGTTGGACGGTGCCTGCCAGAACATCACGTTCGATACCTGCACCTTCCGCGACGGGTACTATGTCACGATCCAGGGCCGGGCGGACAACCTGCTGGTCAAGGATTGCGACATCGCGAACTGCAAGAGCGGCATCAACATGCAGTATGCCGATGGCGCCGGTTTGACCGTGACCAACACCGACATCAGCGTGGTGGCGCAGGGCACGGCCAATGACACCTACTGCGTGCGCTTCGGCAGCAGCAGCGGCACGGCGCAAAATCTGAATATCATGGGCGGCACCTTCACGGTTGACGCCAACGGCCTGACGCCTGACGCGGGAACATATTTCAATGCGATCATCGTACGCGAGGCCGCCACCGGCACGCTCGCGGTCACCGGCACGACGGTCAACGGCGAAATCGCCAATCTCTCCGCCACGCCGCTGGCAGGCGTGGACAACCTGTACTACGTCGTCTATGTCGACGACGACTATACCGCCGCGACCAGCGGCTGGGGTCAGTACGCCTTTGCGTCCATCCAAGATGCAGTCAATGCCGTGCAGGCGAACGGCAAGATCGCCGTCGCCGCCGGCACCTATACGCAGAGTGTGACCGTCAGCAAGCCCCTCAACCTCGTCGCAGTCGGCGAAGCCACCATCGTCGGCACCGCCACGGATGCCGTGACCGTCGCGGCTGATGGTGTGAGCATCTCGGGCTTCACGATTCAGAATCCGAACGGCGTGCATGGCATCTATGCGCTCAACCGGAACGATCTGTCGATCACCGGCAATACCGTCGAGAACGTCGGCTCCGGAGTCGCCGCGCCGGGTTCCGCCGTTTGCGGCGTCATGATCTACTCGACCAGCACGGCGGTGGACGATGTTCTGCTGACGGGCAACGTGATCCGTGGCATCGAGAGCAAGGGCAACAAGAAGGGCGCCAACGGCGTCTGGGTCGGCGATTCGGCCGGGAACTTCGACATCTCAAATTTGGTCATTCAGGGGAACGTCGTCTCCAACATTGTGGCTTCGCCATCGACCTATGAGGCCGGCGGCCGCGGAGCCTACGGCATCTTCATCAATCATGCGACCACGGGTGCGGGCCGCACGCTGGCGCCCATCATTACGGACAATCTGATCACCGATCTGGACGGTGTCTGGGCCCATGCCATCGGCCTCGAGGGCAACACGCCCAACGCCGCAGTGCTGGGCAACGTGATCGCGCGGATCGTCGACCACAAGTCGCCGGCCGATCCCGATGCCATCGGCATTATGGTCGAACAAAATCTCGCCGCCGCGAGCGTCGCGATTGTCAGCAACAGCTTCTCCGACGTGCTGGCCGGCGTCAAGAATGTCACAGCGATTCCCGTGACGGCGAACGGCAACTACTGGGGGTCGGCGACACCTGACATCGACGCGCTCGTCATGGGCGACGTCGTGGCCGAAAGCTTCTACGCCGATACGGCACTGACGGACCTGCGGTATTACGTCGTCTATGTCGACGACACCTTCGCGTCGGAATCCGGCAATCAGTTCCAGACCATCCAGGGCGGCGTGAACGCGGTGTCGCCGTTCGGCACGGTGAGCGTTGCGGCGGGCACCTACAACGAGCACGTCACCGTCGACAAGACGATCAAACTCGCCGGCGCGGATGCCGCGACGACCACGGTCAATGGCAGCGGCAGCGGCGTGGCCGTGACGATCACGGCTGACGACGTGGCGCTGTCCGGCTTCACGGTGACGGGCTCCGGCGCCACACCGATCGCCGACGCGGGCGTGATCCTGTACGGCGTGTCGGGGTGCGAGGTGCGCGACTGTGTGGTCAGCGCCAACGGCGGCGTCGGTATCGGCCTCCAGGGTGCGAACGGCAACACGATCCAGGATAATACGCTCGCGGGCAACGTGATCGCCGGCATCGGGCTGCTGGGTTCCGCGAACAACACCGTCTCGGGCAACACGGTCACGGCGACGACAACGTTCGGGACGCAATACGGCTACGGCATCGTCCTTGACGGCATCGACCTCAACGCTGACGACCGCGAGGACCTCTTCTCGATCGGTAATACGATCAGCGGCAACCTGTTTGCGGACAACCAGGGCGACGGCGTCTATCTCGGCTGGGCCTGCAACGGCAACACGCTCTCCGGCAACACGCTCTCCGGCAACGGCAACAACGGCCTCTATATCTGGAAGGCGGACGGCAACACGGTCTGTGACAACACCGTCTCCGACAATCTCGCCGAAGGCATCCAGTTGATGGCCAGCGCGAATAACGCGATCATCGGTAACGTCATCAGCGGCAGCGCCACCAGCCTCTGGATTCGCAGCGGCTGGACGCAGTTCGAGCCGCACACCGCTGGCCACGAGGATCTCGCCTCGGGCAACACCATTCTTACGAACAGCTTCCTCGCGACGGTCGCGGGTGTCGCGCTTGAGGACAACACCGAGTACACGCTGGACGACGCCGGCCTTGTGGATGTCTCAGCCAACTACTGGGGCACGGCGTTCGGGCCTTCCGGCGCGGGTTTCTTCGGCACGGGTTCGGCCATCGTCGGCGCGATCGACATCGGCAGCTACTTTGTCGACTCCCCGCTCGCCACGCTCCACTTCACAGATCTCTATGTGGATGACACCGGCAGCGAAGACGCGACGCACTTCCTGTCGATCCAGGCGGCGTACGCTGCGGCGAATCCCGGCGACACGATCCATGTGGCGGCAGGCACCTATGTACAAACGGGCACGTTGACGCTGGCCAAGCCGGGGCTGACGTTGACGGGTGCCTCGCGCGCCGACGTCTTCATTGACGTCTCGGCGTGCGGTGCCGCTTGGGGTGTTCATGTCAAGGCCGACGACGTGACGCTCGAACACTTCACGGTCATACCGGAAAATGAGACGGGTGGCGGCTATCCGATCCACGCCGCACCCGAACCGGTGGAGTCCGGTGTCGCGATCGCGAATCTCGTCCTGCGCGACATCGCCATCAGCGGATCCTATCGCACGGCGTTCGACCTGCACGCGGTCAACGGGGCGACGCTGGACGGGCTCACCGCTTTGAACACCTCCCGCGGCAACGGCATCCAGATCACGGGCTGCACGGATGTGACGCTGACGGGCTGCACCACGAGCGGCAACGTGTGGGGCGGTGTTGCGGTGTACAACTCTTCATATTCTGGAAGCAGTTGCGCCAACGTGACGGCAAACCTTGCGGACAATAACTTCGGCGAGGTCCAAGCGATTTACGTTCAGGATCCCGGAGTCACCGGACTTAACTTCACAGGGTATTCCTATGTGATCGCCTCAAGCGCCACCACGACGTATGCCGACGGCGACGTCAACGAGGCCATTGCGCTGGCGCTGTTTTATGACAGCCTGGGCTCCGCAGCGACGACCATTACGGAAGCCGACGGCGACCCGGTGCTGTACGCGGGCGAAACCGGCACGGCGATCGTCTATGTGGATGATGACTGGGCCGGGACCGTTTCCGGCGCGGGCGTCCAGAAGCCCGACGCGCCGGCCGGCACCTACCTGCAGTTCGGCCGCAACGCGTTTGCGACGATCCAGAGTGCGGTCGTCGGCGTGGCCGAAAGCGGCACGGTGCACATCGCCAACGGTCTCTACCTCGACTCAAATACGACGCTCGACAAGGCGATGACTCTCGTCGGCCAGTCGCGCGACGGCGTGGTTGTCGCCCCTGCGGCGGAAGACGAGAATCTGACAGACGGCGGCTTCACGGGTGTCTCTCAGCATGGTTTTGTAATCGCCTCCAGCGACGTGACGGTGACCAACCTGACCATCGACGGCAAGGCCAATGTCGCGTTGACGGCAGGCAAGTGCAACTTCCGCGCGGGCGTCATCGCCAACAGCGATGTCCACAGCAACGTCGTTCTTGCGGATCTGACGATTCGCAATACCTGGCTCTACGGGATCTACGTGCGGACTGCAACGGTCGGACAGGGAGGCACCGGAAATGCAATCCTGAACTGCCGGATCGAGGACATGGGCTACAATGCCTACCCGAGCTATGGCATCTTCAGTTCCTACACAGGCGAGATCGCCGGAAATGTGATTACGAACGCCGGTTATCGAGGCATTTGTCTCTACAACGCCAACGTTGACGTCTACGACAATACCATTTGGACGCGTGACTACGATCCTGTCGAAGGCTCTGAAGGCATCTGCATCTACGGCGATACGACCGGTGTCCTGGTACCGTCGCCGGTGGCGCATGTTTATCGCAACACAATCTATCTTCTGAATGAAACGGTAAAGGGCGTCGGCATGAACGTGCTGTACGGCACATCCAACACGTTCATCGGCGGAGATACGCTCGAAGACGGCAATGTCATTTACCTGAATGGCGGTTCTGCCGCCGATCACGGCATCGAGTGCTGGTGGACCAAGACTGGGCAGCCGCTGATTCAAAACAACACGGTGTATGCTGACGGCGATGACAGCGCGGTATGGATGTTTGCCAACCGCTCAAAAACAGCTCCCGTGGATGGGGCTGCACCGATCTTCAAGGGCAATCATTTTTACGCCACAAACAGCGACGGAACTTTACCGGGCCGAGGAACGGGCATTTTCATGACTGAAGACATGGCGTTCTTCAACGATGGGATGGATGCTGCATGTTACGCGATCCTCAAAGGCAATCTGGTCGACGGCTTCGCCCGCGGCATCGACCTCTACCGCAGCGGCAACGGGCCCGAGGACTACGATGATCGCGAGCATACGGTGCAGGCGGTGATCGGCGGTGCTAATCCTGCGGACGCGAACACGATCCAGAACTGCGGCGTCGGCGTGCGACTCTTCGTACATCCCGATGCCTATGACGGCTCGGAGGCAAAGGTCTGCGATGCCTCGATCCTCGGTAATACGACGACATTTGCCGGGAACGAGATCGCTATCCTGCTCGACGGCGGGACTGCATCTGTCACGCAGAACAGCCTGTATGACAACGGAGTCGCCATCAAAGCGATCAACGGCGGGTCATTGACCGCGCTATACGGTAATACGTTTGAGGGCGGTGAAACGCGCGACGACAACGGCACCGATCTGTTAAT
>ENA-UPXM01005736-UPXM01005736.1-activated-sludge-metagenome-genome-assembly--contig:-NODE-5736-length-11932-cov-17.961185_pt1 | contig 11932 bp, 6 predicted proteins | sample MGYA00238178_ERZ772708 | MGnify/ENA primary metagenome ERZ772708 (study PRJEB29002, sample SAMN05720212) | activated sludge metagenome | isolation source: anaerobic digester from wastewater... | reverse complement strand
AAAACTTGATGACGTTCGCCACGCGCTGCGCCGGAGCTTTCAGAAGCGACACCTTTGCGAGATAGTCGGTCTCATCCACGAACGACTCGATAAGCTCACCGGGAGTGGCGACGATCGAAAGGCGCGAATACTTGTCAAGGGTCGCCCTCAAGTCCGAGAACTCGCCGTCCTCGGCAAGCGAAAGTGCCTGCGAGAAGTGGCCGCTGCTGCCCTTGAGCCGGAACGCTTCGTCAAGGGTACCGCCCCAGGCCGGCGACAGGAAGAAAGTCAGAAAGGCCAGATCGTCGTCCGGATCGCCAATAAACGCGGCCAGCGATAAGAGACCGGCTATCTCCGGGCTTTCGAAGAACTTCCTCGAACCGACCGTGTAGTAGGGGATCCCCGCGTCCTCCAGCGCCTGCTCGTATTTCCTGACGTTGCTGAACTTTCTCAGGAGCAGCGCGATGTCGCCCGGCCTGACGCTCCGCTTCTCCAGGAGTTTCTCCCCCACGCTGAATTCGAGCTCTTCTTCCAGCAGCGCTCCTATGTAGTCCGCGATCGTGTTGTGCTCTTTGTTTGTGCTCTCGAGTATCCTGACCCTCTCGCGTCCAGTGCCGTAGTCCTTGACGGCCGTTATGTCTTTTCCGTAAGTCGAGGCATATTCAGGCCCGCGGTCACGCCCCATGACTTTGCCGAAAAATACGTTGTGGAACTTCACCAGGTCCGGGTGCGACCTGTAAGATTTATCGAGCGTCTCCGTCTCTTTTCCCTTGCTCTTGAAGTCGGCCTCGGTATTGTTGAAGACCTCGACGTTCGCCCCCCTGAAGCGGTATATGGACTGTTTGTCGTCGCCGACGTACAGCACCTTCACGTCTCCGGACTCTCTTATCTTCCCAATAATCTCGGCCTGCAGCTCGTCGGTGTCCTGGAACTCGTCCACGAGGATGTACCTGAACCTGCGGGCATAGTCTCTTGCTATCTCCGGGTAGTCGTTCAGAATCCTTCTGGTGAGCTCGAGTAGCTGCTCGAAGTCGAGCTGGCCGTTCTTCAGGGTCGCCTCCTCGTACTGCGCGTTGATCCGGCCGAAGGCCTCGAAAAAGCCGGTGGTTAGGCGGGCCGACTCCTGCGCCGCCCGGTCGTCCTGCCGGTCGGCCTGGAAGGGTTTGTATATGTACAGGTTGTGCCTCTCCTTGCCGAGAGCCTCTTCCAGCAGCCTGTAGGTGGCGTCGAGGCCGAGGGCGTCGGTCAGCGATTCGAGACTGCCCAGGTTTTTCATACAGTACCGTCTGAGCGTCCTGGTCTCTATTAGTTTCTTCGTCCCGGTGATAATGGAGAAGCCCGGGTCGATCCCGTAGTCTGTGTACAGGAGCGATTCCCTCAGCAGCCTGTCGCAGAAGGAGTGTATCGTAGAGATCCAGGCGTCCATTATCCTGTCGCCCAGTCTCTTCCACCTGGCGCGCTCGTCGTCGGTGGCCGACTCCTGCAGCTTTTCCGCGATCCTGGACGTCACCCTCTCCTTCATCTCCTTCGCGGCCTTCTCGGTGAAGGTTATCGCCAGGACGTTGTCGAGATCGAGCGACGGATCGCCGCCGAGTATGTCGGTGTACTCCTTGACCAGCCTGTAAGTCTTCCCCGTGCCCGCAGAGGCCGAGATGAACGTGTCACCGATCATTCGCGAGCACCCCCCTGTTTCTCCATTCGAGCATCCCGCAGAGCTTATCGTAGGCGCAGTTGAAGCAGTTGGGCTTCTTTCCCTTCCAGTCGGTCATAGAGAAGTCGCCGGCGTCGATGGCGGCCACGATTTTCCGGATCGCCTCCACGAGCTCTCCGTCCGTGATCGTGCCCTTTTTTTCTGTCTCGCAGATCGTGAAGCCGACCCTGCCGTCGAAGACCCATTTCCTGCCGTCCTGATCCCACTCCACTATGAAAGGCTTAGTTTTATTCTTACCCTTGATCAGCCTGAACTCTCCGGCGCCGACTCTCTTCTCGTACCTGTACGCCTGCTCGACGGCCATGGAATACAGGACGAGCTGCTCCGGATGGGCCGAAGACGTGTTCTTTCCGCTCTTGTAGTCAATTACGAAGAGCGTACCGTCGTCGTTTTTCACGTCTACCCTGTCAACGAAGCCCCTCATGCAGAGTCCGGGCAGCTCGAGCGGCGACACAGTGCCGAAGCCGAAGGCGAGCTCCGTTTTCTCTGTCCTCATGTTCAGCCCGCGCGTCCTCTCGCTGTCGAAGGCGATGTACTCGCTCAAGATGCCGGCCATCTGCTTTTTGCGGAGCCTGAAGAGGCTCTCGTTTTCGCTGCTGGAGTACCTGCGCAGCTGTCCGTCGAGGACCGTTTCTATCTCTCCGTCGCTCCGCGGCAGCTGGCTGAGCACGGCGTGAAAGACGCTGCCCGTGTCCATGTGGGAGAGCTCCAGGATCTCTTCCAGCTCTTCCTCGATCTTCAGTACGTTGCTCAGGAAATACTTGAATTTGCAGCCGCAGTACTGGCTGATCTTCGAAAAGCTCACGAAACGCGTCTCTTGCTCCTCCCTAGCGGCCTTCATCGACACATTGTAATCGAATTCGCGGGGCACTCTCCTGAGATTCTCTTCGAGCCGCCTCGTCTGATCGGAAGTCGCGTTGGCGTCCCACGTTTCGCGGTCCAGCGCGAATATCCGCGCGACGGCCAGCCTGAAATCTCCCCGGCTCATCGCACCGGCGGGCGAGCCAATAAGATCGGACCTCTTCCCGCCGTCCCTGCCGTGGACCAGCGTTCCCGCCTTGCCGGCGGCGTCCAGCAAAGACTGCGTGTAGGGTGAGGCCAGCAGCGAGTCTCCGTCGATCGTCGAATTGGAAAACGTGAAGATAGCCCTCTCCTGCGCGGCGGCCACCGCGAGGAAGAGGCCGAGCCTCTGGCGGTTCTCCTGTATGTTCAGTATGTCTTTGGCGACGGGCCTCGAGTACTGCGCCCTGGAATAGAGCGGGTTAAGGCCGGTGACGGGATAATTCCCGTCGTTGAAGCCCATGAAGAACTTGTATTTGGCTTCGATGTTCCTCGAATCGACCAGGGAGACGACGCTCACGCCGCCCCCCATGTTTCTCTCGCTGACCAGGCCGTCGCTGTTCAGGAAGGCCAGGAGCGAACGGTGGTAGAAGGCCGGCGGGCACTCTTCGATCCCTGCCAGCCTCAGTTGCCTGTCGTGGTCGGGCAGCGCCTTCTGCAGGAAGCGGAGGCACAGCTCCAGAGACTCCCCGGCCGTAGCGGAGATTTCCGGGCTTTCCGATAGACTATCCAGACCCAGCTGCCTCCACCAGGCCGAAAACAGCCCGGAAAGCTTCCGGAGCGACAGGCTTCTGTCCGTGTCGAGCGGTCCGAGAAAGGTGAAGATCTTCCTCACCGCGGGCAGCATCTCTCCGGCGACAAAGACGGCCTGATCGGCTGTCTCCGAGATAAGAGAGCTCAGCGAGAAGTCGTCGCCCTCGTCGTTCTGCTCCTCTAACCTCTTGCGCTTGCCCTGGAGAAAACCTTTGTACGACTCGAGGTTTTTCGTCCAGAATTTTCCCGCTTCGGCCGCGCTCTCCTGGGTGGCGCCGTACAACAGGCCGGCCGCGGAGGCTATCTTCTCGAACATGACGGCGTTGACCTGCCTGCCGGGCCCGGGGTTTCCGTAACCGGCATCGACCATCTCGAGAACCTTCTGCGGCTCGAAGGAGGCGGAGACGACCTCGAAGGGGAGGAGCAGGTGCCGGACGCTCTTGGACTGCAGGAGCGAGCCGGGCCAGCGGCTGACACAGGGGATGTCGAAGTCCGCGAGTCTCTTCTTCAGCACACTCAGGTAGTCGTCCCCCGGCACGACTATCTCGAAACTCTCCGGCCTTTCGCCCTCCAGGACGATAAGCCGCTTTATCTGCCTTGAAACGTAATCGACCTCGCCGTACAGATCGTTGCACTCGACGACCCCGACCCCTTCGACTTCCTCGCCGGCGGGCAGCGCCGCGTCGCGGAAGAGCGAGTTCTTCACGGCGGCGAGCGGACCGTCATACCCGTCTTCCAGTTCTATGTTCTCGCACTCTCTGCCCTCGAAAAGCCCGGGGAGCGTACCGGCTTCCCGGAAGAGCCCGCGCCTGTCGAGGTCGGACGGAACAGTGAGATACACACTCTCGAAGCCCTCCATGAATTTCGCCACGAAGGCCGCCATCGCAGGCGACAGGTCGTTGAAACCGTCTATGAACAGGACGGTTCCGTAGCTGCCCGACTCTATTTTGTCGGCGTTTTCGGCGACGATCGCGAAGGCGTCGTACATATCGAAGTAACGCCGCTCTTGAAACCGTTTTTTCAGGCCTTCATATACTTGCAGGAGGATCTGCGGGACGGCCTCCTCACCGCCGAAGGCGAGGCCAAGATCGCCCATGTTCTCCTTCAGTACGTTGACCGCCTCGCGGAAGTAGCCAACGGTGCGGGCCGAGGGCACGTATCCTTTCAACTCCTGAATGACCGCCGACAGCTCCATCCTGCAAACGCCCTCCGGGATCTGCCTCAGCTCGCCTGCAAGAGACGAGGCCAGCCGTCTCGCGAGCGACCACACCGGCACGAACCTGTCGGAGAGGAGCGAATAGCCTCTCAGTAGCAACTCCTGGCGGACGGACTCAGTGAAGGAAGCGGTGGGACCGAGAAGAAAGTAAGAAAAGGGGTCTCGCCTGTGAAGCTCCTCAAGCCTGCCGATTGTGAAATCCGTTCTCCCGCGCGCGGTCTTTCCCCTGACGACGAATCCCTTCATGATCGACCTCCCGATTGAAAAGATCTATACAGTACGCCAAACAGGCCCGCTAACCAGAGGGGCCCGTCGATTGAATCCCGCTATGCCTGGCAGAGTATGCGACTCCTTTCTGCCTGTTTCCTCTTGCGAGTTATCCTGCTTTACTTGCGACAGCGCAATTGAGTGACTCAAGGCTTTCAGTCTGTATTACGTGTTTGCTTTATCAAAGATTGTGAGAATGGGAAAACAAGTCCAATTGTTCTCGTTTATTTTCTCAGGATGAACAGATCCTTTCTTTACCATTCCTTATTACTATGAACTTATCCATGTTGGCCAGTACCTTAATGATTTCCTTTTCCTACTTCTCTTGTGATAACATATCTTTGAGCCTCGTATCGATATTCGAATAATTCAATGTTAACACCATAGAATCTATTTGGAGTCTTTTTTTGAGATAGCCTAAAAACTCCGTTTCCTAAAAACCACCCTGATGCAAGACTTACTCACTGGCAAGGTTCGGGTAACACCGCTAATGCAAAACATGGAGGGTAAAAATGAAAGCGCAGGACTTAGAGTTCACCCAACTCATCCAGGGAGCAAAGCAGTTTATGATACCCATTTTCCAGCGCACATACAGTTGGGAAGTGAGCCATTGTGAGCAGCTTTGGAATGATATTTTGCGAGTGGGGAGCAATGCGGACCTGAAAAGCCATTTTATCGGTTCAGTTGTTTACATCCCCGAACAGGAAACCAGCGCCGCTATTTCCCGCTGGATAGTCGTTGACGGGCAGCAGCGTATTACAACCATCACCCTGCTTCTGCTAGCTCTTAAGCAAAGATTGGAAAAAGAAAATCTCACTGCTCCAATCTCTGCTGAAGCAATTGAAGACTATTATCTTCGTAACCGCTACGGCAAAGAGGAACTGAGCTATAAAATGCTACTGACCAAAACCGACAAGGACACCCTGATCGCCCTTCTGGACGGAAAAAAAGAACCGGAAAATGCCTCTCAGAAACTCATTAAGAATTTTGCTTTCTTCACCGAAAGAATCACCGATGCAGATGTGAATATTGTGTATTCAGGGATCAAAAAACTGATGATTGTCGATGTACGGCTTCAACAGGGTCTTGATAATCCCCAGATGATATTCGAAAGCATGAACTCCACCGGCAAAGCACTGACACAAGCAGACCTTATAAGGAACTTTGTCCTTATGGGATTACCCCATGAGCAGCAAACCAATCTCTACAATGATTACTGGCGTCCCATGGAAAACCTTTTTGGTGCCGAAAGTTATACCACCCACTTTGATGAATTCATGCGCTTCTTTCTTGTGATACATACGGGAAACTACCGAATAAAAAAAGATGAGGTATACGCTGAATTCAAGGCATATTCACGGAAGTTTGAAACGGAGATTCTTTTAAAAAACCTGCTGGAGTTTGCCGGTTATTACTGTTACATTGCCCTTGGCAAAGAGAGAGATCCGGAGCTTGCTGCCACATTCAAGGACATTCGGGAACTCCGGGCGGATGTCTGTTACCCCCTGTTGATAGAAGTGTATAAAGACTATTCAAACAAGCTAATTAGCAAAAATGAGTTTGTAGCGATCAATGCCCTGGTGGAAAGCTATGTTTTTCGCCGTGCAGTTTGTGATATCCCCACAAACTCATTGCGCCAGACCTTTGCCACGTTCAGCCGAAGATTAAAGAAAGATCGCTATGTGGAAAGTGTTAAAGCCGAATTCATGTTGCTGCCGTCCTATCGCCGCTTTCCTCAAGATGAGGAATTTCAACGGCAATTATGTGTGCGCAATCTCTATGCCTTCAACCGCCGGAATTATTGGCTGCGGCGATTCGAAAACTTCGGCCGAAAAGAACGGGTAGTGGTACAGGATTACACAATAGAACACATCATGCCGCAAAATGAGAATTTGAATGACACTTGGAAACAGGAACTTGGGAACGAGTGGAAACGCATTCATGAGCAGTATCTTCACACACTGGGGAATCTAACCTTGACCGGCTATAATTCCGAATATAGCGACCGCTCTTTTATAGAAAAGAGAGACATGAATGGCGGTTTTAAAGAAAGCCCGCTTAAATTGAACGAAGGTCTCGGCACATGTTCTACGTGGAATGAAGATACAATTAATGACCGGGCAGCCAAGCTGGCAAAAAAAGCGATAAACATATGGAAGGCACCTGTATTGGATGATAGTATTCTTGAAACTTACAAAGAGAAAAAGCCCAGTGTAGCTTCTGAGTATACAATTGACTCATACCCGCATCTGACTGCCAAGCCTATGCGAAAGCTATTTGATGCGTTCCGGGTCAGGGTACTGGCTCTAGATGAATGTGTCCACGAGGAGTTTCTCAAACTATATATTGCCTACAAGGCTGAGACTAATTTTGTAGATGTGGTACCTCAGGCCAAACGGCTTCGATTGACTTTGAATCTTGACTATGAGCAAGTCGATGATCCTCTTGGCATGTGCAGAGATGTTTCCAATTTAGGCCGATGGGGTAACGGTAATGTGGAAGTTGGCTTGGAGAGACTTGAAGATTTAGTCTATGTCATCGGTTTGGTGAGGCAGGCTCTCGAACGGCAGTTAGGCGAAGAGGAATTGGAGGCATAATGAGTTATAAATGTAATCTTGATAATCGAAATTATATAATGAAAAACCATCAAAACAAGGAGATCAATACATGAGCAAGGAAAACCAAGCTGTTGAATTTAAAGAATCCTGGCGTGATGATTATCTGCGCTGGGTCTGTGGTTTTGCCAATTCTCATGGAGGCACTCTGATCATCGGCAAAAATGATCGAGGTGAGGCAGTCGGTGTTGCTGAAAGTGCAAAGCTGCTGGAGGAATTACCCAATAAAATCCGTGATCTTTTGGGAATAATTGTCGAAGTAAACCTGCTTGCTGAAGAAGGAGCAGAATTGCTGGAAGTTAATGTTCCTGCCTACACCAACCCAATTAGCTATCGGGGTCATTACTACATTCGTAGCGGCAGTACCCTGCAGGAAATCAAAGGCGCCGCGCTGGATCGTTTTCTGCTACAGAAACAGGGACGCACATGGGATTCTGTACCCCTGCCAGGGGTTGCAATAAATGATTTGTCTTTGGTGAGCCTCAAAAAATTTCGTGAGCTGGCTACCGTCAGCGGACGCTTAAGTGATACGGATTTATCGGCAGCAGATCCGGAGCTACTTGAAAAGCTTAAACTAACTGAAGGCTCATACCTGAAACGATCGGCTGTACTACTCTTCCATGAAGATCCTAATCGGTTTATCACCGGGGCTTTTGTCAAAATCGGCTTTTTTGTTTCAGAGTCTGAACTTGCCTATCATGATGAAATTCACGGCTCTCTTTTTTCACAGGCACATACAGTAATTGATCTACTTCGAACCAAATACATGAAAGCCGCCATCATCTACGAAGGTCTTCAGAGAATCGAGCGGTTCCCAGTACCTTACGAGGCGTTGCGCGAGGCCGTACTTAATGCGCTGGTTCATAGGGATTATTCAGTGCCTGCGCCAATACAGATTCGGGTCTATGAGAACAAACTGAAAATCTGGAATCCTGCAGTACTGCCTGAAGAGTGGAGTTTGAAAACATTATTGGGCGCACATGCATCCCATCCCTATAATCCCGATGTGGCAAACGCTTTTTTCCGCTCCGGGGAAATTGAATCCTGGGGTCGGGGGATTGAACGAATATTCTCAGCTTGCCGTAGTTCGGATTCGCCGCCTCCCAGTATTCAACTGGAAGGACATGATCTCTGGGTGGAATTCCCATTTTCCGATAATTATCTGGATACAATGCGGGGAAAAGTAAGTAGCAAGGGTAGTGCTACCCAAGAAACTACCCAAGAAACTACCCAAGAAAAAATCGTTCTTTTGCTAAAGAAGAAACCATCTATTACCCGTCGCGAGCTGGCACAAGAGCTGGCATTGAGCGAGGATGGTATAAAATATCATCTGAGAAAGCTCAAAGAACAGAATCGCATACGCCATGTAGGGGCAACAAAAAAAGGCTATTGGGAAGTGTTGAAATGAAACCATCGGAAAGATACAAGCTCGATGAGCGCAACCATGTGGAAATACCATTGCTTGAGCAGCTTTCCGGTCTTGGCTGGGAAATTATCGATCTGACTGACGAGAAGCAGACTCCGGCGGATACCTTCCGCGACAATTTCACCGAAGTGGTCATGTCGAAGGTGCTGTGTGAGCAGCTCATCAATATCAATCCCTGGCTGGAGGATGACCAGGTTGAAGAAGTCGCCAGGCAGTTGACGGCTAGCTTCTCTGGAACAGGGCTTATTGAGAACAATAAGTATGTACTCCACCTACTACTGGAAAACACCAGTGTCAGCTAAAACCGCAATACAGGTGAACAAAGCCCAACAGTACGGTTTATCGATTTTGATAAGGACCCATTGACGAATAATCGATTCATCCGAAGACGAGGCCAGCCGTCTCGCGAGCGACCACACCGGCACGAACCTGTCGGAGAGGAGCGAATAGCCTCTCAGTAGCAACTCCTGGCGGACGGACTCAGTGAAGGAAGCGGTGGGACCGAGAAGAAAGTAAGAAAAGGGGTCTCGCCTGTGAAGCTCCTCAAGCCTGCCGATTGTGAAATCCGTTCTCCCGCGCGCGGTCTTTCCCCTGACGACGAATCCCTTCATGATCGACCTCCCGATTGAAAAGATCTATACAGTACGCCAAACAGGCCCGCTAACCAGAGGGGCCCGTCGATTGAATCCCGCTATGCCTGGCAGAGTATGCGACTCCTTTCTGCCTGTTTCCTCTTGCGAGTTATCCTGCTTTACTTGCGACAGCGCAATTGAGTGACTCAAGGCTTTCAGTCTGTATTACGTGTTTGCTTTATCAAAGATTGTGAGAATGGGAAAACAAGTCCAATTGTTCTCGTTTATTTTCTCAGGATGAACAGATCCTTTCTTTACCATTCCTTATTACTATGAACTTATCCATGTTGGCCAGTACCTTAATGATTTCCTTTTCCTACTTCTCTTGTGATAACATATCTTTGAGCCTCGTATCGATATTCGAATAATTCAATGTTAACACCATAGAATCTATTTGGAGTCTTTTTTTGAGATAGCTTAAAGACCGTTTTCTAATAACCGATGTAACCGCAATGCGAAAACTGAGTCTGTCACGAAAAAATGAGGGGATTCGTTGTTACCGCCAGTGGCGTGGCAAGAAAACCAATATCCGTGAGGAGATAGATAAATGGCCGAAATGGAAAACCGTTGGTTATCAGCAGATGAAATAGGTAAGCACCTCGGTGTCAGCAGTAAAGATGGTTACCGCTGGATCGACAAACTCACGATACCCACCCATCGCATGGGTTGTCTTTTGGAGTTCAAGAAAGACAAGGTTAACGAGTGGCTGAAGGCTGGCGGTGCGGTAGATCTCAATAAGAAAGATTTGAAAGAATGATTACAGACTACCATGCAAGCTACTACGCGCATGAATTGAGCCGGGTCGGCGGCTCTGGTGTCGATCGTCTTGGCCGTGCGTTATTTGATGCGTGTGTAGACCTCAATCCTCACCAGATTGAAGCAGCCCTTTTCGCATTACGCTCACCTCTTTCAAAGGGTGTGCTGCTCGCCGATGAAGTTGGCCTTGGCAAGACCATCGAGGCAGGTCTTGTGCTATGTCAATACTGGGCGGAACGCAGACAAAACATTCTAGTTGTCAGCCCTGCCTCTCTCCGGAAGCAGTGGGCATTGGAGCTCTCCGAAAAGTTCAACTTACCATCCATCGTTCTGGATGCAAAAATCTATAAAGATCAGCAAAAGCGTGGTGTTCCGAATCCTTTCAGAGACAAGCAAATTATCATTTGCTCCATGCACTTTGCCGCCAGCCGAGCGGAAGAACTCAAAGAGATAGCCTGGGATCTTGTGGTTATTGATGAAGCCCACAAGCTCCGTAATGCCTATCGTGAAAGCAATCGGCTAGGTCAGCGTATCCGTTGGGCAACAGAAGATCGCAAAAAGCTTCTTCTGACGGCCACACCACTGCAAAACTCCCTGCTAGAACTCTATGGCCTTTCGACACTGATCGATGACCGGCTGTTTGGTGATTTGGCATCTTTCAGAACGCAGTACATCAATTATGGCGGTGACGTTTCCGGCCTGCGGGAACGCTTGGGCGCATTCTGCTGGCGGTCGCTCCGTAGCCAGGTCATCGAATTCGTGCGCTACACAGAGCGCAAACTCATCACTCGACCATTCCAACCCACGGAGCAGGAACACAAACTGTATGAGGCGGTTTCCAGCTATCTCATGCGTGACGAAACCTATGCGCTTCCATCTGGGCAAAAACATTTACTCACACTTCTTGTTCGAAAAGTTCTCGCGTCCTCGCCCCATGCCGTTGCTGGAACGCTTGAGATCATGCGTGATCGCCTGCTGAAGCTAAGAGACGAAACCAAGCAAGATGCGAGCGCTCTGGACCTTCTGATTTCCGGTGAAGCTATTGATGACGACCTTCTCGATGAGATTCTAGAAGATGAAGAGGATGCATCTCTAGACGATGAAACCCCGACGCCTGAGAAGGAACCTGAGCTGCAGGTCAAGAAGATCGACCTGGAAAAGCTCAATGCCGAAATTGACGAGCTGACCGACTATATTCGCTGGGCCAGAAGCCTCGGTATCGACACAAAAACCAGAGCGCTACTGAAAGCCCTGGATATCGGTTTCAGCGTCATGAAAGAAATGGGAGCTGCCAAGAAGGTGGTCGTCTTTACCGAATCCCGGCGAACCCAGAACTGGCTGAAAGATTTCCTAGAAGGGAATGGCTATGCTGGTCAGGTGCTGACATTCAATGGTACTAACAAGGACGATGCCTCCGGGCAGATTTATCAGGAATGGCTTGCCGCCAACAAAGAATCAGGTCGGGCGACTGGCTCTCGACAAGTGGATCTTAGAGCAGCAATCATTGATCGATTTAGGGAGCAGGCAAGTATCTTAATTGCAACAGAGGCAGGGGCTGAGGGGCTTAATCTTCAGTTTTGTTCGGCCATTGTCAATTTTGACCTCCCCTGGAACCCTCAACGCATTGAACAACGGATAGGACGATGCCACCGCTACGGTCAAAAACACGACGTTGTGGTTATCAACTTCCTCAACGAGCGTAATGCTGCCGACAGACGTGTATATGAGTTACTGGAA
>ENA-UPXM01005734-UPXM01005734.1-activated-sludge-metagenome-genome-assembly--contig:-NODE-5734-length-11934-cov-3.880798_pt1 | contig 11934 bp, 9 predicted proteins | sample MGYA00238178_ERZ772708 | MGnify/ENA primary metagenome ERZ772708 (study PRJEB29002, sample SAMN05720212) | activated sludge metagenome | isolation source: anaerobic digester from wastewater... | reverse complement strand
TCTCTGTTTTTTCGTCCTGTTTTTTTATGCGGTATTTTCTAGGTTTATGCTGACGGGATTGTTTTTCTTTTAGCAAAAGTCCTGCAAACAAGGCTGATAAACCGCACACGGCGCTTATAACCAGAACGCCGATCCATCCGTTTTCCATGAGGGGGAGGGGAACGTTCATGCCGAAAAAACTTACAATGAAGGTTGGTACCATCAATATGAGAGAAATGACCGTGAGCCGTTTCATGACAATATTCAAATTATTCGAAATAACAGAGGCAAAAGCGTCCATCATGCCCGAAAGAATATTACTGTAGGTGTCTGCCATTTCAATAGCCTGACGATTGTCTATTTCTACGTCTTCGAGCCATTCCCGGTCATCCTCATCAAAGGTTAGGGTTTTTGTTTTTATGAGTTTTTCTAAAAGAAGCTGATTGCTTTTAAGGGAAGTTGTAAAGAAAACAAGAGATTTTTCCAGGTTTAATAGTTGAATTAATTCATTATTTTTGATGGAAAGCTGGAGCTCGTTCTGAATTGTTGTAGAACGCCGGTTAATTTCTTTAAGGTAGCGCAAAAAGGTGCTGTCGGCGCGGCTTAATACCCGGGTAATGAAGGCCGGAAAATCGTTGAGTGTTAACGACCGGACCCTGTTTGCACAAAGGTCTTTGAGCACTTCGCAGTCTGTCCAGCATATTGTTATTATTTTGTCCGGAAACAGGATGATTCCCAATGGAACGGTAAAGTAGCTGATATCGGAAGAAGGCATGAAAACAGGAAGACGGGCTATTATCAGTGTATAATTATCTTCTTTTTCTATGCGCGATAATTCGTCCTGGTCAAGAATATCAAGAATATGTTCCTGTTCAATTCCGTATTCTTCTTCCAGTTCCCGAATATCTTCTCTCGTAACTGAACGTGCATCGACCCATACATTTTTTGAGGTGTCGATTTCTTCTTTTTCACAGCGGATTATTTTTCCGCTTTCCTGCTGCCAAAATGTAATCATAAGAGTATTCCTGCCTTAAATTAAGAAATAGGCGCTTCATGAGGGTTAATACTCTAACTTGTTATGCTGATTTAGTTATTGATTCCCTCTAGAGGCTGTGTGCGGATTTTTAGTCTTACTGATACGTTGACTTCCGGGTTCCGTATCCATTATACGCCTCCTAGGGGTAGCCTTGCGGCAAAGATATTCCATGTAACGATGGCAATACATCACTATAATCCCTTGGGAAAAAAAAATCAAGGTTTTTTTTTGCACACTTTTATAAAAAAAGTAGAATATTTTCTTATTACAGCGTTAGAAACTCAATGGTCCTTACCTATAAGGAAGTTGAGGAGTGTACTGTGAAATTATTAAAAGTGATTGTTCCAGCTGCAGTTTTTTTGTTCTGTATATGCAGTAATGCTGCGGCGCAAAAATCATATGAGTTTATTAATCAAAGTATTGAAGAAATTGTATATGCTCTTTCGTTGTATGAAAAAATAACAATTGTCTGTGACGACACTGTACGGGGTAATGCAAGTTTTAGATATTCAGGCTCTGACTTTAGTAAAGCTTTTGATGCATTTTTGGAGTCTTCCCGATTATATGTTATAAAGGAAAAAGACCAGTGGACTGTTTCAAAAATAAGGGTGTATTGTGATGACGAGGGCAGTATTCAGCTGGATTGTTATGATGCACTGCCTTCTGCCGTACTGGAAAAGCTGTCCTTAAAAAGCGGACTAACCATTGTCTATGATCTTATACCTGTGTCTCCTATTTCTCTTCATATTTCAAACATGACGGTGAAAGAAGCGGTTGTGCTTATTCTTAACGGATCAGGTACCTATGATGTAAGTGAAGATGCAAAAAAGATTCGTATTACAAAAAAAACAGATAGAATCATTGATCCTTATATTGAAAACGCTCTATGCCTTTTTGAATCTGCAGATGATGAAGGCTCTCTTTACAATGCATCTATAATTAAGACAAGGGCATGGGCTGCAGTAGAGCAATTGTGCAGTCTTGCCGGAAAAGAAGTAATCCAGACTGTAAAGAATGATGCTTTGATTGAAAAAATCAGTTTAAAACATAAAAGTTTTATAGAGATGTTATCGGTGATTTGTCTGCAAAGCGGCAGTGCCTGGGTAGAAGATAAAGGTATTTATTATATTTTACCCTCTTCTGACGGAGCGATGCAGCTTAAAAATACAGGCAAGGTATGGCGCCGTTATTCAATGAAGTATAAGACTTCCGAGAGTGTTCAGAGTCTTTGTGCTCATCGATTTCCCTCTGCATCCTGTATACGGTCCGATAATTTTTCTTTACTTATGTACGGGACTGAAAGTATTCATGAGGAAATTGCCGTTTTCTTGAATGAACTGGATATTCCAGATTCTTCAAATACGATTTCTTTACAATATATAAAAGCCTCCGAGTTCTTAAAAAATACCCCTCCTTCATTTAGAAAAGAAGACTTTAAAGAAACAGGTGATGAGTCGGTTCTTTTTTATACAGGTTCAATTGAAAACTATAAGATTCTTTGCGGCTATTTGTCATTAATTGATATTCCCATAAAAAGGATTACCTATGATTTATTGATAATACAGTATCAGGAATCGAGTGACTTGCAATGGACTCCGTCTTTTAAAGCCCGCCCTGCTTCATTTGGGGACGCCTTACTTGTAAGTGCCGGAATGGATTCGGTACTGGACTTGCAGTTTAATATAATTTCATCATTCGGATTAACCTTTGCTGCAGGATTGAATACTGCAATCAAGGAAAATAAGGCTAAGGTATTTGCAGACACAAGGCTTCATGGTGTTTCAGGAAAGCCGATTAAGTTTCAAAACACGAGTACCTACCGGTATAGAGATACTATGGTTGATCCGTCTACCGGGAAGGCCGTAAACACCGGAGTAACACGGGAAATAATTTCGGGTCTCATTCTTGATATAGAGGGCTGGATTTCCGGTGACGGTATGATTACAACAACTGTTTCCGCTTCTGTTTCAAAACGTGGTGCTGATGTTTCTTCCTCTGTGGGAAATCCGCCTCCGACCTATGAAAAAATTGTAACTACACAGGTTAGATCAAGGAGCGGCGAGTCTGTTGTCCTCAGCGGTTTAGTGCAGGATGATGATGTTCTTGTACAGGAGCGAATGCCTCTGTTATCAAAAATACCTCTCCTTGGTCATCTTTTTACATCTAAGGTTAAAACCAATGAACGTACAGAAATGGTTATTTACTTAATACCTCATACAGAAGATGAGAGCTCTTTTTTATATGAAACGGATCAGAATACTTCTTGTAATAGCGAACCGGTTAAAAGGAATGAGCGCATATATAATCAGTTTATTTTTGCAGGAGCTGCCGATGAATAGTTTTGAACTTGCCGGAAAATACTGCGTTCATAATAAGGTCATTGTTCTTGAAGAAACGGAAACCAATGTACACGTTGGTATGTGTACCGATGACTGCTGCCTGAGAGATAACATTGAACGGGTCTTTAATAGGAAAAATTATGGAAAGAAAAATATTCAGTTTTCTGTAATTGAAGAAGATGTATGGAAAAGAAAAATTGCCAAAAAGTTTTCTGAACATCTTCTGTCGTTCAGTTCTGAGTTGCATAGTAAAGACGAGAGAAAAGAAGCAAACGAAGAACCGATTATTAATCTATTAAATTCAATGATAATAGAATGTCATTTTCATTCAGGAAGTGATATTCATCTTGAATACTGTGCAGATAAAATATTGGTACGGTTTCGAATTCATGGATACATCTATGATCAAATGGAAATATCATATAAAACAGGGGAAGCCGTTATTCAAAGAATTAAACTTCTTTCAAAACTTGAAATTACTGAGCGTAGAAAATGTCAGGATGGAAGGTTTAATTTTTCACAGCTTAATCATAATCTAGATATAAGGGTTTCGTGTATTCCTTCGTTTTACGGCGAGTCTGTTGTTATGAGAATCTTAGACAGGAATTCTGCGGTTCTTAGTCTTTATGAATTAGGGTTTTCTGCTATACAGCTGCTTCATCTGGAAAAAATACAAAAAGAGAAAAACGGGCTTGTGCTTATTTGCGGGGCGACAGGCTCGGGTAAAACAACGACGCTTTGTTCCATGCTTAATGAAATGACTAAGGTAAACCGGAAAATTCTCAGCATTGAAGATCCTGTTGAATATGTTGTTGGCGGAGTTGTTCAAATACCGGTTAACGATGAAAGAGGTCTAACCTTTAGCGAAGTCTTAAAAAGAATTTACAGACAGGATCCGGATGTCATAGTTATTGGAGAAGTTAGAGACGAGTTAACTGCACAAACAGCAGTGAGAAGCGCTATGACCGGACATCTTGTATTTGCAACTCTTCATACCAGTACTGCTTCGCAAGCCGTTTGCCGGCTTTTTGATTTAGGAATAGAAGGCTTTTTACTAGCACCCGTTCTTCGTTCAATAATCGTACAGGATCTTGAACACCTTTCATTAAAGGAAAGAAAACTTCATGCGCGCATTATTCCCTGCGGCGATAGCATACGAAAAGCAGTTGCTTATGCAGAAAACTATGAGAACCTGCACGATGTTCTGGATAGTGACGGGGAGGTTTGTGCATGAAACATAGGATATTTTATGAGTTTGCTCTTATATTGACAGAGCTTATTTCTTCGAAGCTGCAGATACCGGAATCTTTAGACTTAATAAGCAGATCAAATAAAACACGTAAGGAAGTAAAATATTCAGCATTGTATATTCTGCAGGAAATGAGCAAGGGAGAAGTATTTTCTTCTGCAGTTTCACATAATCCTTATTTTTCTGTTCCGTCGAAATATACAGCATTATTTTACAGTGCAGAAAAAACGGGCAGTATTAAAAAAAGTCTCGACTTTGTTGTTAAGAATGAAAACTTAAAAAAGGGCACTAAGGAAAGCATTGTTCGAAGCGCAGTGTATCCATGTCTTATCATATTGATTTCAATTTTCGGAACGGTTGTTCTATATAAGTTTAAATCAAGTTTTACTCTAGATACTTCAAACAGCTTTACTAGTGATTTTTTTCTTTCTGCAGTTTTTATGGCTCTATGTATTTTATCCTTTGTATTTTCATCCTATGCATTTTTAAAAGAGAGCGACAGTTATGTATTTTTGTTAGCATTTAGTTTTTTTCTCGAAGCAGGATTTGATACCTTTACATCTTTATTAAGCGCTTCAATGCAGTTTGAAGCTGGAACAAAAACACGGTTAAAAATACTGCAGTGTGCAGACTTGTTATCCGGCGGGGTTAAATTCTGTGAAGCGGCAGAAAACTTAAGTTTCCTTGATGAATGCTGTCTGATGAGAATTGAGTATTTACAGGATACAGGAAAAACAGAATCTGTAATTAGAAATGAATTAATGAAAGAAGAAAAAAGGCGCGAGCAAAGACATGCAATGTTCCTAACCTTGTGCGAGCCGGCAATGATTATATGTACAGGAATCTATTTGCTTTTGCTAATTCAATTTTCTGTTCTTCCCGTCATGACATCGTTTGGAGGTTTATTATGAAGATGAAATGTAAAAAAATGGATGATGGTTTCTCATTTGCAGAAACAATTGCATCAATTGCAATTATGCTAATTCTTACTGCAGGCGCGGCGGTAACAGCATTTAAGATTATTGATCAGGCAAAGGTTGTTTCAGTAAAAACTCAAATAGAGACATATAAATTTGCACTGCATAATTACTATTTAGACTGCGGAAATTTTCCCAATGAGGATCAAGGTTTGCAGGCTTTGTATTCGAAACCATTTATATCGCCTGTAAGCGCCGGATGGAACGGACCATATATTGATAAGGAAATTCAAAAAGATCCCTGGGGGAATGACTTTGTTTATAAAACAGTAAATGATTATGGTTTGGCATTTGTAATTTACTCGTTAGGTGCCGATGGTACAGCGGGCGGGGTAGGTAAAAATGAAGATATTGTATCATGGAAATAATGATTCAGGATCAATAATGCTGATATCAATAGTACTAATTCTTTTAATATTGCTGGTTGTTCTCCCTTATATGAACCTTGTACTTATAAGATGTTCATCGGAAAAAGTTAGATACGATTCTGTATGTGCAAAAATAGAACTTCATAACTTAGAACTGGGAGACAAGTATGAGATTAATTGAATCAGCAGTATTAGTTTTTATTTTTGGTATTTTGTGTTTTTCGGTGTATGAAGTAATTCTAGCTGCACATACATATGCAAAGGAAACAGAAAAATATGAATCAATGAGTAATGTATTAGAATTACTTTACAAGAAAATAGATGCTAATAAAAATACTGACATAAATAATTTTTTAAAATGGATAAAAATACTTGAAAAAGATTTTAGGCTGGAAAATACCTCATTTGAAATACTCCCTCTTCATAAAAACAAATTAGAAGCTGCTTCTTATTCATTCTGCTTACAAGGGCAAACATTCAGAGTCCTAATGGTGATTGAGGGAGCGTTAAATGAATAAAGTAACTGTGCTGAATAAAAACGATTATGAGCTGCTGATAATTCCTTTTAAAGAAATATTACAGAAAAGACTGCATGAAAAAGGCTCAATTATTTCTGCTTTAAGATATGAGGTTGAACGGCAGTATCCTTTTTTTGATATTCAGAGCCAGATTTTTATTCGTCTTGCTGTATTACAAGGAAGACTAGTTTTCGCTGTTGTGATTATGGAAGCAGGTGTTATGACTAAGTATAGGGATAATAAATTATTTATACAGTACAACAAATCGAAAATAAGGGTCTTTTATAGTAGAAAGAAATTTATTATGAAGACACTTGCTTCATTTTCTATTGTTTTCCTGCTTCTTAGTGCGCTACCTTATTTACACAATCGTGAAAAAGAAACTGTATTTTTAGAACATGAATATAGTGATTCTTCATACCTAAAAGACTTAATAGATAATGAATACATGAGTTTTTCAGAACTTTTTATAATACTCCAGTCAATCAGAAATGATTACAATTATAATATTGAATCATTATCGATACTGTATGAGTCTGAAAAAAATATTGCGGAAATATCTTTACTTTTAAACGGAATATTTCCTGAAAATATTTTAAAATATTTTCCCCTTGTTCAACATCATGCAGCAGCAGCTGATCAAGTTTTATACAGTAATAATTCTCCCTCTTTTAATTTATCCATACTTACGACAATACATCAGTGTGAAGAAACTAAAGAAAAAACTCTTATAGGTGTGAGAGAAGTAATCTTCAGTTGTAATGGTCTATTGAAATATGAAAGAAATAATTCAAGAGAAATAATGGCTGTTGTAAAGGAAAAAGATATAGGAAAGGTTTTTGAAAAACTTACAATGAATCCGGATATCAGCTGTATTAAAAAGTTGAATATAGTATTAAAAAATAACTTTTATGAATTGACTTTTGAAATGGGATTACAGAATATCAGTCCGTTTTCGTCGCCGGAGTTTTGCAGTTTTACTTCAGGAATTATTAAGAATACTAAAGTGCAAAATGAAATAAAAGAAGTACCGGAAAAGAAGACGGTAATCAATAAAGGAACAGTTGTTGGAAAAATAATAAGAGAAGACGGTTCCCTGAAAGTGTTTTATAAAAGTGCCGACGGAAAATTAATAAGCGAGGTTCAATAATGATAAAGAGAGTATATGCAGGATTATTTTTACTTTTAGTTTTCACGTCCTGTACAAGTATGAAAACATTTAAAAATACAGCAGACCTTCATGGTGCAGTCTATGATGTAAAAAATAGGCCTGTTCCTGGCTGCACAATCTTACTTAATGGAAACGAAAAAGCAATTACCGATGTTAACGGAAGATTTATACTGTACGGATTAAAAAGCGGAGTATATGACATTGAAACTAATTCCTCTTATTGTGAAAAGTACACAGCAGAATTAAAATTTCTTAATGAAACACAGTATGTTCTTATCTCTCTTGTTGATAATGAAACGTTGTATGATTTTGTTGAAGAAGCCTTAGGAAAAAAAGAATACGGGAAGGCTGACAAAATAATCGAGAGACTTTTTACGATAAATAAAAATAATTCCAACGCAATAATGTATTTAGCTGTAATTAGATACTCAGAGGGAAATGCAAATGCAGCATTACGAATTTTAACAGATGCTAAAAATCGCGGAATAAGCGACCCGTGGATGAAGGCATTTAAAGATATGTTGGAGGAAAATAATGAAGAAAATTAGTTTATTAATGTTTTTTATTGTTTTATTTCTTTGTTCATCATGCATGCAAGAGGCATACAGAGCGCCTTATGTATTAAGCGGCCTTGAGAGTATGTTAAGTGATTCGGGAACATTCTTTAATTACGCAGGTGTCTTTGCAGAAATAAATAATTCAAGTAGTAAGGATATAGCATTTTTAGAAATCAGCTTTGATGTTTTTGATAGAACTACAAAAAAAAATCCTTTTAGCGGTAGTAATCACATTACAAGTTCATTTAGCGAAATAATATATTCCGGTGATACAGCTGAATTATGCATTAGTTTGGATTCCTTTATGCATGCTGCACCAACGGAAAAGTATTTAATCAGTAATTTCTGTATAAATACTATTTCTTACACAGACGGCACCAGGTGGACAGACTATCTGTGTATCTACAGTGTTAACAGTAATTAGTGTAAAGGATAATTTATTTTGGAGGATAATATGAAAAAGGGTTTATGTATAGTAGCTGTAGTTTTAGTTTTATGTTCTTGTGAGCAATTGGTAATGGGCAGCAAAATTGAAGCAGAAAAAACAATGTATACAATCACCCATAGGGAGTATGAGGGAGGATCCATTGTTAAAAGTCCAGTCAAGGATGAGTACCAGCGTAATGAATCGGTGATGTTAAAAGCAGTGCCGGATGAAGGCTGGGAATTTGTGAAATGGACAGGCGATGTAGAATCAAGTGAGACACAAATTGCAGTAAAAATGGGAAAAAATTATGTCATGACACCGGAGTTTGTGAAAATTAAAACATTTAGTATTTCTGTTCCTGATTTAGAAGGCGGAATTATAAAAATAGAGCCAAATAAGAATAAGTATGAAGAGAATGAAAAAGTCCGTATTACAGCTATTGCTAAAGACGGCTGGTATTTTCAAGGCTGGAATAATGCAGGATTAGGGCTTGATCAAAGTACTGAAATTATAATGAACAAAGATTATCTCCTGAGTCCGATTTTTACCGCAGTTCCAAAGTTTTCACTGGTTATTCATGAATCAGAGGGAGGCAGCCTTCATATTAGTCCTTTAAAAGAATTCTATACCAATAACGAAACAGTGACACTAACCGTCCTCATAAATGAAGACTACCGGTTCAAAGGAATTATTGGAACAATTCTTACAAGTGATCTTTCAAAACAGATTATAATGGACAAAAATTATGAGCTCACGCCTTTGTTCACTAAAAATCCAAAATTTGCAATAAATGTTGATGAATCGTATAGAGAAAGTGTGCACATAGATCCCGATAAAATAGAGTATGAAGAGAATGAGAAAACAGTACTGACAGCACTTCCCATAGATGGTTTCACCTTTGTTCGATGGGAAGGAACGGTTTTATCAGATAAAGCAAAACTTGAGTTAACTATGAATAGGGATTATGTGCAGAAACCTGTGTATAAGAAAAATGAAACCTTCAGCATAAACATTCAAAACAGCGAAGGCGGGCAGGTATATATCAGCCCGCAAAAAGATAATTATGAGAAAGAAGAGCAGGTAAGGGTTACTGCAGTTCCTGATGAGGATTTTTTATTCAAAGGATGGCGGGGCAGCGTTATTTCCGATGAAAAGATTATCAATATAGTGATGGATAAAGACTATGAACTGAGTCCGGCTTTTACTGCTGTACCGAAGTATTTACTCATCATTAACGATTCAGAAGGAGGAAGTATTCATGTTGATCCGTTAAAAGAAACATATGATCATAACGATACAGTAACATTAACTGTTCAAATAGAGAACGGCTACCGTTATAAAGGAATAACCGGAACGATTTTAACTAGTGCTCTTACAAAACAGATACTTATGGATAGGAATTATGAGCTGACTCCCTTGTTTACAAAAAATCCAAAATACACAATCACTTTTGATGGCGAATATATAGAAAATATCCATATAGATCCGGATAAAGAAGAATATGAGGAAAATGAAAAAATTACTGTAACTGCACTTCCCATAGAGGGTTACACCTTTGTTAAATGGGAGGGAACAGTATTATCAGATAAAGCAAAACTTGATTTAACTATGAACAGGGATTATGTGCAGAAACCTGTTTACAAGAAGAATGAAACATACAGTATTAGCATTCAAAACAGCGGAGGCGGGCAGGTATATGTCAATCCGAAAAAAGAAAAATATGAGAAAGATGAGCAGGTAACACTCACTGCAGTTCCTGACGAAAATTGTGTGTTTAATGGATGGAAAGGCAGTGTAATCTCGCGTGAAATCTCTATTAGTATTGTTATGAATAAGAATTATACACTCGAAAGTAATTTTACTCCGGTTGTAAAGTATGCATTGAATATTATTACTACAGCCGGCGGAAGAATTATAAGTGCTCCTGAAAAGGACAACTATGAGGAGAATGCAGAAGTATATATTACCGCAATTCCTGATGACGGATTTGTATTCTCATATTGGAAGGGGGATATTACAGGATCGGAGAATCCTTATTGTGTGAGGATGCTTCGTGATTACGAGGCGGAGGCCGTTTTCGAATCTATTCCGGAAATAGAAAAATTTACCATCAATCCTGTTCAAAAAACCGGGAGCGGTTCTGTCGTAGTTGAACCTCAAAAAGAATACTACTTGAAAAATGAGACAGTAATTATTCGTGCGGCTCCGGATAATGGATTTGTGGTTTCTTCACTGAAGTGCAGTAGTCAGGATTACAGCTGGAATAAAAAAACAAATGAACTGACAATACAAGTGCACAGTAATTTAGTTATAGAAGCTGAGTTTATAAAACGGGAATGGTCATTCCTGGTATATATGGCTGCAGACAACGATCTTGAGTATGAGGCAATTAAAGATTTTAACGAACTTGAGGGTGTTAATTATGCAGGGATGCCTGTAAGTGTAATTGTTCTGCTTGACAGGAATCCGGCCTATGATTCATCAAATGGAAACTGGAGCGGAACCCGGCTGTATGAAATATTACATGATACTGCAGGAGTTGATGGTATAATAAAGTCAAAAGAGCTTTCTTGTCCTGAACTTGATTTAGGAAGCGGTTATTCAATAAACCTGAATGCTGCAAATCCTGATATTCTTGAAAAGTGTATTGAATATGTTCAGTCAGAATATAGTGCGGAAAACTACGGCCTTATTATGTGGGGGCATGGAACCGGATGGAGAGGCGGATATCGTGAAGGGTCAGTTTCAAAAGCCTTTGCAGTTGATGATACCGAAAATACCTATATGACAAATGCAGCATTCGGAAAAGCCATAGAAGGAAAAGAATTTAGTATAATTGGTTTTGACACTTGCTTCGGCGGGGTAATTGAAACGGCCTATGAGATAAAAGACAGCGCAGATCTAATGATTGCATCGGAAAGCATTGTTCCTGCAAATGGCTGGGATTACTATTCGTTATTTACATCATTTTTAGAAACAGATTTATCTGAAATTTCTTTCTGTAATAAAACAGTGACTCAGTTTGAGAATCAATACTCAGGTGATAAAAAATGCACTATCAGTGTTATTAACTTAAATGAAATACAAGAAGTAAAAAACAGTTTTGATATATTTTCGCTTAATGCAGCTTCTTTAATTACAAGCACAGAAGAGCGTAAAAGTATGCTTAATGTCATTATGAATCAACCGATTAGTTTTTCTCACTCAAGTTCTCCCTGTAATCTTTATGTTGATATCTATTCACTTTCAAAAAAACTAGCTAATGCTTATAACCCTCTTAACTCAACGGCTCAGAACTTGCAGCTTGCTCTGA
>ENA-UPXM01005733-UPXM01005733.1-activated-sludge-metagenome-genome-assembly--contig:-NODE-5733-length-11936-cov-4.330612_pt1 | contig 11936 bp, 10 predicted proteins | sample MGYA00238178_ERZ772708 | MGnify/ENA primary metagenome ERZ772708 (study PRJEB29002, sample SAMN05720212) | activated sludge metagenome | isolation source: anaerobic digester from wastewater... | reverse complement strand
TTTTACTTCATCAACAAACTTCTGTTCTATTCCTTTTTCTTTCATTATTTCACCAACGATTTTGATAGAGGGTAACCTCGGGTAAGGTCAATACTATAAGTCTTCTTAAGAGGAAAAAAATAGTCTATAGAGAAGTTTAAGATATGAGTTTACCCGAGGTTACCCTTTTCATATAAAATCACTTTCAACATCATCTTTAATTCTAATTCCTTTAAAAAATCTGCTATTGTGTTTCACAAATCTTTCATACCCTGCTTTTTCCAAAGCAAAGTAAAAGTCGGTAGTGCTTCTGATAAATTCATTCATCTGAAGACAATAATTTCTATATCTTGTATAAAGCTTACTTGAACTTTCATTACTCATGGCATCAGCTATTAAGCAATCTTCAAAGAAATGATGGAACCAATCGTTTTGCTCTCTATACGCTTGTATCGCGTCCGCAACACATCGAGGGACTTTCAACTTGTAGTTTGCGTCTATTACCTTTTTTGCACCTTCAATGATCCATCCTAGAACGCTTTCTGCTGCATTATCGAATAAGTGCTCACTGTAGTTTTTGATGTCATCATTTCCTGTTATTTTTGCATTAAATGGAATCACGATTAATCTTCTCCATATACCATCATCATTTGCACTGACCCTTGGTAGATGGTTAGTATAAAGGACTAAGGTATGACATGGCTTGAAACTAAACGGATCCTTGTATTTCTTTTCTGCAAACACATCATCGGTCGAACATAGCTGCTTTATTATTGAATCATTTAGCCTTGCACCTTCTTGACTTTCAGCAGCAAGCAGCAATCTCTTTCCTTTCATCTCAGCCATTTCTGGTTTAATATTTCTTTTACAACCTACGGTTAATGTATCAGCAGATAGGTTTCCACTATAAAGGCCTAGCACTCTGGAGATAGTGTTCCAAAATGTTGACTTGCCATTCCTACCCTCACCATATGCAATGATGAGTGCTTCAACATAGACTTTCCCGATAGCTGCAAGCCCACATATCATTTGCACATAGTTAATTAATTCTTGGTCATTTTGAAAAATCAAGCTGAGTGCATCAAGCCATATTTGTTTCCCTTTTTCACTCACTGACACGCTGGTAATCTTTGTGATATAGTCATCTGCTCTATGCTCCCTTGCACCCTCTAGACCTTTTCTAATGTCATAAGTGGCATTCGGTGTACAAAGCAAGAATGGATTAGAATCTAGTTCACTGAGTGAAATCTCTAGAATTGGTCTTGCTTCTTTTAAAGTTGCAGTAATATTCTTTGATTCTCTTCGCTTGATAGAAAAACTCTGATACAGCTTTGCATCCAGATATCTGTGATATGAATCTAGCTGAGCATCATTCATCAAGCCCTCAACTTTTGTTTTTGGTGCGCTTGATAGAATATTGAGAGCTCCATTTGATTCCATTTCTTTCATCGTTTTAACAACTAAAATGGTAGACTCTTGAAGTTGTCTTCTTGTTAATTCTTGAGCTACGGCTTGCGCACCAGGCTCACTTTCTTGCCAGTAGTTTTCTTTGTATCTGATGTAGTGAGTAGCTGGTGAGTATCTTAGTTCATTTTCAAAGTTTTTAGCTAGCACCTCTGCTTGACCAACGTCTGAATAATCATTTGGTTTATAGGTACTTCCACTGTTATATTCTTCTGGTGGGATGTATCCACCTTCTTTTACAATTCGGGAATAGAACTTTCTTGCACTATGCCAAATCGTATTTAATTCACTATCTTCAAGCGGTGGACTACATTCTTTTGATTTGTCTAAAAATCGGTTATAAGCTTCATCAGTATCACCATATTTCTTGATGACTTTTGAAGCAAAGTGTGACATGGTTTTGTTTCTTGATCCTTCTTTAATGGTAGTGAAGCTCTTGTCGAAATCATCTGCTCCAAGATACTCAGATAAGTTAATATCACCTTCGATAATTTCAACTTCCGGATTATTAGTTCCAAAAAAGAATCTTGCTGAATCGAGTGCAGCTTCATCAAAGTAAGGGAAGATTGTGTTGATCTTTCTTTTCAAAGCTGCATACTCCTTCGCGTCTAAAAGTCGATCGATGGGAAATAAGACGTGAAACTTTGGTCTTGGCGCTTTCCCTCGTTTTTCCTTATTGTGAGATCTGCTGTAATGGACAGCAAACATGACTCCTGGAAATGCATCTTTTACATCTTTTGGAGTTATCCATGCTGCAGGATCCTCAGAGTGATCATTATCACAGTCTACAGGTAAGCAGTCTGCTGATATAAAATTTTGATTGTTCCTGTAATTGTCCTTATATTCAGCGCAAACATAATCTGAAGAAACAGCTCGCTTTAAGTCATCAATGGTTTTAATAACCACCTCATAAGGATATAAACAGTTATTAGTTGCTCCAACAAAATCAGCATGATAAATAGTAAACATAATTTTCCTCCTTAATCCTTTTGATAAAAGTATGTTTCGTAGCCATCAGCATTAAGGATTAGACCTTTTGCCCAATGTGGCGTTTTTTTCATTTCTGTGCATATTGCTTCTACTGTTGCATCAACAGGCGCTTCAATAACAACCTCATCGTGAATATGCATCACGATTCTTTGTTCTTTTAAATTCTCAAGAGCAAAGGCAAGGATATCACGAGCAGTTCCTTGCACAATGTTTTCTACAAACTTTGGTCCATAGGACTCAATTCTCTCCCACTTTTTGGCTTGCCCGATTCCTTCATAGGTAACACACTCTGAACTAAACTTGTTGATTCCTATTTTTGGTTTAATATATGAGAGCTTTCTTCCTGATGGTAGAGTAATCTGAAGAATTCCACTAAGATATTCAAACTTTAATCCATGTGTAACTCCTGAACTCTTATTCCTTACAACATCTAAAACAACACGATCAACATCCCACCAAAAAGCAACAATACTTGGATTGCTATAACGCCACATTTTCACAAGTGGTTCTAGCTCCTCTTCTGTTAGTCCCATTTCTAATGCACCCATAGCCTTCAGTGCGCCAACTGATCCACCATAGCCAAGTGCAAGTTCTGCAATTTTACCTTTTTGCCTTAAATGACCATTGATGCCATGCTTCACAACGGGAACTCCAAACATCTGAGATGCAGATGCACAGTAAATGTCGTCCCCTCGTCTAAAAGCATCCAGTCGCCATGTTTCATCTGCATACCAAGCAATCACCCTTGCTTCAATTGCAGAAAAGTCTGAAACGATAAACTTGCATCCCTTGGATGGAATAAAAGCTGTTCGTATCAGTTGAGATAACGTATCTGGTATATTTTCATATAACATTTTCAAAGCCAACACATTCCCAAGCTTAACCAATTCTCTTGCATCTTCTAAATCAGGGATATGGTTTTGAGGCATGTTTTGTAATTGAACTACTCTACTGGAGTTACCTGTGACCCAAACCTTCCCGTCTCTTCTTATCAAGAAAAAACCAGTGGGGGTTTCTGCGCAATAAACTTTTCCATTATGTTGTATTATAGTTGGTTTGTTTCTGATTTCATGACAATTTATAGGGGTTAGCCAAACGTTAACTACATATGCCAAACTCCAGTTAGGGTTTTTCTCTGGTATGCCTTTAACTTTTATAGTGGCACATCTTCCAGTTATATGAGCAAGCCCTTGAACCATATCAGCATTTTGCTTATTACACGTAACATATTGAATACTATTTTTTGCAGATCTATATCCATCCCAGTATGATAATTCATCAAAAAAAACATCAGCACTCACATCTAATAGCCACGATCCAAAAGTTTTATGATTAAACATACGTAGCCAAATTGGCACATTTCTTGAATAAATGTGTATATCAAATCGATCTTTTCCTTTTTGATTTGTAATATTAATGGTGTAGGGAATATCAATTGCTCTTAATAGTTTCTTACATCTTTCAACTTTTCTTAGTTTAATAAAAGATAACTTTATACTGCCATCTACAGTATAATGACCATCCCCTTGAATCATAACAATAACTCGTAATTCGTTATTTTCCAAACTCGTGTGATTTCTTCTGTATCCTGTAAATGGGATACAAGGCCGATATTTAGCCATGTTTTCGACAGTCTCAATCCCCCAATTGCCGCCATACCTTTTCTTAATAAACATTTTGTGTTCTGGGGTGCTGAGTTGGGAAATTCTCATATCAGAGTATTCGTATAAACTACCACAATAATCAAATGAAACTAGATTTGACTGTTGGAATGATATGATTTCACCTTTAGGATTCCAGCAGGCAATATAACCACCGTTCCACGCATCAAATCTAACCCAACCATCAACTGTTAATATTTCATGATCTCCAGTTAGACACCATCTACCTGTTCTGTTTGCTCCATAAAACTGAAACATGCCTCTTGCCCTACCATCTGCACATACTGCATTTTTCATAGCTTGATATTTTTTGATGGATGATTTTGAAATTTGCTGCCTTAGTGTTAATACTTCATCTATTCCTTCATCATCGCAGTCTTCTTTTAACTGAATAATATCTTTTTTGCCTAACTTTTCGGTTTCTATTCCATTTTTGAGTAGCCACATTTTCATCTGAAGGACTGAGTTAGGATTATCAAGTTCTGTCAAATCCTTTATTGCGCTTGTGATTTCTAGTTTTGATTCTTCATCAATGATGATAGCTTTATTTACAAACTTCATATCAAGCGCAACGCCAGTATCATTGATCCGTTGATCCAGGTGATACTCTTTCCAAATGAAATCAGGGACTAGAAACTTTGAGAGCCTTTCATGTATTGATATCTCTACTTCCACATCTCTTTTATTGTAAGTTTTGAATAGTATCCACTTATCTTGAGCATGTCCTGGTAGGTTTCTTGTTCTTCCATCATTTTGCTTAGTAGGAGAACAAGGCATACAAAAATATTTGATTAGATCTTTTCCTTCAGTCATCTTTTGCCTCTCAAGTTTTAACACCGAACCTACTCCTTGAAGTGATAAAGGTAGCCCTAGATAAGCCGCCCACACTAGAGTACAGCGCCAAGAATCTGGGTTTAGGTATTTACCTGTTTTGTATCCTAAATATCTAGATAAACAAATTCTCTCAAAAGTAGCATTAAATGCATGCTTAATGATGGCATCATCTTCTAGATAAGATAAAATGGCAGGTGGTATACTTTCGCCATTTGCTAAATCTACCACCTGCACATCACTTCCATCTATTGAAAAACCAAAGAGTAACACTTCAAAATCTGGTGCTTCAACATAACGATAAACTCCACACTTCGCTAGATCAACTGATGAAAATGTTTCAATATCAATAAATAGTGTCTTAGGATAAGAAGTCTTCGTCATCATCTGATGCAAAATCATTCTCAGCACTCACTCTGCTTCCTAAAGGTTCACCATCACTTATTTTTTGTAAGTTATTCAACCCACATGCGATCCCTTTGTTTCCATTTGAGTTAAAGGCATAGAATGTAATACTTGCTCTGCCATAGACTCCACTATAAACTTCTGAACGATCAATAATGGTGTTGCATGCCTCATCAACAATTCCAGGAGCTGTTGCTGAGTTTGCATTTATAAAGTAGCTATTCTTGTATGCTGGATCATCTGGTCTTTCAACATCACCATCACGAAGCGGTGTTTTTAGAGTGCTTAATTGAGGGATGGTTTTTCCATTCCCTTTTAACTTTGATTCGCCTTCGCTGTACGCTGCTTCAATTGCAGCTTTGATTTTTGCAACTGTCAACTTATCACTTTTTGGTATGATAAGTGAAACTGAATATTTGGGAGTGCCACCATTGATGGCTTTTGGTTCCCACACATTTGCGTAACTCCATCGAGTACTTTTTCCGGTAATAACTTTAATTGGATTTTTTTCTTTAATTGACATATATTTATTCCTCCGTATTTGTCATAAAGTCGGCTTTTGCCGCATTGAATTCTGGTCTTTTATCGCTTTCCAGAACAAGCGTTGGTTTCCCAATTGGTTTGATGAGTAAACTACTAAGTAGCTCATCAAACTTCGTTTTTCCTATTCGTTTTTGCATTTCTGTAATACCTAATAGTTTCTTTTCAAATGGATCATATCCAGCATCTGTCACAACTTCTGCTACAGCACTTTCATCTGTATACTTGCGAATTGATCTTCCTTCAACAAGCTTCCATCCAGTCCATTTCTTTCCTTTGATAGCAGATTCTAAGGCGTAGGCTTTTATGTCATTTGCCCATTCCACCAATCCATCAATTTTGGATAAGACTTCTTCTATTTCTTCATCACTCAGCAAGGGTGGTTGGGCAAATTCTAACTTCGCAAGTTCAATGTTATAGTTAGCTCTTGCTCTACAAGTTGTTTTCACTTTACAGAATTGACACCAGTCTCCCGCTTTAAACTCACCCGTTCCATCATGTGCTAACTTAGCTGTTGGAATCAAAACTTTTTCAACCCACTCGTAGAGAGCAGATTTCTTCATATGATAAGTACTAATATTTGCTCTTCTTGGCTGATAGATCGTCATGTAGATATCTTCAATATCATATAAACTGTCGATCATTTCAATGGCACCCAGTGCATAAAGCATCATTTGAGTGTTTTCATGGGCATCTACTTGTATTCCTTGACCATATTTGAAATCCACAACATGTAAAAGTCCATCAGAAGCAATAACACAGTCTCCTGTACCATAGCCATTTTCACAGTATTTAGAATAATCTAACTTTTGTTCTATCATAACTAGTGGGTCAGAATGTTTCATCTTTATGTCTTCAATGATTTCTAGGACATAAGCAACATAGCTATTTGCACAATCTTCCATCTCTTCATTAAACCACTCAAGAACCGGTGGCGCATCGTCATTGATGAGCCCTAAAGCAAGCGATAGTTTGTATTCACAAAGAGCATGAGCATCCGTACCTTCTGCAGCAAAACTACTTACAGCTTCTTCTAAACTAATGGATAGCCTTGTTGAAGGAGGGCAATTTAACCATCTATGAGAAGATGAAGCAGAGAGTACTGCATGATTACTTATTCCCATGTTCGATTCCCCTGGCATCTTCTAATAGCGCTTGATAGTCTTCTTGTTTGATTCCTGATAATTTGTCTGATCCATACTTTTTAAGTAAAGTTCGCACGTCTTCTGTAAAGCCATTACGAGATAATTCTGCTAGCACTTTTCGCACCTGTTCAAGTGTAATGGGTTTAGCTTCTTTTTCTTCAACAATCGACTTCAGTTCCTTGATACAATTTTCAAGACTGTTTACTACTTGAGTAATCACATCGTTTTTGTTCATCTTTTTCACCTCCTCGCTTTTCCTTTTTAATCGAAAGCATCATGACTTTCTTAGCAAGGTTTTTTGTAACCATACTGATAGCGATTAATGTTTCTATTAATTCGCTATCAGTGATTACAGGTGGTGATTCAATTCGTTTTTTCACATCTTGTCCTCCTTCTGAAAAGTTTGTTTCCCTTTCAAGAGTAATAGGACAGTTCTGTGAAAACTGAGTACCAATTTAGCGGTATTTTTCTAATTTCTCTCTTAATTCGTTAAATAGCTTCTTTTTTCTTTTGTTTACAGCCTTTTGAGATAATCCCGTGTCTCGTGCAATTTCACGTTCAGATACTCCGTCCATAAAAGACCTGATAATCTGTTGATCAATCGGTCCAAGTTCATTTACTGCTTCCATCATTTTTTGATTGAATTCTTCTTCGATATGACTATCAATAATACTATCGCTTTTATCTGCTACTTCATATTCGTAATCTTCATATAATCGATCCAAGGATAAATTGGATCCACTTTTGAAATATGGACACATACTACAGTCATCTTCACAACGTTTTAATCCGCCTTTTCCATTTGAAACTTGACATCTTCTTTCTCGTTCTTTTCTCTTTTTCTCTGCCCATATAGGTTGTTTATATGAGCGATACACTTCTTCAGTTACATAAATCCTCTTTCCATCAATGTCTAGATAGTATGGTCTATCAGTTGATGGAACTTCATAATCAGTAAAGTTTTCATTGTTTGTCATGTGTTTTCTCCATTTCCGAAATGGAGATCCATCGCACATGACTAACAAAGATGTCAAGAAGGCATGCTGAAAAATCAAATGGTAGATTCCATTTCTAATTTTTGCAGTCTTCCTTCACAATAGTCAGAACTGTTTTATTAAATTATGTTTTGCACTTCATTGTGACAGATTAGCTAAAACTGTGAAGTACGAAATAATACTATTATTTGCTTAAGTATAGCAAAGACTTTTTTATAAATCGTTGGTAGATTGTTGGCATTATGTTGCAAAGTGTTGGTATTTTTACCTAGTTTTAATATTTTAAAAAATGCTGTTTTACAATAGTTTTGGCACGTGTTATAATTAATGTAATAGAGGAGGTGTTGTATGGCTTACAACTTCAATATCTTAAAAAAGCTACTCACTAACTATAATTTTATGAAAGACACTAAAGTAGTAAAACATACTTTATATAAAATCGGAAAAGGACTCCCGATTAATTTGGAAGTCCTTTTTAAAAGATTATTTGTGTTGTTAACGCTATTTTGTATGTCATCAACTGAGGATAATTAATATGAAAAAACTGTGCTTTAGTTCATATTACAAAATATTATTCCAGGCCAAAGTAAATGTCAATGATGAAACTCTTTTTAGATCTGTTATAGGCCCTTTGTTTAACGACGATTATGATTATAACTATGATAAAGGAACTATTGGACATTATAAAAAGGGGGCAAATCCTGCTGCAAACCTAGTAGGTGCCGCTTCAAATGGTAATATTGAATCGCTAAGTTCTTTTTATGCAGATGGTTTAATTAAAAAACTCTCGCCTGATAAGCAAGCAAACATAGTACTAGCTATTCAAGATTTATTATCTTCTGATACATCTCTACCAGATGCAACAATTATTGGAGATAATTCTTCTTTTACCAAATATTCAATTATTTCTAGCTCTACATTTTCTCTATCAACATTGTTAGCCAATGTTACAATGTATTGCTTAAAAATACCTAATGAAGCAACCCCTGAAGTCAACAACTCATATCTTAATACTTTTGACTCTAGAAGAAATGAGATATATTTTAATGATAATACTTTAAGAGTAAACAGTCAATTAGTGCTCACTGCTAGGCAAGACGCATTTGAAAAGACTTTTTTTGAAGTTACACACCCTGGCGCATTAACAACACCAAACCAATCAATAATCAAAATATATACACTAAAATTTCAAAATAAAGAATTTAGCTTTAGAGAAATAAATACCTTTATTCTAAAAAATGTTGGAAGGTATGTTTTTTCGCGTGCAAAAAGAAATCAGTACACTGTAAATGAAGACTTCGAAACAATTGCTTTCGAGGCAATAAAAGAGCTAAAGAGAGTTAATCCATCCCTTTCATTAGGAGATCACTTTTCCGAAATTATGCTTTATTCATTTTTAGAGTGTGCTCTAAACGCACCAAAAGTACTGAGCAAAATCGAGTTGAACAAACTTAGCGGTACTTTCAACAGTTCAAGCTCGGGTGTGCATTTACTTCCATCCAATGACTTAAGTGTGAGAAATCATCAATTAGCTTTTGGTGCATCAAAAACTATAAACGATCTTATTTCCGCAATAGATCATGCATTTATACAAGTTGAAGAAATATTGGCAAATATCGATGATGAAATTGAGCTGATTGATGCTAATATTTTAGATTCTACGTTTGATAGAACTACTACTGATTTTTTAAAAAAAGCCCTTGTTCCAAACAGAGGTTCCTTATCATATCCAGATACTTCTTTTGGCGTATTTTTGGGATATTCAATTTCTTTAGATGGGACCGATGGATTAAACAATAGGGATTTCATTGACTTCTTAAAAGTTAGAATGCAAACTGATATTCTTGCAGCAATACCATATATCCAAACTAAAATTACTGATATGGGGCTTCTTAGTCATTCATTTTACTTTTATGTCTTACCTTTAATTGATGCTGAAGATAACAAGGATAAAATTATGAACGCTTCATTGGAGGTGGAATAAATGATTACTCCACGTAACCAAACACTAGGTGAAGAAATCTTCTCTAGGATTGAAGAAAATGAATATCTATTAGAGTTATATGAATCAATTATCTACAACTACACTTTGAAAGTCTTTAACCTACCAAATAAACAACCAAGAGAAATCAACATAAGTGATACTTTAAGATTTGCTGATCTATTATCCAAATCTATATACTCAGAAAAGCACAGAGAGATAGCTCAACAAATGATTGCTTTACTTAATTACCTCTATCCTGAAAACGAAAAGGTGAAACTCTATGCTAAGTCAATACTAGAGGTAATTGGTAATTATCGAGGTTTGGAACTAATTAAAACTGAATATACTAACTTGTCAATACTTGATGATATATTTTCAAAATTTGATAAGCAATACTTGGCTGTTCCATTTCAAGATGGCAAGTATTTTTTCCACCCACAAAAAGCAATTTATGATCGTTTAAATGAAGAGTCATTTAGTTACTCAGGTCCTACTTCTCTTGGGAAGTCTTTTCTATTGAGAACGTTTATTAAAGAAAAGGTATTAAATGATAGTACTGGGAATTTTGCAATACTTGTTCCTACTAAAGCTTTAATCAGTGAAATAACTAAAAATGTGATTAGCGACTTGAAAGAAATGCTAAATCATAAGAATTATGTCGTTATTAACTCATCTGGAGCTCTGGCACTTAAAGATGAACACAAATATATCTTTATCTTAACACCTGAAAGGTTGCTCTACCTTTTGATTTCATATCCACTAATCAACATTGATTATCTGTTCATTGATGAAGCACACAAGATTTCATCTGGTGATGAACGTAGTGCTTTTTATTACAAAGTTACCAGTATGTTAAGTCAAAGAGAACACAAAACTAATATTGTATTTGCATCGCCAAACATTCCAAATCCTGAAGAGTACCTAAAACTTTTGCCACAGGTAGAAAATAAAAAAGCTAAATCATTGATAACCACATTTTCACCTGTAAGTCATCTACAATATTTAGTAGATTTGGTAGATAAAAATGTATCGATATTCAATGATTTAACTAATGATTTTAGCAATCTATTTACTTTTAGAACTATCTCCGATTCTAATCACATTGGCTTAATTAAGTACTTAAGTGGTCATGACCACAGAAAACAGAGTATAATCTATTGTAATTCAAAAGCAAGTGCTATAGAGTTTGCAAGAAAATTTGCCAGTGATTTACCAGACAGAGATGATGATCCTGATCTTGTTGCTTTAGCAAATGAGATTAGTAATGAAATTCACACTGATTACTACCTTCCAGAGTTAATAAAGAGAGGTGTGGCATTTCATGTAGGATACTTACCAAACTACATTCGTTCTGATATTGAAACCTTGTATAAAGATGGCAAAATAACAACTCTATTTTGTACAAGTACATTAGTCGAAGGCGTTAACCTACCTGCAGACAATCTTTTTGTCATGAGCTATAAAAGAGCAACAAGCAACATGACCTCTGTTGAGTTTAAGAACCTAATCGGACGTGTTGGTAGAATTGAGTATAATTTATTTGGAAATGTTTTCCTAGTACGTTTTAAAGAAAATCAAGCCGCAGAAAAATATGAAAGTCTTGTTTCGGATACTATCCCTGAACAGAAACTATCGCTTATATCATCTCTAACAAGAGGTCAAAAGCAAAAAATAATTGAATCACTTACACAAGGAGATGTCAAACTATTAAAACATCCTCAAAATCAAACAGAAGACAATTACGCTCTGATGAGGAAATTTGCACTTATACTACTAAAAGATATAACCTCCGACAATAAAAGCATTGTCACTGATGCTTTTGAACCGCTTTTAAACGATGATGTTACACATATGATTAAGAGAAAATTCTTAAATGATCAAAGGCATGTACCCGATGATGACATTAATGTTCCTCTAGAATAAAAATCAAACCTTTGGCTTA
>ENA-UPXM01005725-UPXM01005725.1-activated-sludge-metagenome-genome-assembly--contig:-NODE-5725-length-11952-cov-5.503740_pt1 | contig 11952 bp, 9 predicted proteins | sample MGYA00238178_ERZ772708 | MGnify/ENA primary metagenome ERZ772708 (study PRJEB29002, sample SAMN05720212) | activated sludge metagenome | isolation source: anaerobic digester from wastewater... | reverse complement strand
AGAGAGCTCCCTTTTCCTTTTCATTAAAATATATAATCAAAATTGTACAAATACCTTTTTCTAACATAAAATATACATATGATTAGAATAATAGGTATAGATCCAGGATTAGCTATCACAGGATGGTCAATCGTGGAGTTTGATAAGGATTCAATTCCATCGATTGTAGATTACGGGTGCATAACGACAAAAAAGGGTCTTTCCGTTTCTTCTAGATTAAAAGAGATTTATTCAGACATATTAGAACTTGTAAAAAAGTATAAACCTGAGTATGCGGGAATGGAGACTTTGCTATTTTATAATAATCAAAAGACCGCGATCTCTGTGGGAGAGGCTAGGGGAGTAGCACTTTTAGCATTAGAGCAATTCTCTTTACCCCTCAAAGAAATGACTCCATTACAGGTGAAAAGTACAGTGACGGGTTATGGACAGGCAAAAAAGAAACAGGTGCAAGAAGCAGTAAAAATGCTTTGCGATATGGAAGAATTACCAAAACCTGATGATGCTGCAGATGCCATTGCTGTTGCAATAGCAACAGAAGTGTTGGTGTCGAGGAATATTGAATAATCTAGTATAATAGGGAATGATATCAATAATAAAAGGAGCGATACAAAAGTATCAAATATCCAAAGATTCGTATGTAGACTTATTAACTAGTTGTGGAATAGGGTACAGGGTTTTTATCCCAAGTTCATATATCCTTCCCCAGATAGGGCAGGAGTTCTCACTTTTTACTCATTTTCATGTTAGAGAGGATGCACAGACCCTTTATGGGTTTACAAGTGAAAATGAGAGGGATTTTTTTGAACAGTTAATACAGGTTTCAGGAGTTGGACCTAAAATAGGCATGTCAATTCTATCTGCATTCTCAAGGGGTGAAATTGAGAAATTGATAGAAGAGGGTGATGCAAGGGCATTAAGCAAAGTCCCTGGTTTAGGGATGAAAAGAGCACAAAAGATTATAATTGAATTAAGAGGAATAATTGATTTAACGAAATCTCAGGTAGAGGAGTCCTCCTTATTGAAGGATGTTAAAGAAGCATTAAAAACACTGGGCTTTGATTCGAATTCTGTAAAAGAAAAATTATCTCTTGCAGAAAAGCTTTTAAAAGAAAGTCCAGATATTACAGCAGAGCAATTAATTAAAGAAGTTATAAGAAATTAATGATTGAGTCTAGTAAGGAAAAGTCCCCAAAAAAAGAGAATACAACTCCGAAAGGATTGAATTCAAAAAGTACTGTGATACAGTACGAGGAGAAGATTCGACCGAGTAAATTAGAAGAAATTATAGGGAGACGTTTGGAGAAAGAAACACTTCAAATTATGATAGGTTCCGCAAGAAGAAGGGGGGAAGTAATTGATCATATCCTCTTTTATGGCCCTCCTGGGCTTGGTAAAACAACGTTTGCAGTTGCAATAGCTAATGAAGTTGGGGCGTCAATAAAGATAACATCAGGGCCTGCAGTAGAGAGACAGGGTGATCTGGCAGCTATTCTTACTGGATTGAAGAAAAATGATGTTCTTTTTATTGATGAAATTCATAGACTTCCAAAAGTAGTAGAGGAGATTTTGTATCCAGCGATGGAGGATGGGATGTTGGATATAGTGATGGGTAAGGGTCCAACAGCGAAAACCATAAGGTTAAGTCTCGAGCCATTCACTTTAATTGGGGCAACAACTCAAATAGGTAAGATTAGTTCTCCGATGAGAGATAGGTTCGGTTTAATTCAGAGGTTAGATTTTTTCTCCGAAGATGATTTGGTTGAGATACTTAAAAGGGCATGTAGACTTTGGAATATTACAATTGAGGAGGATGCTTTGAAAGCCCTGTCAACTATTTCTAGAGGTACTGCAAGAGTGGGGTTAAGACTGTTGCGAAGGTGTCGAGACTATGCAGAAAGTAAGAAAGAAAAAACTATTACCCTAAATACCGTGAAAAAAACTATGAAATTGCTAGGGATAGATGAAGTAGGGTTGGAAAGAATTGATAGGGAAATACTCTTTACGCTTTTAAATAATTTTGCTGGAGGACCAATTGGAATATCGACCTTGTCAGCATCTATTTCTGAAGACGAAAGTACTGTCGCTGATGTTTATGAACCATATCTAATGAAATGTGGTTTTATCAAAAGAACAAGTCGTGGTAGAGTACTTACTCAAAAGGGATTAAAATACTTAGAACATATTGAAGATGAGAAGAGATGATACAAATGTAGACAATGAGAAAAGAGGGAAATTGCTCCTATTGGCAGCGGTTATTGCTTTATCAATGTTTCTTTCTAAAATAATATTTTCTGGACAGGTTGCTGTATGGAGAATATTTCTTGATGCTGGTATATATTTTATTGGTGTGATTGTTGGACTTCTTTGGGCATTTAATTTTCAGGTGAAAAAACAGTCTTTCCGATACATCTTTCATGCAGCTCTTTTTGTGTCTTCTCAGATTCTTTTTGTGGATTTTTTCTTTTTTCAGAAGTTTAATAGAATATATGAAGCTTTAATTTTGTTAATACTTATTGTTGCAGTATTTTTTGCATGTTATTTTGTATTTTTAATGGTTAATACATTAAATGTCAATTTGTTTAAGCCTATTCCTTTAGCTCAGGTAGGTAGAACGATCTCATATATTTCTTCAATATTTATGGTTTATTCCCTAACATTTACTTTCCTTATAAGTGGTTTGCCAAGCTATATAACAATACCATCAATACTCTTATTATATTTTATTATTGTTGTAATACATTATTCTAATATAGAAATAGAGGGTAGGGAGCTTTTAAGAAAAACTTTAATGACTACTTTAATAATGAGCATTTTACTTGCTTCAGTAATCTTCTCTGGAAATTCTCATGAGATTATTTCAATTATTCCTGTAGTAGGGTACTTTATTTCCGTAAATATGGTTACACACGAGAGGATATCTTCATTGAAGAATTCGGTAATTAATATATATATTTTATTATTATTAATTACTTTGATATTTGTTTTCATAATAAATATACAGGGATAGATGCGTAGGGGAGTAGTGGGCACCTTGGAAACCCATAGTGTTTCACGGCCCATAGTAATCAGTGTGGATAAGTGACTGCTAATAAGAAATTAATATTATGATAAAGAGAATAGAATAAATTTCTAAATTTTTTATAATCAGTATTTTTATATTTTTTAAATAGGGGGTTCTACTCTTGTATGAAATGTGTTACAATTTCAAATACCATAACCGAGTATAATCACCCTTATATGCGGTTGTGGTGTCTAAATTTGGGAAAAGTACTCTTGATGCCTATATTTTTTAATTATCAATATCAATTTTTTATTTATTCTTTTCCTAAAACTATTCTATTTTTTTTCTTTTCTTCCTGTTTTTTCCTTTTATCTGGACTTTTAAAAATTAGCCCCCTACCCTGATTTTCTTACTTTTTAATATGATGTAATATTAAATATGGAAATACCAAAATTAAATGATCAAGATGATTTCTTAATTGATCTGCAGAATAATAACTACAGTCCACAGACAATCATTAACTATGCTCGAGATCTTTCAATTTTTGCTGTATTTTTACACTTTAGAAATGTCTCTTTTCTCAAAGTCTCAAAAAAGGACATTAGTGCTTACAAAGGATACTTAGTATCGGGCAATCATATAAGAGATTTACAGAAAATACGAGAGGAATACGTCAAAAGTGTTGATATAACAAGCACAAACAAGGGCAAGGCCCTGGAAGACTCGCTAAGGCCTTCAAACGATTTCGGGGGTATGAATACACCTAGTTTTGAGAGTAATTTCCTTTCCGATATCTACAGAAAGGTATATGGCAGCCTTGGAATGTCAACTCACGGTTCAAAAGGTTCTGATGGTTTAGACCCAACTAGTATAAACCGAATGTTGTCTGCTTTGAGATCTTTTTTAAAATTTAGAATTGAATGGGATCTAGAAATACCAGTTCCTCCAGATGCTATTGGTATGATGAAGGCAGAAAAAAGAATTAAGAAGATTGCCTCAAAGGAAGAATTGATAAAGTTAATTGAATGTCCAATGGAATTTGAAAAACAAGAAAATGTTGCCCTAAGGAATAGATGTATGTTGGAAATGCTTTTTGCTACTGGAATGCGTATTTCTGAACTAATTAGTATTGATTTGGACCAGCTTAATGTCGAAGGAAAGCTTTACATTTTGGGAAAAGGTAAAAAAGAAAGGACTGTATATATGACTCAAAGAAGTCTTTTTTGGCTTAATAACTACCTTAAAGTAAGATTGAGATATTCCTTATCGGAATTGGAGAAAAAAGAAAAAGAAGAAAGAAGTTTCACAATGGAGCGTGAAACCTTTGTTGGAGAGGAGAAAGAACTTTCTGATTTGGCCCTGGAGATGTTTGAAGGTGAGTATAAATATATTAAATTACTTGAGAAATACCGAGAAAGTGGTCATTTGAAAAAATTTGATTCCCCTGCTCTCTTCATTCCATTTTCAGGAGGTAGAAATGGAAAACATGCAGATAGGATTTCTACAAACTATTTTCAAGAAAAAATAGCTGAATATCGAAAGAAGCTGGGAATTCAAATTCCTACATCAGCACATAGCCTTAGGCACGGTTTTGCTACATATCTTGCTGAAGATGGAGCTAGTCCTGTTGCTTTACAGGTACTACTTGGGCACTCAAGTTTAAATACTACAACTAAATACGTTCATGCTACAGAGAAGTTTGCTGAGGAGACTGTAAAACAACATCATCCTCTGAAGAAGTAGTGACTCCTTCTTCTGTTAAGTATTTGATAAGCTCTTCAAGTTCAGGATTATCTTTCTGTGCCTCAATTGCAGCTATAGCTGTCGGATCACCTGCTTGATATCTTTGGAGCAAATCTTTAACCGATTTTGTCTCTTCAATTGTCAAATTAAGATAATCAGCAAGCATTTTTTGTTTTGTTTCAAAAGCTTTCTCCCCATAGGCGACTGAAAGAATCAGATCCAAATTTTTGTTTGCTTCATCTATCGAAGTTACATCTGGGATTAATTTTGATTCTAAATCTTGCAATGCCTCCATATCCTTTTCTTGTAATTCATTTAGGGCATTGTCTACTAATTCTTCAAGAGCTAATTCTAGTAGTTTGTTGTATTTTTCTTCTGTGAAGCCAAGTGAAAGAAGCTCTTGTTTTGCTGCTTCGATTTGTTGTGTGTAATCCATTTTTTATTTAACTTAATTTAATTTTTATCCAGAAATGGCTTCTAGAATTGTTTTCGCGCCCTCTGAGTTCAGACTTTGAAGAGCGGTTGATAAATCAGTGGAAGGATTGGAGGTGAATATGTTAAGGAGTCTGTGTATTTCTGATGTCTGTAAATTATTTCTTAAAAGCGATTCTGTTACACCATTGGTTTGAAGTGCAGATTCTAAGTTAAATGCTCCCATATTTGTGGCTCCCCCTGTAAAGTTTGAAGGGTTAAGTGCCCCGTTAGCAAGACCGCCTGGAGGCTGAGTTCCAAGATTCCCATTCCATGCTGAGCCAGGCAAATTCACTCTCCCACTTTTTATAAGGATTCCATTGTTTGTATCTATTCCAATATTTGTTTCAGTAGGGATAGTATTATTCCCAATACTTCCAGTTTCTGTTCCGGAGCTAGTTCCAGGTTCAAAATTTGTAGGTCCCTCTGAAGTTACTCCACTATTTGTAGCACCTGTTTCAGTACCATTTCCTACTTGAGATTGGGGACCTTCACCGATTCCATGTCCCATTGTAGCTTGTCCAGCTTCAATTCTATTCCCAACAACCTCCACCAAGCCTTTACCACCCATGAAGAAGTTACTAATGGCTGTCCCAATACCAGCACCTGTAGCCATACCTCCAAAGAATTTCATTGTATTGTGTGCATGTTTATTTACAAAATTCCATACTTTAAGACGCTTTTCAAGCTTAGCCTTCTCCTCTGGAGTTTTTGCATTTGCTAATTTCTCAGTAAGTGAAGCAATTTTCTTTGGAGCATATGTCTCAGCCATCTTCGCCCCGAGAGTAAGTACTGTAGCACCAATTGTTATGGGAAGTCCTACTGAAGCTCCTCCTGCTACTGCAGCTGTAAAACCTAGAACTCCACCAATTAATCCCCATCTCCTTGTCTTCTTAGGGGTAGGTTCTGGTTCTTTTTGCTCGGGCTTCTTTATAGCATCAAGTTCACCTTGATACCATTTTGGATATACTTTTTGAGATAGTATTCTACCTATTAAATTCTCGTCGGATATTGAGCTAATGACCTTTCCGGTCGTAGGATCGATATATTCTTTGTATTTTTCTGGGTTGCTATTTATTCTGTCAATTACCCTTCCCCTGAAATCTCTAGTAACCGTACCCTTAACATATTGTTGAATTTCAAGTTTGATATCATGTTTCGCAATTTCCATATATGCGTCAATTTGAGCATCAGTAAAGCCATTCTCTTTGAGCTCTTTTCTTCTCTCAGCTATTCTCCTGTCGTATAGTTCGTTCTCTTGATTCCCATATCTTGCTGCATCTTCAGCATTCATAACGACTCCATCCTTATTAAATGTTAAAGCCATTTCTTCTTTGATTGGATCTGGAATATTAACGAGATTGCCATTTTCGTCAACATACTGATTCTTCTTATCTTCCTCCCTTTTCTCTTTCAAAATCTCTTTCATTAACTCCTGTATCTTAGGGTTGATTAAAACATAATCCAAATCCTCTTTACTGATTCCATATTGTGCTGTCTCTGGATTTTGTTCTTTGGTTGTTTCAGTTTGTTTTACCTCTGATTTTCGTCTTCTAGTGGTTCCTGATTTTTTTGCTTCTGCCTTTTGTTCATTAGGTGTGCGAATATCGTTTATTTCTTCTTCGTTCTGTTGAATATTTTTATCAATTATATGTGGATTTCTTCCTGATGTCTTTTTAGGAGTCTCATTCACGTTTGAATTATTTACAGTACCCTCAGTGGTTGGTTGTGCGACGGTTGTTGCTTCAGGAGTTGTTGGGTTCTGAGGGATAGGTTGGTTCTCAGTAGTAGTAGTTGCTGTTGGAATTTCAGATGTTGTTGGGTGCTGAGGAGTATTTTCTCCCTCTGGTGGAATTAGCCCAGCTTCTCTAAGTGCGGCAGCCATTGCCCCATCTTCATATTGTCCAGCATTTATATTCCCTGCGTTGTTAGTTTCAGGAGTTCCACCTGTTTCATTACTTTGACTTGTTACATCTTCAAAATGGCTATCAATTATTACTGGACCTTCATTATTTCCCATATTTGATAAAAAACATTTTATTTATTTCCTACCTAGTATATTCGCAAAAAATAGAGGCAGGTTCCTATATATAAATTACACGTTAACGAGCATAATGTCAACTTTCAATCTATTCCGAAAATGGCTTTAATTTGTTATATTTAGATATGTCAAATGTACTAAAAAGGGTTTGGTATTTTGTAAAACAGAAATACGGACCAATTCTATTATCTATACTATTAATAGTAATATGTTTTCTTTCAATGAGATGGGGAAAGCATTTACTATCAAATGACAATTACTCTCCGGAATTAAATCCCGCTATGTCAGTATCAAGATATTTAGAATCTCCTGCATGGAGGGGATATCGGGTTCTTGGAATCCCTTCAGATAGTGAGCAAGCTGATATTTTTAGAAGTGTCCTTTTTCAAATCCTCCAACTATTTATCCCTAAATGGTTCTTAGCACAGTTCTACTCACTTATATGTCTTGTGATTGGAACGCTTTCTATTGCAACTCTCTCTTCGTTTTTCATTAGAGATTTTGTTAATACTAAGAAATCAGGTTATGTATTCTTTATATCTGGATTACTGTATATTTCATCTCTTTGGACGGGTTGGGTGTTCAATTTTAATATGATGCCATACATAGCCCAATACGGTTTTCTTCCACTCCTAATGCTTTCAATTTATCTTCTAATGAAAGATTTTCGTTATTCAAGATTGTTTTTCCTTTTTATTGCCTCCCTCTTATTTGTTTCTGTCTCTGTTATAGGGACACTGTTTTTTGTAAATGTTGTAATTTTAATTGCAGCATTTTTCTACTTTGGTTACCTGCATAGAGTGAAATTTAGAGGTGTTCTTAAATCAATCGGTTTGTTCTTGATTATCCAACTGTTTTGGTTACTGCCATTTATTTTTTATACAAACTCAACTAGTCAAGATATTATTGATTCGTATACAAATAGGTCGATAACGGCAAATACAATCGATCTTGAAAAGCAAATGATGGATTTGTCAAATTCTGCAAGGTTGTATACAAGGTTGCTTGGGACAATAGATACTCCAGAACCAAAGCAGTATATTTTTCCTCTATCTGAGGAATATATGGAGTATGATTTCTACAAGATTGTAGGATTACTTCCAATCTTCTTTTCTGTAATAGGATTGCTCTTTGTTATTTTTAGAAAGGAGTACAAGCTGCTCCCAATTTGGGTCGCTTTGTTTGCTTTCCTTTTTATACTAAAAAATCAAAATCCTCCTCTAGGTGGAGTTTACATTTGGTTACAGGAAAATTTCAATATCTTCAAACAGGTTTTTAGATGGGTTTCTTCAAAACTGGGGCAGCAATATTTAATATTCTTAACAATTACATCTTCCATTGGTTTTTTATTACTCCTAAATTTTCTTTCTTCCTTTTTCAAGAAAATTCCTAAATATCTCTTTATGCTTTTTTCATTGGCATTAATTTCATTGCCACTCCTTTTGTATTCCGAATATCTTTTTAGAGGAGATTTGTTCACTAAAAGAGCGACAGTCGATTTGCCGAATGAATATTTTCAATTAGCTGAGGAATTAAAAGAAGATCCCTATTCGAGAATATATTACGCACCTCCTTCCAACAATGGATATTTTAGGGAGTATGATTGGGGATTTGTTGGCTCTCAATTTATTTCGTATGTTATCCCAAATCCGGTTATGGATTTATCCCTTGCAATTGGTTCCGATGTTGGAGAGAAAGCAATGCAGGAGTTTAGAAATACATATGATTCGGGAAATACAATTCATTTCACTGAGTTGTTATCAAAGTACAATGTAGATTATCTCCTAGTAGACAAGAGTTTAGTTAAAGGAAGATACGGCCATGAGATTGATTGGGAAGTTTTAGTGAATTATACGAAAGATTTGGATTTAGTTTGGCAAAAAAACTTTCTTGAATTGTATAGGGTTAAGCCAAACGAGACGAAGTTTGTTGAGACACTAGGTGAAAGTGATTCTGTCGGAAATGGTTCGTTTATTCGAGAGATTCAGAAAGAGCCAGTTCTTTCTCTGTTAGATTTTGATATTTCAGATTTGAAAATTAATGGGAATTCTTTAACAAAGAATATTTCATATTCAGGGAATCCTACTACTCTTTATCTTACGAACACAGATTACGAGATTTCAAAAGCCCCAATTTCCATAAAAAAGAATGGTGGAGTTGTTAAGATCTCTCCAGCACTACCCTCTTTAGATGGGATAAAGAATGAATCATTTAAAGAAATTAAAGTAAATGACAATGCTCAATTCTTTGTTTTTGGTTCCTATGTTGTAGATAGGAAAACAATTGAAGAAGGAATCAATTTAGATCTCCCATATGAAAAAATTGACACAATTGGAGTGGTTGGTAGCAGTGGGTTAATTAAGGAGAATTTGACGGAAATTTTAGCGGACTCTCTCCCAGGGGATTGCTCTGGGGGTGGATATGAGATTGTTCCTGAGATTGAGAAAGAAGTAATTTCTTCTGGATTTACGATTGAAAGCTTTTCGGAACTTCCTTGTGTATATACCAATCTTAGGTTAGATAAGCGTCTTTCGTATGTAGGATCAGTTTCGTTTAACTGGGAAAGTGATTTAAATTCAGTATTTGGCTATTGCATAAATTCAGAAAAATATGGTGGATGTATTAACAAAGAGAAATACTTCTCGAAAAGTGGCGGTTTCGGACAAAAAACAATTACTATCCCTAAATTGATTGAAGCTGGGGACAAAATCACTCTCACTCTTTATGCTCAAAACCCATTTGGAAAGAAAGTTAAAGTTACAGTGAGAGATGTCTCTATTAACTATGCTCCATATTTAGAGAGCTCTTGGGTAAGTAGAGAGTATGAGGATAAGGAGATAAAGGTTATAAATATTAATGAAAAGGGGCAATGGGTAAGTTTAGAGATTCCAATTTTGTATGGAGATTCAAGTTATGTTTACTCTGAAAGATTCGCCAAAGACTCCCTTTGGAGAATATCAGTCGCAGAAGATAGTGATTTAGTTTTTAAGGCAGAATACGATTTGGGGATGAAACAAAATGTTCAGGGTCAAATGATAAATCAGTTTGATACTGTTTTATCAACAATCCCTAACAAAGAATATTTGTGGTATTGGCAAGGAGAAAATCGCAAAAATATCCCCTCAAATCTGTGTCTAACATATCAAGGAAGTGATAGGTGTTGGGTGGATAATACCTTCTTTGCCAGTAAAGATGTCTCTGAAGCTCAGATTTTTACTTCCAGTGGTATCTTCGGACAAAAATTAGATGCCTCATATAACAGCATTAGCTTCTCCAATGAAAGTGAAAATATTTTAAAGAATTTTGTTCTAATGGAAATTCCAGAAGCTTGGCAGTATAACTCATACTCTCCTGCACTCTCAACACACTACAGCGAGGTCGAGTTGTCTCCAGTTGGGAAGCATGCATCAGGATACAAATTAGAAGAGAAAGAGTTGCTCGGAAGAAACACACTCGTTTCAATCCCACAGGCAAAGTCTAAATACTGGATAGGTATTGGGATGGAAGAAGGAAAAGTAAGACTGCTTACTTTGAAAGATTCTGTCTCATTGAATGGATGGAAGCAAGGTTGGGATACAAACGGAATAATATTTACATCTCTTTTTGTAATATATTGGCCAAATCTTCTTTCCTATTTAGGATATCTGTTAATTTTCATAATCTTTGTATTTTTTGTAGTTAAACTAATAAAATCAAATAGATATGCAATCTAATCCATTGGTATCAATAATAATACCTGTTCACAACGGGGAGAAATATTTAAAAGAGTCAATTGAAAGCTGTTTGAATCAAGATTACTCTCCCTTAGAAATAATTGTTGTTGATGACAAGAGTGAAGATAATACTTTGGAGATTCTTTCTGAATATCAAAAAAAGAGCAATATCCTTAAAGTAATTTCAGTAGAAAAACAGAATGGTTTGGGAAATGTAATAAACATTGGGGTAAAGAATTCAAACGGTAAATATATTGCACGTATGGATGCTGATGACATAATGTGTCCAGATAGAATTAAAAAGCAGGCAGAATATATGGAGAAGAATCTCAATTGTGTTGCAGTTGGAGGTCAAATAGATATAATCGATGAGAAATCCAACAATATCGGCCACAGGGAGTATGCGCTGGAGGATTCCCGATTGAAAAGGAATAGGTTTCTTTTTCAACCATTTGCTCATCCTGCTGTAATGCTTAGGAGAAAAACATTAGAAGATATAGGTCTGTATCCAGAAAATATGTGGAAGACTGAAGATGTAAAACTGTTTTTAACCCTTAGTACAAAAGGAGAGTTTGCAAATCTTTCTGATACGGTATTGAAGTATAGGATGACTTTTAAAACGGAAAGCCAAGCAAAAATGGTTGATCATTTTAATAAAACAAATGAGGTAAGAAATTGGGCAATAGAAAATTTGAATATTAAACCAACCTTGAGGGAAAGTGTAATTTGGAGTATACAAAAAGTAGGGGTTCGGATTTTAAGTGCTCTCCCTCCTACTATCTTCATGAAAGTATTTGAACTTTCAAGGAAAATATTGAGTTAATTTTTCAACATTTGGAAATCTTTTCGTCCTCAATATATTTACAAATATATATGGACTCATCAGTAAGACTGTTTAGTCTTAGAAGATTGATAGTGTGTGATGTTTGGGGGGTGGGGGATTTTTAATGCGGTTAAGCAAAAAAGATTGTCCCCCACCC
>ENA-UPXM01005722-UPXM01005722.1-activated-sludge-metagenome-genome-assembly--contig:-NODE-5722-length-11961-cov-6.846884_pt1 | contig 11961 bp, 10 predicted proteins | sample MGYA00238178_ERZ772708 | MGnify/ENA primary metagenome ERZ772708 (study PRJEB29002, sample SAMN05720212) | activated sludge metagenome | isolation source: anaerobic digester from wastewater... | reverse complement strand
CCAGGAGGTGATCCCAGTGGGCGTGGGTGAAGAACATGTTGTAGTCCCGCCGCCCTTCCGTCATCAGGGCGTTACCGAGGCGCCTGATACCCGACCCGGCGTCCACGATGATTATATCGTCATGTTTGGTCCGGATTTCGAGGCAGGTGGTGTCGCCCCCGTATTTCAGGTATTCCGGCCCCGACACGGGAATGGAACCCCGTGCTCCCCAACAGCGGATGATCATAGAGAATCCTTTACAACGACGATGATTGTTTTATAATCGTCTTGCCCGTTGCTTGTCAAGCTGTAATTCATGTGTATATTAGATAATACTACTTACTCCACGCTGGGCGTCCGGTCTTTTCCGTTCCCAAGGATCCAGACCGGCAATCCATGCAAGAAAAGGCGTTAAAATCAATGACGAAAGGAGCGTTGAAACATGAAAACAACCATCGAGATAAGGGGGATGTCCTGCGGGCACTGCGTGGCGGCGGTCGCCGGAGCGCTGTCCGGCCTGCCGGGGGTGAAGAACGTCCAGGTAAGCCTGGAGCGTGGGGAGGCGACTTTTGACGAGGAAACACCGGTCTCCCGGGAGCTGATCCGGAAAGCCATCACCGAGGCGGGATATGAAACGCCGTGAGGACCGCAGCGAAAACGGGAGGAAACTCACTTGATGGTGTCCCGTCGCAAAGGGAGAGGAAAGCGAAGCTTAGAACTTGTTCGTAAAATGCCGGACCCCATCCCCTCCCGAACCCTCCCCTTGAAGGGGAGGGTAACAATAGATGCAATGATCTCACATAGTTGTCGAGGCGTTTTCAGATGAAAAATCCCGCGGCCATCAAACCGGAACCTCCGTACGTGGAAAGCATGCCCGCGCCTCCCGATCACGACCCCCGGCGAACCCCCGCCGGCGGCGGCGGAAACCGGCCGGAAACGACGGTCTCCGTAGGGGGCATGACCTGCGCGGCCTGCGTGCGCCGCGTCGAGAAGGCCCTCCAGTCCCTGCCGGGGGTGGAAGAGGCCGCCGTCAATCTCGCCACGGGCCGGGCGACCCTCCGCCACCGCCCCGACTGGGCGGGCCTGGACGAAGTGGGAAAGACCATCACAGCAACGGGCTACGACTATTTAGGCGCCCCGGAGGAATTCCGGGCCGATCCCATCGCCGCGGCCCGGGAGGAGGAGATCTGGGATCTCAGGCGCCGGTTTGCCGTGGGCATGACCCTAAGCGTCGTGATCTTCTTCGGTTCCATGCAGCATTGGTTTCCCTTCCTGGCCACCCTGCCCCGGACGCCGCTGCTCATCGCCATGTTCATCCTCACGACCCCCGTCGTCTTCTGGGTGGGCAGCCGCTTCTTTACCGGGGCCGTCAAGGCCGCCCGGCAGGGAACCACGGACATGAACACCCTGGTCGCCGTCGGGGCCTTCAGCGCTTATGCCTATTCCGCCCTGGCCACCTTCGCCCCGACGCTGTTCACGGCGGCAGGCGTCGTGCCCCACGTCTATTACGACGGCGCCGCATTCATCGTCACCCTCATCATCCTGGGCCGCCTGCTCGAGGCCGGGGCCAAGGGGAAGACCTCGGCGGCCATCCAGCGGCTCATGGAACTCCGGCCTAAGACCGCCCGGGTCATCCGCAACGGCGAGGAAAGGGATATACCCATAGAAGGTATCATCCGGGGCGATCTCCTCCTGGTCCGTCCCGGCGAAAAGATCCCCACGGACGGCGTGATCGTCTCCGGGTCTTCCGCCGTTGACGAAGCCATGCTCACCGGGGAAAGCATGCCCGTCCCCAAAGAGCCGGGCCACGCTGTTTACGCCGCCACAATCAACAAGAGCGGAGCCTTTACCTTTACCGCCACGAAGATTGGCGCGGAAACGGCGCTGGCGCGGATCATTGGTCTCGTTGAACATGCCCAGGGCGCCAAGGCGCCCATCCAGCGCCTTGCCGACCGGGTGGCGGCGGTATTCGTTCCCGTGGTTTTCGCCATCGGTATCGCGGCCTTTGTCGTCTGGTACTTTTTCGTTCCCGACGGCAGCTTCAGCCGGGCCCTCCTGAACTTCGTCTCCGTCCTGGTCATTGCCTGCCCCTGCGCCCTCGGTCTCGCCACCCCCACGGCCGTCATGGTGGGCACGGGCCTCGGGGCGGAGCGGGGCATTCTCATCAAGGGAGGCGAAGCCCTGGAAAAGGCCTGTCGGCTAACCATGGTCGTCTTTGACAAGACGGGAACCCTCACCCGGGGAGAACCGCAGGTAACGGATATCCTGACCGGACCAGGGGTGTCCGAAAACGAGTTGCTCCGGATCGCCTTGGCCATTGAAGCGGCCTCCGAGCACCCCCTCGGCGTCGCTATCGTCCGGGAGGGACGCTTGCGGGGCCTATCAGCCGAAGCAGCGGAGGCATTCGAGGCTGCTGCCGGCCTGGGGGCCCAGGGACGCGTCGCCGGTCAACCCTGCTTGCTGGGCAACCGTCGCTATCTGGAAAGTTTCGGTTTTACCATCCGGAACTGGGAAAAGCAGGAGGAGCATCTGGCCGGCGCAGGTAAAACCGGCGTCTATATCGCCCGGGGCAAGGACATCATCGGTCTCATCGGCCTGTCGGATGTCCCCAGAGATACCGCCGGAGAGGCCGTGGCGACCCTTAAAGATATGGGACTGAAGGTCGCCATGATCACCGGTGACAACGTCCGGACGGCCCGGGCGGTCGGAACGGACCTCCGGATCGACACCGTGCTTGCGGAGGTCCTGCCGGAAGACAAGGCCGCGGAAATTTACAGGTTGCAGAAAAACGGCGAGGTGGTGGCCATGGTGGGGGACGGCATCAACGACGCCCCGGCCCTGGCCGCGGCCGATATCGGCATCGCCATCGGCGCCGGTGCCGACGTGGCCATGGAGGCCGGCGACATGACCCTCATGCGGGAGGATCTCCGGACCGTACCGGCGGCCATCCGCCTGTCCCACCAGACAATGCGGGTGATCCGCCAGAATCTCTTCTGGGCCTTCATCTACAACATCATCGGCATCCCTATCGCCGCCGGGGTCCTTTACCCCTTCGGCGGCATCCTCCTCAATCCGGAATTCGCCGCCGCCGCCATGGCCCTAAGCTCCGTCTCCGTAGTGAGCAACTCCCTGCGCCTCCGCCGGGTGGTGAGGCGAGACAATGGCATCTGAAAGAGGCGCCGCCGCGATCTTCCAGCCGTTTGCCTCCCGTTGCAGGAGATAGGTCTCGACCGTTTTCCGCAACGGCAGGCCGTCCCGCTGATATGTGTCGAGGAAGCCGCTTATCCGGCGGCATAGGAAGGTCTGGGCGGCAAGCGAGTCCTCCGGAAGCCGGGCGGGGTCCAGGGTCCGGCAGATTTCCCCTAGCATCAGGCGGAAATCCGGGGCCGTGACGGCTACCCACGCTACGGCCCGCTCCGGATTTTCCTCGATCCGCTCCACCGCAAAGGAAACATGGCGCCCCACTAATTCGGCAATGAGCCCGCTCCCCAGTGAGTTGGCCTCCTTGTATTCCGCCGGGCTACAGACGGCCCGGGCGGCGGCGGACAGATAACAATAGGCTTCCTCGGTGCGGCCGCGGCGGCGTGCGTCGAGATAGTTGACCAACGCCTCCCTGGCCGTCAGGGTCGCCCCCTTACGAACCAACCAGAGGATGAAAATCCCGCCGGTGAGCAACAGGGCAAGGAGGGGAATCATTGCTTCCGCACCCGCCGGAGGTTATCCCTCCGGCTCGAATTGATCCTTGCCGGCTCCACAGACCGGGCAGGTCCAATCCGCCGGCAGGTCTTCAAAAGCGGTTCCCGCCGGGACATCGTGCTCCGGGTCCCCCAGGACGGGATCATAGACATAGCCGCAGATGGAGCATATATGACGGGACGCCGTGGTCACCGCCGCGGCCGGCGGATCTTCCCTTTCATAGGTCGGCGCCGTTTTCGGCGCCTTGCCCTTCCGGACGGTATGGTAATAGGCGTAGGTCATGGGCTCTTCGTTGCCGAGGCTGTCGTAATCCACCACCTCGCCGACGAAGATGGTATGGGAACCACATTCCAGCTCTTGGATCACCTTTGCCTCCAGATAGGCCACGGCATGATCCAGGACGATGGGGGCGCCGGTTTTGCCTGTCTTGTACTTGACGTTCTTGAACTTATCCGTATCCCGTCCCGATTTGAAGCCGAACAGGCCGATAAACGTCATGGGCGTCTCCTCGGCGAGGATGGATACCGAGAAAACCCGGCTGGAGGTAATATAGGCATGGGTGAGGTTTTCCTTGTTGATGCTCACGGCGATGGTGGAAGGTTCCGAGGTAACCTGGAACATGCTGTTGGCGATTTGACCGTTGAACTTGCCGTCCTGAATGGTACTGACTACGTACAGGCCGTAACTTATCTTCCGAAAGGCTTCTCTGTTCATGACTTCCTGCTCCTGTTGTTATTTTACCGCCGGCGGTTGCCGTGGAAATCCTTGTAGTCGACATTTCTCAAGCATCATATATGATTTTCCTGCCATATACCAGCGAAAATCCGGCCCCATCGGCGACTCGGCAATTCCCCACTATCCTTGCGGCGGGGAATATGATATGCTCGTCTTAAAAGAAACATTTGGGGGAGGAAGATTATGGACTGGGGAATGGAAAACCGCCTGTCGCAGCTCATTCAGGCCGACGGGCACTGCTTTTTTTTACCCATCGACCACGGTTACTTTCAGGGGCCGACCTCATGTTTGGAAAAACCGGGGGAAACCATCAAACCACTGCTTCCATACTGCGACGCCCTGTTCGTCACCCGTGGGGTCCTGCGGGCCGCCGTCAACCCCGTGGGCAGCAAGCCCATCATCCTTCGGGTGTCCGGAGGGACCAGTGTCCTGGGAGAGGATTTGGCCAATGAATCCCTGACGACCTCCGTCGAGGAAATCCTGCGCCTGAACGCCGCCGCCGTGGGGATATCGATCTTCGTGGGCAGCGATTACGAACGGGAATCCCTTATGAATCTGTCGGAAATTGTCAATCAATGCGAGGATTTCGGCATTCCCGTCATGGCCGTCACCGCCGTGGGGAAAGAACTGGAAAAACGGGACGCCCGCTATCTGGCCCTGGCCTCACGCATCGCCGCCGAACTCGGGGCCCGGGTGGTGAAAACCTACTGGTGCAAGGATTTCGACAAGGTCACTTGCGGCTGTCCCGTACCCGTCGTTATGGCGGGTGGACCCAAGTGCGAAACCGAAAAGGAGGTCATGGACTTCGTTTACGATGGGATGCAAAACGGAGCCGTGGGACTCAACCTGGGACGAAACGTCTGGCAGAACCCCCATCCGGTGGCGATGATGCGGGCCCTGCACGGAATCATTCACGGCAATCTCAACGCCGCGGCGGCCTGGGAGCTCTTCAACGACCTCAAAGGGGAAAAGATAAAAAGAGGGAAAAGCGGCGGGAAAAAGGTGCAGGGCAAGCAATAGAGAAGGAACCATGCGCGTCGCCATGTATTATCGCAACGATGATGTCCGGGTCGAGGAGCTGACCGTCCCAGCCATCGGCCCCGGTGAGATGCTGGTCAAGGTTATGGCCAGCGGGATCTGCGGCAGCGACATCATGGAGTGGTATCGGATTAAGAAGGCCCCCCTGGTGTTGGGCCACGAAATCGCCGGGACCGTCGTCGCGGTCGGCGCCGGGGTTACCGCCTACCGCGAGGGCGACCGGGTCTTCGTCTCCCACCATATACCCTGCAACACCTGCCGGTACTGCCTCCAGGGCTGTCATACCGCCTGCGAAACCCTCCACGGCACCAACTACGACCCCGGCGGTTTCACCGAATATTTGCGGGTTCCCCACCTCAACGTCGATCGGGGGACGTTCCTCCTGCCCGGGAACGTCTCCTTCGCCGCCGGGGCGATGATCGAGCCTTTGGCCTGCGTCATCAGGGGACAGCGCCTGGCCCGGCTCCAGCCCGGATGTTCCGTGCTTATCCTGGGCAGCGGCATCTCGGGAATTCTCCACATCATGCTGGCCCGGGCTACCGGAGCGGGAAACATAATGGCCACGGACATCAGCGCCCATCGTCGGGATCAGGCCGTCCGCTTCGGCGCCGACGCCGTGGCTGACGCCCGTGACGATATTCCAGCTTGGGTGCGGCAGATCAACGAAGGCCGCCTCGCCGACCTGGTCATCGTTTGCACCGGCGCCCCGGTGGCCTTCGCCCAGTCCCTCCAGTGTGTGGACCGGGGAGGAACGATCCTCTGCTTCGCCACCACGGAGCCCGGTATCGATCTGGCCGTGCCGATCAACGACTTCTGGCGCAACGAGATCAAGCTCATGCCCTCCTACGGCAACAGCCCCCAGGACGCCGTGGCGGCCATCGAGCTGATCCGCCTGGGTCGTGTCCCCGTAGAGCGGATGATCACCCATCGTCTACCCCTGACAGAGGCCCAGCAGGGGTTCCGGCTCGTGGCGGACGGCGGCGAAGCCCTGAAGGTGATCCTCCTTCCTCACGGGCAAGGGTGACGGCCCGGAGATGATCTCCTGAGCATATGGATGGATTAGGACTTTTTATCCGCCACGAGGAAAAACTGATCCGGGCGAGCCTTGCCGCCGACGGGGAGACATTGCTCCTGGGCGCGGCAGCGCCCCCTCCCGTCCATTCAGATCCTCTTCCTACGCGGCAATCCCCCGCCGGAGTCATCATCGCCCCATCTGCTCCCCTAAAACGGGGAAACGGGATGATCTGGAACCGGGCGGATTCCCGGACGGCAACGCTGGCTAAAACGGCCCGCCGCTTGGGTCGCGGGGCGATCCTCGCCGCCGCCCCGCCGGAGCCATACCGGTCCGTCATCCGCTACCTTGCCGCCGCCCCGGACGGCATCATCCGGCCTCAGGATTTTGAAACCCGGGTCTTTCTCACCGACCTGCCCGTATGGAAAACCGGCGGGGAGGAAGAGCTGACGGAGAGGCTGGAAAAGCGCCGGGTCGTCGTCACTCCGGACGGGACGATCGTCGCCACGGCCAAGAGGGACTTGGATACGGCAATTGTCATATACAGCGCCGTCTGTTTCGCTGTTTTTGTCAAATTTTTCTTTGATCTGCTGCCGCGCCCGGGGCATCGGCCGGCAACGGATGAAACGACGGGCGCCCTGGTCGCGAAAATCCGTCCCCATCTCGATCCCCCCTCCCGAAGCGTCCCTCCGCCGGAAACGGCCGCCCCCCTCCCGACCGGGCCCTTCGAGACGGAGGCGGCAATCCGTACCGCCATCGCCGCTACTGGACGCAGGACCGTGGCGGCGGGGCTGGTAAACGCCAGCTTCGGCAATATTTCCTATCGCCGGGGCGATGAGCTTTTCATCACCGGCCGGGGAAGCGCCCTGGACGACCTGGAGGGCGGAATCATCACCGTCCCGCTGCCGGGGCCGTCACCGCAAGACGCCGGCGCTTCGACGGAACTTCCCGCCCACCGGCGCATCGTCCTGGAAACCCCGTACCGGGCCGTTCTCCATGGCCATCCGCCGTTTTGCGTAATCCTCTCCCTGGACTGCCGGGAATACGACTGCCCCCAACGGGGTGGTTGCCACCGCTTTTGTCCTCGGGAGCGCCGGATCGCCGGCTTTGCCGTCGTCACCGGTGAAGCCGGCGGCGGGCCCTACGGCTTGGGCCGCACCGTTCCGCCTGCCGTCCGGGAGACCGGCGCCGCAATCGTCTATGGTCACGGCGTCTTCACCGCGGGGCGGGATGATTTTCGGGATGCATTCCGCCTTCTAAAAGAATTGGAAACAACCTGCCGAAGGCTTTTCTTCCGGATGATAGAATTTTAGGTTTCGTTCAGAAGATCCCCGCCTGGCAGCCCCCGGCGAGGACACCGCCCAGTTCGCGGCACTGGGCCAGGATCTCCGGCGTGACCTGTCCCCGGGCGATGACGGGATTATAGACCGGCTTGAATTTGTAGCCCAGGGCAATACGCTCGATGGCCTTGAGTGCCCCCGTACCGTCATTTCCGGCGCTGATGAACACCACATAGGGCTTGCGGAAGACCTTGTCCTGGGCGGGATAATAGGTTCGGTCAAAGAAATCCTTTATCATTCCCGACATGTACCCAAAGTTCTCGGGGGTGCCCACCGCCAGACCGTCGGCGGTCAGGAGATCCTCCAGGGTGGCATCAGCGGCCCGTTTGCAAACTACTTCCGTATCCTTGATGGCCCGGGCCCCCACCGCCACCGCTTGGGCCATCTTTTCCGTGTTCCCCGTCTGAGTGTGATAGACAATCAAGATTCTCGTCATGAAGATGTGTCTCCTGTTTCGGCAATCAAAGCTGGGAAACCTCCCGTATCTCTGTTACAATAGATCCGTGGCGGCTGTCAAAGGACAAATTCATCTTCCCGACGTCACACCGGGTTCGGGCTTCGGCCCCTCATTACCCCTTTGGACCGCTAAGCCGGGAGCTGAGGAGGACGGTCTTCTTTTCGCCCTCATGCTTCCCGCTCCGGAAAGAAGTGTAAGACCATGATCAGGAACCGGCAAGAGGAGGGAACGGTGAACCGGTCGTCAAAGAGGGGCAGCCAGCGCCGGACCGGCGGTTGTCTGCTGGGCTTGTTATTGTTGATCCTCGTCCCGGGCGGGGCACATGCTGATAACGCCGGGGATAATCCCTGGAGTTTCCTCGGTTTTACCAGATACCGGGACGCCATCTTTATCGATAAGACGCGCCTGACTCGCTCCGCACCGGGAAAGGTCGTGGTGCCGGCCCTGATCAAGCCCACCCCCGACAGCATCTTCCGCCGGCGCCTCCGGAGAGAAATCCCTACCTATAAAGAATCGTTGGAGAATTTTTATTATCTCGTTCTGGTGATGGAGTTGGACTGTCCGAAGCAGCGGCTGCGGTTTCTCGTCATCCAGTTCCGCGACGCCGCCGACCGGGCCCTCCAGACGACTTCCGACGCCCGGGCTCCCTGGAAGGCCGTCAAGCCCGGAAGCCTATGGCAGCAATTGGCGGGGGCCGTCTGTCCCTGATCCTGGCACCCCGCTTTTTTCCGCAGCCGGCCGGCGGTCCGGCGGATCGATATTTTCTTCGTTTCGTGGCCAGCAGATCCGCCAGGGCCTCCCGCTCCCAGTCGGCGGCCAGGGACGCCAGGAAATCCGTCCCCGGCGGATCGTTTTCCGTCAGGATCTCTTCACCGTGAAAGCCGTAATAGCCGACGAGGGAAAAGTAGTTTTTCCTTGTGATGCCGTTCTTCCAAGATCTGTTGATCGCGAACCGCCGGATTCAGTCTTACTTCCTCCAGAAGCCCGGCATGAGCAGGACGATGATCGTGTAGATCTCCAGGCGCCCCAGGAGCATGCAGAAGATGAGGAGCCACTTGCCCAGGACGGGCACCCCGGAGAAGTTGTCCATGGGGCCCACGCTGCCCAGACCGGGACCCACGTTCCCCAGGCAGGTGGCCACAGCGGAGATCGAGGAGATCATGTCCAGCCCCAAAGCTGCCATCGCCACCGTGGCGACGATGTAAATCCCCACGTAGAGGAGAAAAAAACCCCAGATGCTCCGCATGATGGTCTGGGGAACGGGTATCTCCCCCAGCTTCACCACGGTGGTGGCATGGGGATGGATGATGCGGAAGATCTCCAGATAGCAGTGTTTGAGCAGCAGGACGATGCGCATGATCTTGATGCCGCCCCCCGTTGATCCGGCCATGCTCCCCAGAAACATGCAGAGCAGCAGGAGTTGCTGGGACAATACCGGCCACTGCTCGAAATCCGCGGTGACGAAACCGGTGGTGGTCATGATGGACACCACTTGGAAGGCGGCATAGCGGCAGGCATCGAAGATCCCCTTGTAGATCGCGGCTCCGTAAAGATCGATGGTGATCACCAGGATGATCGCCGCGGTGATGAACAGATAGGAGCGAAATTCCGGATCCCGGAAGAACTGCCGGACATTCCCTTTCACCAGCTTGTAATGCAGGGAGAAATTCATCCCCGCCACGAACATGAACAGGACGATGACGAAATCGATATAGACGCTTTGGTAGTGGCCGACGCTGGCGTTTTTTGGAGAAAAGCCGCCGGTGGGCATGGTGGCGAAGGTATGGCAGATGGAATCGAACCAGTCCATCCCCCCGGACATGAGGAGGAAGATCTGAATTATAGTGAGGACAATGTAGATCTTCCAGAGGGCCTGAGCGGTATCGGAGATCCGGGGAGTCAGTTTGTCCACCACGGGACTGGGGGTTTCGGCCTTGTAGAGCTGCATGCCCCCGATGCCGAGAAAGGGGAGGATGGCAATGGAAAGGACGATGATCCCCATCCCCCCCAGCCACTGGGTCTGGGCGCGCCAGAAGAGGATGCCCTGGGGCAGCACTTCGACGTCCTTAAAGATGCTCGATCCCGTGGTCGTCAATCCGGAGATGCTCTCGAAGTAAGCATTCGTAAAGTCGGGAATCGCCCCGGAAAGCAGATAGGGCAGCGTCGCCGCCAGGCCCGCGGCCAGCCAGCCCAGGGTGACGATGGCCACCCCGTCCCGATGGCTCAGATAGAAGTCCTCCTGTCCCCGGGTTCGGAAAAATACCCCGCCCCCGGCGCCGCAGGTCAGTAAAAGAGAACCCAGCAGGGCCGGGGCGCTGCCGTCGCCGTAATAGAGGGCAACACCCAGGGGCGCCGTCATGGACAGTCCGATGCAGAACAACAGAACGGCCACCAGATAGGCGATGAGGCGAAAATTCATCAAAAATACTCCAGCTTTACAGTCAGCAGTTCTTCAAGTTTGGGAAGGACCTGTTGGAGGGCGAAGATGATGATCCGGTCATGGGGAAGGACGATGGTGTCACCCTGGGGAATAATGATCTCCTCGCCCCGGACGATGGCGCCCAGGATGGCGCCGGGAGGGAAGTTGACCCGGCACAGGGGGGTGTTGACGATATCCGAGGTTTCCATGGCCTCCGCCTCGATGGCCTCGGCCTGTTCCTCCCGCAGGGGCGCCACGGACAGGATCCGGCCCCGACGGATGTACTGGAGGATCGCCCGCACCGCCGCCATGCGGGGGTTGATGACCGTATCCAGCCCCACGGCGGAGACGATGGACATATAACTCAGCTTGCTCACCCGGGTGATAGTGCGCCGGCCGCCCAGTTCCTTGGCCAGCAGGGAGATCAGGACATTGCTCTCCTCGTCCCCCGTCACGGCGATGATCAGGTCCATCTCTCCGGCATTTTCCTCCCGGAGGAGGTCCCGGTCTGCTCCGTCACCCCGGATCACGATCACCCGCTTCAGGATGCCGGCCAGCTTTTTACATCTTTCGCCGTCCTGATCGATGATCTTGACGTTCAGGCGCCGCTCGTCCAGAGCTTTGGCGATGGCCATTCCCGTCTCCCCCGCCCCGACGATGATGATGTTTTTCATGGGCCGGTTCGCCATGTCGAACTGGGCCAGGGAGCCTTCCAGTTCGGTCTTCTTCATGACGAAATAGACCAGATCGTGGGGCTGGATGGTATCCCGGCCGCTGGGGATGACGATCTTGTGGCCCCGGACGATGGCCCCGACCAGGAGATTACCCTCATAGGCCTTCAAATCACTGAGCTTTTTGCCGGCCAGGGGCGAGTCGCCGGAGATGAGGAAGCTCACCATCTTCACCTTGCCGCCCACAAAATCGATGACCTCTGACGCCCCGGGGACTTCCATGAGTCCCAGGATCGTCTCCACCATCATGTCCCGGGTGTTGATGAGGAGATCCACCCCGAGGAGGTCCTTGCTGAACAGCGACTGCTCCTGCAAATACTCCCGGTTACGTACCCGGGCCACCTTGACCATGTGACGGTTGAGATTCCTTGCCAGCAGGCAGGCAATCAGGTTCACCTCGTCGCTGTCCGTGGCGGCCACCAGCAATTCCGCCTCCTCGATGCCCACGGCACGGAGGGCCTGGGGACTCGTTCCGGACCCTAGAAAGGATTGCACGTCCAGATTCTCGTTGATCCTCCGGATCTTGGCGGGATCCTGGTCGATGAGGACCACTT
>ENA-UPXM01005721-UPXM01005721.1-activated-sludge-metagenome-genome-assembly--contig:-NODE-5721-length-11963-cov-5.537202_pt1 | contig 11963 bp, 12 predicted proteins | sample MGYA00238178_ERZ772708 | MGnify/ENA primary metagenome ERZ772708 (study PRJEB29002, sample SAMN05720212) | activated sludge metagenome | isolation source: anaerobic digester from wastewater... | reverse complement strand
AACAAAATGCTTCGGTTCAATGCGAGGTCGAAAAAGATTCAATTTAAGGTTGAAGTTTGGAGTAATTCCGGATACTCGGGCGAATGGGACATGGGAGTGAAAGATGTCTCGGCCGTCTTTGTGCCGGACAGAATAATCAAATAAAGATATGAGTAAATTCACTCTGGAAAAAATTGATGGTGAGAATGTGAAAAAGATCGATACGCATGAGTCGGTCTCAATCGTAAACATTCCTGCTTTGCAAAAACAAAAAGATGATTTAGAAAAACAAATCGTCGTCATGCAACAACAGCTCGTCCAAATAAATGAGGTCTTGGACGAATATAAAAAACTTCCATAGATATGAACAATACACCAACCAACAAAGATCAGCCGTTTGATCCGAATCTGGGTTCGATACTCAATTTGCTAAGAGACATACCGGTACTAAACACACCGCCGACCGACACGCCAAGAACCCCGATCAGCTTCGCATTGTACGACAACGGAAGCACACGACGGTTTTATATCTTTTTTAATGGAGTGTGGAGGTACGCAACGCTAACTTAAAAATTATGTCGCAGATAACAATACAAAAAGGTCAAACCCTTTCGGGAATCGCCAAACAATACGGCACCACCGTAAACGATCTTCTGAAAGCCAACCCGACTATCAAAAATCCGAACCTGATATACGCCGGTTCTGCCTTAAATTTACCCGGAGCACAGGCTACACCCGTTGTTGCCCCTAAGGCGAGCGTTCCGAGCCCAAGTCCCACCGTGACACCTTCTAAACCCGTAACGACCACTGTTGCCCAAAATTCGAGCCCAGGGGCGAGCGGTGTACCTGAAAAGACCACGATGTATGGAACTGATGTGCCTTCCAGCACTTCTTTGCTTAAACAATACCGGTCCGAATTAGGCCTTGATACCGCCCTAAAGAGCATGCAGGACAGCCAGACTAAATACCTTGAAACCCTGCAAAATCTTCCAAAAAAATCTGACATCTACCAACAAGAAAGAACCAAGAAAGGCATTGATACGATGGAAAAGAATTTGCAAAGTTTGGATGCAAGACTAGCCACAATGGAGGAATCTATCAACAGCTCAGAAAAAGACATTAGAGACAGAATTGTTGGAAGTGGCGGTCTCGTTACTGAAAGCCAAACCCAAAGATTAGTCGCTTCGGAAAAGCAACCGCTTATAGATGAGTACAGAAAATTGCTCAACGAAAGAAATCGACTCGCTACACAAATAAGCACTGCGGATACTTCCGCTAAAGAATACGCTGGTATGCAATATGAAGATTCGGCTCTTCCTCTGACAGTGGCCGAGAAAACTCTCGGATTTCAAAAAGATCAATACGGTGTGCTTGGCGACATACTAAGCCAAGTGTTTGGTGCTTCGGAAAAAGATGTCGCTAATTTAATCGACTCCGCCAAATACGGCAAAGAACAGGAAAAGAAAGAAGCTCAAGATGTAATTGACCGGGCGATAAAGCTTGCCCAGCTCGCCAATGAGACTCCAGCCGGAACCGTGCTTGATATTGCTGGGACAAAAATTGTCGGCACCAAAGGAAGCGGATCAGGTTCATCAAGTGGCGGTACGAGCGATTCCAACGATATAGAAGCTTATGCGTTGGAACTATTAAATAATCCCGATTTCACCGTAAGCAATGTTCCGCAAAGTATCAGAGCAAAAGTAATCGCCAAGAGAGATCAAATAAAAGCGGAGGCTGAAGCTGGATCAACCATGGCCAACAGTACGCCATCAATGATTAGTAGCAATAATCCTCCGATTACTGCTCAGCAATTTGGCGAGGGATTGAAAGAGGTCTTCACTAAACAGATACCGGGCGTGGCAAAAAATGTGTGGGGAGGAACCAAGGGATTCTTTAAAGGACTCTTCGGCGTTGGAAATTAAAAAACTATGGCTTATATCAAAGACCCCAAAACTGGCAAATATATCAAGACTGATTCCGTGCCAACGGCAACGGTAAAAACTTCTGTCGACACTTCTGCCGGACAAGTAAAATATGAAAAGAATTCGCAGGGAAAATATGAAGTAAAGCCCGTTGACACTTCTGCCACAACTTCTGCCAAGCCTAATGTGACAACAGCCTCCGGACTTAGAGATTTTGCGTTGCAAAACGGTGTTGATATCAGCGAAACTCAACCGAAAGAATCAACCCTGCAAAAGATACTCAATGTCTTAAATACCGGAGCGTATGCCGTGGGAGGACTTATAAGCGGTAAAGGAGTAAAACAAGGAATTAAAGAGCATGTTTTGCCGTCCGAAGCATTGGGAATAAAAAGCAAAGTCGGCGGATTTATCGCAGACATACTGCTTGATCCAACGACCTACATAACATTCGGTTATGGTGGCGGTGCAAAGCTGGCGACCAAAGCCGGAAGTGTTGTTTTGAATAAGACAGGAACCAAGCTATTAAAAAAATCCATCACTGAACTTGGCGAGGGAGCGGCTCGAAAAGCAATTGCGGAAAAAGTTTTGCAAGAAGGAGGCGAAAAGTTTTTGGCCAAGGGCGGACTTAAGTTTGCCGGACAAGAAATATTGCCTCGATCAATAGCCACCGCACCATTCAAGGGAGCGGATAAATTACTGGAAAAAACCCCGATGGTCGGGAAGCTTTATCAGTCGGCCAAAGATTTGGCCGGAAAAGCTTTTGTGCCATTCAAAGAAATAAAAGACTTGCCAGGAGGAATTGGCGAACAGTATGTCGATAAGTTTTCAAAATTCAGCAAAGCGACAAGATACGAAGTCGGCAAAGCCGTTGATGAAGTATCGGCTCTTGGCAAAACAGCAAGAAAAGAACTCGGCGATAAAGCCGGAATCGAGATCGGCAGAACGCTGGAAAACATCCCGACTCCTCCAGTACCAATCCCAAGAGGTCTTGAATCAGTAAGCCATATGTTAAAAGGCGTTGACCTCGGCGACATCAAGGGCGTGGATCGTGCCAATATAGTCGATATGAAAGTGTTCGGGTCATCCGTTGAGGGAAAGCTTAAACCGAACGATGTGGATATTTTTGTGAAAGTGAAAGACGGCTCGATGAAATTCAAAAATCGTGGCGGATTACCGTCACCGATTGTGGTCAAGAAAGGAAAAATACAATATTTCATAATGCCGGAAAGCCAAGGCGATGAACTTCTCGATGCGATGCTTTATACCGGGCGTAAAGATCAAAACCGATTATATTCCGGTGCGACCGTAAAAGTACCAAAGAATTATTGGAGTGGTGCTTTGAAAATTGCCGATGATTCGATAAACCAACCCGGAAGTAGAAAAGCAGTCGATGACATCGTTGACTTTATTCGGGGCGAACATAAAAAATTTGCCACTGCTGAAAAACAGCGTGGTCTTTTGGATTATGAATTGCCCGATTACCTAAGGCACTACTTAACTCCCGAAGGGCGTGAATTTTTACAAAAGAGCGGGATGAACATTACTTCCGAAATAAACAAACCGCTTCGTGTAAAAAATCCATTTGCCAAGACAAGACAGATTGATGACACAGTCGAAGGAATAAACAACTACTTCCGCAAAAGATATGGCGTAAGACTTTTTGAACAGGATGCGTTCAAAGCATTCGCGGCTCGAAAGGCCGAACACATCAAGGCTGTTGGCACCTACGACTTTTTGACCGAAATTGGAAAAGAATTCGGCAAGCAAGCCGAAGTGATAACCAAACAGATTAAGAATCCAGTAACTGGAAAGATGACCGCCAAAGAAGTAATCAAACCAATATTTGAAAATGGCATTAAATATATTGAAAGCTCCGTGCCTCAATTAAAAGGCACATTGTTGCCCGAACAGATTGTGAAGCATGTCGATGACACTTATAAGACTTTGACTAACGAGGAAGCGACGAGGAGATTTTTGAAGCTTTACGATAAGGTTCTCGGTTTTTGGAAAGGATCGGTCACTGGATGGTTTCCTGCTTTCCATACAAGAAACTTCATGGGAGGAACTTTCAACAACTGGATTGCAGGCGTGACCAATCCTGCCAGATATTTGCAAGCTGATCAGATAGCCAGAGGATCAAAAGGAACAATTACTACCAAGCTCGGAACTAAATACGGATACGAGCAAATAAAAGAACTGGCAAGTAAATTGGGAGTCGTCGGTCAGCCGGGATATTTGGATGTCATGAAAGAAGTGGAAAAAGATGTCACTAAAGGGACGGTGGCCAAGCTTATGGGAACACCTGCAAAAGCAATGGAAGTCGTGGAAAACAGACTGCGATTACCACTGTTTGTTGATCGATTAATTAAAGGCGATGCACCCGAACAGGCCGCTAAAACAGTTTTTCAATTCCACTTCGACTATGCACCGGAAGCCCTAGCACCATTTGAACAGAACATCATGAAGCGGTTATTGCCATTTTACAGATGGACTCGTGGAAATATTCCTCTGCAACTTGAACAAATGGTCAAACAGCCAGGCAAATATTCAGCCATCGGAAAAGGATTGCAGAACCTACAATCAGACAAAGAGAAAGCTCAAGAGGAATTCGCCTCATTGCCTCCTTATATGCGAGAGGGGTTGCCGGTCCGACTTGGCGAAAAAGACGGCTTTTCGCAATACATCTATGGCTTCGGTTTGCCCGTTGAGGATATAAACCGACTTTATAAAGGAAGTGCAAAAAGAACTGTGGCCAGCATGGTTGGCGAATTATCTCCGCTTCTGAAATACCCGATTGAAGTGGGTACTGGACAAAATCTGTTCACTGGTGAGCCAATAGCCGAATCAAACCGTGTGTATCCGTTTATAAACAAAGTACCGGGGCTGAGAGAATGGCTGGAAGTTAGAGAAAAGGAAAATAAGAATGGTTCGGTAAGTTACACCGCCAATGCTTACAAGCTTCACTTTTTAAACACTGCATTGGGGAGGTTCTATACCACGGCCGGAAAACTAACTGACGATAAAACATCGGGTGCGGTTAAGTTTCTTTATGGATTACTCGGCTCAAAAGCAAAATCAGTGGATATAGAAAAAGAAAAGTATTGGCGAGATCAGGAACTGCAAGACCGGCTTGAACAGGTGCTGGAAAGTAGAGGTCTGATCAGACAATTTGAAAGAGCATATGTACCAAAATAAAAATATGAATGACGAATCTTATCAAAACAACATGCAGGACAAACGGCTTGATAGCATCGAAAAGCATATTGTCATTATTAACGAGGAAATGGGGTCGGTTAAAAATGACATGGCTTGGATCAAGAAGTTTTTCTGGCTTATCGCCACTGCATCAGTCGGCGGACTTATAACCGCATTAATCAATTTATTAATCTCATTAGCAAAACACTATGGAACTTAAACCTGACAAAATCAAATATTTAGTTATCCATCATTCTGCGACCGCCAGAGATACCACGACATTCGATGCGGTAAAAAGATATCACATCTCAAAAGGCTGGGGCGACATCGGGTACCACTTTTTTATAACAGCCAGCGGTAAAGTGATGGCTGGACGATCTGAAAATACGATTGGAGCACATTGTGTAGCCGACAGCATGAATTTCAAATCACTTGGAATTTGTCTGCCCGGAAACTTCATGACTGAAGTACCGACCGTTGAACAATTATCCTCTTTGTTGGATTTACTCAAAAAGCTGATGTCGAAGTACAGCATTCCGAAAGAGAATGTTCTCGGCCATCGTGAGGTCAGCGGAGCTTCGACAGCTTGCCCGGGAGATAATCTCCAAAAATGGGTATCTAATTTTAGAGGGCAAAAGAGCGAAACTGACCGATCTGTGATTGCCGAACAGGTCATGAACCATTTAGAACAAGCAATCGATAAATTAAAACAAATACTATGACACAAGCACATAAAGAGGCCTTAAAGCATCTTGCGATAGTTTTCCTATATTCCGGAGTCTCGTCCATTCTGCCGATCCTGTTGGCTTATGTACAGAATGACCCTCGTTGGGCATTGTTAATACCGCTTATAAACTCAGCGTGGTATGCCGTAACCCGATACCTGAAAGAAAGGAAACTGATCGAGGAAGCCCTAACGAGAGGCGATGAATTTTAGCTAAATTAAGCAATTCAGATTAATAGACTTTTTGAGCAAAAGCCGGAACATCAAAATAGCTAGGATTATCCTTGTAAATTCGGCGTAATTGGCGTATAATTTTATCAATACGACTCATTGACCAGCTTCTGGTGGTGTAAACTGGTTCAAAGTTCCGGAAATCGCCACCGCGAACGCAAAAACGCACCTTTTGGGTGCGTTTTTAAGTGAGTGGAGGAGAGCAAGCCACCTGCGTGGCTTGCGTAAGGGATTCGAAAGCCGGAGGCGTAGCCGAGGCCGGGTCGGGGCGCTTGGCGAGCGCCGTTCACGATGTTAGTGAACAAGCGAGACTTAGCGACCGTGACCGAATCCCTTCTCCTCCGCCAGATGTCCAAGTTAGAACCGAAGTAAAATAAGGGGTTTTAGACAATAAAAGAACTGATTTTGTGAGAAGTCGGTTTTTTTTGTGTAATTTTTTAGTGAGTGGTATAATATAGTCAATGTATTTCAATCAAAGATAATTTTATGTCCACAATCGGAAAGAATATTAAAAAGTTACGCGAACAAAAAGGAATATCCCAAGATCGATTGTCTAAGCTTGCTGATATTTCTTCAAATACAATCGCCAAGCTTGAGTTAGATGAAAGTCCAAATCCCACAATCGACACTCTAAAAAAGATAGCAAGTGCTTTAAATGTTAAAATAGAACAATTAATTCAATAAAAATATGTCAAACGAAAAATTAGATAAAAAAGAAGCGATTAAATCAATAGTAAGAACAGCTGTGGAAGCTTATGCTACAGGGTTTAAAGCTAGACATGAGGGTGAAGTTGATAATCCTAATGGGGTTATTAACATGAAAATTCATAATGTGTTTATCGCCGCACTTGGCTCCGATATTCAATACTATTCTGCCCTAGTTCGTTCGCTTGATAGTTCTCTCGGAAATATGCTCGAGGGAATGGCAATAAATATTGCGAAATTATTTTATGAGGTAAGTAAAAGTGTTGAGGGTAATTTATATCCAGAGCAAACATCGAAAATTGCTGAACTTCTAGAGGGATATAAAAATACCAAAAATCCTTTAGTACCTCAGCTTGCCCACTACGAAGAAATAAGAAATATCAAACCAAGTCCAAATGCCAAGTTAAAATCAAAAGTTCATGTCAGCGATTATTATCTCGTTGATAAAGAGACAAATACCCATCATTTAATTGAATTAAAGATTGGTGGCGATTTGGATAATAAAAAAGCTAGATCAGAAAAAGAGGCAATTTTTGAGCAGTATGCAATTCTTTCTAATTCTTTGGGTAATAGTGCAAAGATTGTCGCACATTTTGCCACGGCTTATAACAGATTTGGTGAAGACAAAGAATGGAAACAAGGAAGAGTTTTACAATTTTTCTCAAAAGATGAGCTTTTAATTGGTAAGGACTTTTGGAATTTCGTTTGCAAATCAAACGATGGTTATGAATTAGTTTTAAATACATATAAAGAGAACGCATACTTAATTACAAAAGCGTTAGAGTCTATAAAAAAGACTTATTTAGATTAATTATGCAAACTTTAATCAAATGGCCAGGGGGCAAAACAAAAGAATATCCTTACATTAAGGATTTGATTCCGAATTTTGACCGATATGTCGAGCCGTTTTTTGGTGGTGGAGCAATTTTTTTTCAGCTTAAACCAAAAAAGGCTATTATCAATGATATTTGTTCAGAACTTACGAATTTTTATTCTTTGCTTAAAGAAGGAGAACAAAAAAATATATTCAAAAAAGAGCTGTACGATTATGTAAATAATTGGGAAAAAATCCCGAGGTACATTAGTGTATTTGAAAATAAAATTGTAACGCTTTATGATTTGTACAAACACGATAAAATTTCAAAGTCAGAATTATCCAAACAAGTAAGTTCAATTCTCAAAAAAGAGGAAGATCATTTTAATGGTCTTTTTCATAAAGAGTTTTGTTTAGACGAACAAAATCTACTTAAACAAATTACTTCAAATTTAATTTCAAAGATTTTCAGAACTAAAAAAATAGAAAAAGAAAGAGGAAAACTACCCACTGGTGATTTACAAAAAAATATTGAAACAGCTTTTAGAAGTGGTTTCTATATGCACTTCCGTGATGTTATGAACTATAATGGTAGCAGATTTCCAACCAGTCTTCCTAAAAAAATTGCAAATTATTACTTTATTCGTGAGTTTTGTTATGCCTCAATGTTTCGTTTTAACAGTGATGGCCGTTTTAATATACCTTACGGTGGAATTGCTTATAATAATAAAGATTTCCGAAGCAAAGTAGATCATATTTTTAGTGAAGAAGTAAAAAATATTTTTAAAAATACAGTTATTAGAAATCAGGACTTCGAGAAGATTTTTAATGAATATAAATTTACAAAGAAAGATTTTATTTTTCTAGATCCACCATATGATACGGATTTTAGTGATTATGAAAAAGTGTCTTTTGATAAAAAGGATCAAGAGCGCTTAGCAAAGTGTCTCTATAAAACAAAGGCTAATTTTATTCTTATAATTAAAAAAACGCCTTTTATCTACGGTTTATACAAAAACAAAAAGGGAATAAAGATTGATAAGTTTGATAAAACCTATCTCTACAATGTAAAGGGTAGAAATGATAGAGATGTTGAGCACCTCGTTATTTACAATTTTTAATTATGCAAAAGTTACTCAGCACAATTATACACGGAGATTGTCTTGTTGAAATGAAAAGTATTCCAGATAATTCTGTTGATTTAATTTTTGCTGATCCGCCATATTTTTTACAACTCCCAAAGGGGAAAAGACTAAAACGCTCAAATGGAACAGAAATCATCCCCGTTGATAACGATTGGGACAGTTTTGAAAGTTACGATCATTATGATGCTTTTACTCAAGCTTGGATTAGTGAATGCCAAAGAATTCTAAAACCAACCGGGACTTTCTGGGTTATTGGGATGTATCACAATATTTTTCGCGTCGGGACAATTATGCAAAATCTTGGCATGTGGTTTTTGAATGATGTGATTTGGGTAAAAACCGATGCCTTGCCAAATTTAAACGGTCGCAGATTTACAAATAATCACGAAACATTAATTTGGTCAGTAAAAAATAAAGATTGCAAAAGATATACTTTCAACTATGAATTGATGAAAAAACTGAACGGTGGGAAGCAAATGAAAGATACGGATTGGATTTTTGGTCTTTGTCGCGGAAACGAGCGATTGAAGGATAAAAATGGGATAAAGGCACATCCAACACAAAAACCACTGAAACTAATACAGCAAATAGTTTTAGCTGCCAGTAATAAAGGTGATATTGTTTTTGATCCATTTATGGGAAGCGGAACTACCGCAGTTGTTGCCGAAGCGTTGGGTCGTAAATGGTTAGGTATTGAACGAGATGAAAAATATATTGCACTTGCAAAGAATAGAGTTAAGGATTTTATGGCACAAAAAGTATGATTAAAAAGCTAAAGAAAATTAAAAATCTTGGTCTATTTTCCGATTATACTTGGGATAATTCTTTGGCTGATTTTGATAAATACAATCTCTTTTACGGTTGGAATGGTTCAGGAAAAACAACCTTATCAAAATTATTTGCGTGTCTTGAAGACGGTAATTCGATAGAGTTTTCCGATTTAGAATATGATGTTGAACATGATGGCGGAGCTGTAAAGGAAAACTCTCAATTCAATCAGAAAATACGAGTTTACAATCAAGACTACATACAGAAAAATGTGCAGTTAGTGAGTGGCAAGGCAAACCCTATTTTTATTCTCGGAGAGGAAAATAAAGAGATTGCCGATCAGATCAAGACTGATGAAGAAACTTTAGTCAATCTTGAAACTCAAAAAAGCACCAAAGAAACCGAGAAAACAAGAAAAGAATCAGATAAAGCCAACAAATTTACCGAGGTAGCAAAAGTTATTGGAGCAAATCTCGTTGGATCGTCTACAAGAAATTATAGAAAACCAGACGCTGAAAAAGATTTTGAATCTATCACAGAAAAGAAAATTTTAAGTGCTGATGAGGTTGCTAAACAGCAGGCAGTCATTAAGCAGGAGCAGAAAGATAAAATAGCAAAAATCAATCTTGTTTCAAACCCAGATTTGTCTGGTGTCTATAATGAAGTTATAGGTATTTGCAAAGAAACCGTTGAAATAAATGTCATTAGTAGACTTGCCGAGAATCAAGGGATTTCAGCGTGGGTTGAACATGGACTAACTTTACACACAAAAGAGAGTGAGCAATGTGAATTCTGCGGTTCAAATTTACCGAAAGGTAGAATTGAAGCATTGTTGGGCCATTTCAACGAAGCAGATAAAAAGTTAAAAGAGAAGATAGACACGAAAATTACTAATCTCCAACAGTCTATTCAGGCGATTAAAGTAATTCAACTGCCAAATAAAGCTCAATTCTACACCGATTTACAGACATCGTTTACATCACGAGCTATAACTTATAATCAAGAAAAAGATAACTACTGTGCCGAATTGTCGATTATGGTTGAAATTTTAAATACCAAAAAACAAAAGACTACAGAGGAAGTGACTTTTTCAAGATCATTGAGCAACAATTTTCAATCTTCCGTTGATTCTGTAAATGAGACCATAGAGCAACATAATCAAAAGAGTGATAATTTCCAAACAGAGAAAGACAAAGCCGTTGAATTATTGAAAGCGCACCATTTGAGTGAAATTTTTGATGAAGTAAAAACCTTTGATTCGGAAATTAAAGAGTGTGAAAAAGAAATTTCAAAACTTCAAAATGGTGATGAACCGTCAGCTTTTGTTGGAATTGTAGCTTTAAAGAAAAAAATAACGGAAAATAAAAACAAGATTTCATCTGAACATAAGGCCTGTGATACATTTAATAAACAACTACAAACATTTTTAGGTAGAAATGAGATTGCTTTTGAAGTAACTCCTGAGGGTGGTTATGTTGTTAAACGTAGTGGCGTGATTGCAAAGAATTTGAGCGAAGGTGAGAAAACAGCTATTGCATTTGTGTATTTTGTTGTGCATTTGAAAGACCAAAATTTTGATGTAGCGAATGGCATAATAGTTGTAGATGATCCTATCTCAAGCCTTGACTCAAACTCTTTGTTTCAAGCATTCGCGTTTCTTAAAAATGCAGTGAAAGATGCAAAGCAAGTGTTTATACTCACTCATAATTTTAGTTTCTTGAAACTGATTTTGAATTGGCTGAATAGAACTAGCGGCCATAAGTATTACATGATTAAAAATCAGTATTCTGCAACTAATGGAAGAACGGCATTTATTTCAGAACTCGATAAAGAGTTGAAAGATCATGAGAGTGAGTACCATTATTTGTTTAAAGTTTTATATACATTTGAAACCGACGGGAGTATCGCTTCCGTTTATCATATACCAAATGTTGCTAGGAAAGTTCTCGATACATTTTTAATGTTCAGGGTGCCGAATGGAGAAAATTCATATAAGAAAATGGAAAAACTTGTTTTTGATGAGAATAAGAAAACTGCAATCTATAAGTTTACCAATGATCAATCACATATCACTGGTGACGGTTTTGATCCTTCGCTGGTGCCAGAGGCGCAAAAAAATATTCAATATTTGCTTGAGATGATGAAAGCTACATTTCCTGAACATTATCAAATACTCGAGGAACAGTTTACTGGTAATCAAACTGAATAATCCACCTCGTTTTTCCCCTTATCAGATTTTGGCTTAGGCGTCTCAAACCATTCCGGATGAACTTTGAACATTTTTCTTAATTCTGTTATACTTTTATCAATATCCTTAAATTTTAGCCACCTTTTTGGTTCGAATTTCGGGACATCGTCACCGCGTAAAAATGGAACCGCTAAAACAAAAATACACCTCAAAAAGGTGTGTTTTTATTTTAGGTTAGTGGAAGGTACCCCAAACACTAGACACTTTCTCCATGTGTTACTAAACTAGAAAC
>ENA-UPXM01005712-UPXM01005712.1-activated-sludge-metagenome-genome-assembly--contig:-NODE-5712-length-11975-cov-6.352349_pt1 | contig 11975 bp, 7 predicted proteins | sample MGYA00238178_ERZ772708 | MGnify/ENA primary metagenome ERZ772708 (study PRJEB29002, sample SAMN05720212) | activated sludge metagenome | isolation source: anaerobic digester from wastewater... | reverse complement strand
AGTCATTTTAACCGTTTTTTCCTGTTTGTCTTTTTTCTTGCCATAACCGCTAACGGACGGGTATATGAAAAGTTGGGCAATACGGAGCGATTCACTGTCAAACCGCACAAAGTTAAATGCGAGCTACACACTTGAAATTTAGCACTATCTGCCCAATTTTTTATATACCGTGTTACCAACTGGGCGTTCTTGTCTGTCAATGGTTTGAGATATATTTTCAATTAAGACATTCATTTTTCTTTGTCTATCAAGATTTAGTTTTTTTGTGTCGGCAAAGTCAGCGTTGGCAGACAGACAAGCTCTATGGCAGGTTTTGGTTGTGCGGTGGTTTGTGCGACCTGCCATTGTGCTTGGCTGTGTGGGTTGGCTAATAACTAATTTTTGCATTGTCCAGTATTCTTTTTACATCATTAATTTTTAACGCAACATTCTCACCCTGATATTGTGGACCACTACCACCAACTAAAATTCCTATTACGGTGTTATCATTTTTCAAAATACAAGGTCCACCACTATTCCCTGGATTTGAAGTCGCATCGAGTTTGAATAGATTAAAACCTTGAAATTTGTCACTATTTATATTCCCTTTACTTATTGAATAGTCCCCATTTGGATAACCAATTAAAATTACTTCATCAAGATTATTAACCGCATCGGATTCACCTAATTGTAAAGGTTCTATTTCTGTAATTTCTGCTACTTCTAAAACAGCAACATCTGTTAAAAAATAGTCCATAGGAACCTGACCATTAATGGGTTGAAAACTAGAAGGAGAAATGTACTTAATTTTGGCTTTTACATTCAATTTACTTTTTGATTGTTCAAAAAATAATTCGACTTCATCACCGACTTTATTATTTTCTACAACGTGTCTTGCAGTCAATAATATTGTAGGGCTTATCAAAAATGCAGTGCCTACGCCAGTAGATGTCACAACCTTTGCAACAGGTTCTTGAATGTCAGAATTAAATGCTGGTTTACCAGTTACTAAGCCCAAGTTGAAAAGTAGATAAATTGCAAATGGCAATAAGATTGTTAATATAAATAATATAGTAACTATTCTGATTTTCTTTAAAACAGAAACCCTATTGTTTTCCTGTAAAGATTTTGTTATTCCTAAAATCATAACCTTAAATGTGTTTAGTTAAATAAGCATTTCTACCATTATTCCATCTTTCCTGAGTCATTGTTGGATCTTCAATGTTATCCGGTAGTTTTTCATATGATTCTTTAAGAAGTTCAATATACTCAAGCTGACGAACAATATCAAAGTTGCCTTTTTCATCATAGAAGAAAAGGATATTCTTTAAATCAGGCAAAACGCAAATATTATCAGGGTGATTTGGAAAATATGCAAAGGGCGTTTGAGCATTTGTGAATGATTCAATTGTTTCTTTAATTGATGTTTCTCTGGAACCAATAATAAACCTAGGAATATTTGGATCAGGGTCTAATACTTTCTTAATCCTTAAAAAAGGAGAAATGGCTTTTTTAGCAGTCATCAAACACTTTATTACATTGTGTTTTAAAAAGTCAGAAACGTCATAATCTTCAACACAGTTAGATGACTTGATTCTAAATTCTCTTAAAAAGTCAACATATATTTCGTCCGAGAACTTTTTATTACTCTTATCAGTAAGATATTCTAGTAGATTACCCGCCTCTATTATTTCGGACATTGAACGAACTGCTCCATAAGTTTGTTTAAAATTATTACTTGCATTTTTACATTCTTGCTCAAATGAATTTGAAGGAAATACACGTTGTATTGGAAGCGTTGTATCTTTAATATCAGTTTCTATCTCTTTAAGTCTATCAGGAAAATTTATTTGAGCATTAGCGACTGTTGTTGGTTTTTTAGAATCTTCCTCCGCACTATTGCTTGTAACAAGTGCATTACATTTTTTAATCACTTCATTGAAAAAATTGATTTTTGGTAAAATGTGAGTTGTCCCTTTTAGTTTAGTATCTGTTTCTTTAATGTGCTTTACAATATCAATTAAAGGTTTTATTGAATGATGGATTTTTAGTAATTCAAAAATCGTAAATAATCTATCTTTTAAGACATTGTTTTGTTCAAGAATACTTTTGTAGGTTTTCTGAGATGTATTCAATGCGAGTTTTCTTAACTCATTATCCCAATTCTTTGGTTGCGAAGATAACCCAAAAGATTTCCAATAATTTAATGTCCTTTCAATTGCTTCAGTAATATCTTCAAGAACATATTTTGTATAATATAAACTTTGGGTGCTTTGTAGAGATGTATCAACAACATTGTAAATCTCATCTATTATTTGATTGCGAGCTGATGAATTATAATTATTAGAAACTAATGCATAAAAGTTATCGTTTCTTTCACTGGTAAACATTGAAATGATGTAATCAATACTACTTCCTTTAATTTCATTTCTATTAATCCGTAAAACATCCTTTTCAATTTCAATTAGCAAATCATTTTTTACAACATTTAAAGAGGAGAAAGCACGTTCTAATATTTTATCCCAAACTACAGATATTTCCTGCTTTATTGAGGCTCTATTAATGCCTCTTTCTTGACCTCCTGAATAATAATTACTATTATTTATTAGTCTTTTAATTAATTCTATACTTGATTCGACTGAAATAAATTCTTGGATTTGATCTTTTGGAAATTGAATGGCAGATAATCCAAATGTACCATATTTCCCTATTCTACTATTACCAAACCCATCAACTAATCTATTGGCACGTTTTTCATAAATACCAGCAATATTTAAAAACAAAAACATACCTGCCATTTTAATTAACCCACCCAAACTACTTATAGCGGGTGAACCATCTTGATAATCTCTACTTATAAATTGAACCAACTGAAAAGGAGGTACTTCAAAATTTTTCAAATAACCACTAGGCCACTTTTCATTGTAAACAGTTTCGATTTTATTAAAATGCTCTAAATCTTTAAAAGCACCGTAAGTATTTCCTAACCTAACTTCCTCTCCAAAAAGATTTTTTGGTCTATTAGGAATCAAGAAAAGGCCGTACAAGTTTTTAATATTTGGTATAATATCTCTAACAATATACGCTATGTCAATAAAAGTACCAGAACCAGTACCGCCAGTTAAACTACCAGTAATAAAAACAGTAGTTTTAGATTTTTCTTCATCATTATTAGCAATATTCTCAACTCTACTATATGCACCATGAATAGCATCATATGTATTTGTGAAGTTATTTCCTTGATGATGTTTGCCCCAAAGTGCTAGTCTACCACATGAACGCATTCCACCAGCTCCTTCACCTGAATTAATTACAATTTTTGAATCGGGAAGCCAAGTAGGATTGTTACAGCTTTTCTTAATAAATTCTACCATCTCACCAATATCCTCAAGGTTGATAAAAACTCTATGAATGTTATTACCTATTGGAGTGCTTTTGGGTTTTTCCGATTCGTTAGTTTCGATATACAGGTATTCTGTATTATCTGGCTTATTAGCAGTTCTGTATGTGTCATAATAGAACTTTTGCACTTCCTGTAATACATGTAGACCTGTTGAGCCTAATCCGATTAAAATTGTTGGAGTTGCCATAATATTTAATTTAAAGAGTTTACATTAATGATTTTTTTCAAAGTATGGCGTTTAATAAAAAAGAAAACTATCAATGCCACATAAATAAATATCTGAGGTAACAACCCAAGATATAATAAGCCTGAAGCAAAGTTCAAGTTGTCAACACCAATCTTATAAAGAAAGATGAAAACATAAGTATTGTAAAAAATGAAGAAACCAAACAAAGACCAAAGAAAAGCTAATCTCAATGATATTTCTTTTCGTTGCTTACTCTTTTTGAACAATAGCTTGGAAAGCACAAAATAAATGACATAAATTATAATGCCACTTAACGCAACAAATAATAGCAAACTGATTAAAGTCTGCTCAAAATTGCTGTAAACTGAATTGAAAAATATATTTTCCATAATTTTAAAAATATCCTGAATTATCAGAGTTAGTATTTAATGTTGAACCACTTGAAAAACTGTCATTATTTGACATAGAATTAAGTTTCTTTATTTTATCATATTGCGTTTTCTTCCAGTACCAATATCCACCACCACCGAGTGCTGCTATCAACAAAAGCCACAAGAACCAATAAGAACCGCCAGAATTTATTACAATGGTTGTTGTAGCAGAGGATGCATTAAAATTTGTACTGTCTAAAGAAACAGTTATTTTCCATTTACCATTTGAAAGATTTGAAACATTATAACTATTGCCTGTTGCTGTAAAGGTGTGCGTTTTCTCACCTGATATACCAATCGGGCTAACTCTAATTTTATACTGAGCATTCTTTGGTGCATTTTTACAGAACCAACCAATAGTAATCTTATTCTCCTTATGAACAATAGGTTTTGAACTTGTACCACCTTTAAAAGTAGTTAGTTCAATTTTTAATTGTTCTGGAATTGTGTCAGGACACCCGAATTGATTAACCTTAACCCCTTTGGGTGTATTGGGACAGTTATCAATTAAATCTGGAACACCATCACCATCTGAATCAGTTTTACCACCATAACCACTTAAATTTATCTTTTGAAAAAGAACTGTAAACGCATTTCTTTGATTGTAAATAAAAAGAGAGCCAGCAAATGTATTAGTAATGGTATTTAGTCTATTCACCAAATTTTGTTCAGTAGTTGTGTAATTTGTAGTACTGCCTCCGAAATCATCGCTTACGTTATCAGAAACTAAAATAATAGAGTATTCTTTGATATTATTTTGGTATGCAATATCTGCACATTTTGCTTTGGCTAATGTTAAATAAGTTCGATTATCAGTTGGATTTGTTCTAAATTCATTATTGATAATACTCAATACTTCATTTGAATTTTTGACTTTATGCACAGTTGGGTTACTCTTTGTAACAGTGCCTTTATCTCCAAAATGCAATATTGCAAAATAACCTCCAGATGGAAAATTAAATGAAGGTGTTGTGCCATTTGTCGAAAAGAATGATGAGCTACTGTATTGTCCAGTCAAAACATCACTAACCAATTTCTTTGCATTAGTTAATTCACTTTGGTAAACTGATTTTGAAACATCAACTAAAATAAAAACGTTTTCTTGTGCATTTGCTTGAAAAGCCACAAAAAACAGAAGCAAGAGGTATAAAAGTCGTTTCATATTATACAATTTTTTTAGGTTCAATTAAAAGGGCAATTAAAGTCAAAATTGAGGTAATAATTATTACCCAAATAACTAAATACCAATTATTCTTAAAAGAATTCAGCGTTGCATCCAAAGCATCGAGATAATCCTGTTTTGTATTTGTAACAATAAAAGTTTCGCAACCCGCATCCTGAAATTTCTGTAAAAAAGGATTTGTTGCACCGTCAGAGTAATCAATGATGAACGTTTTCTCAGGATTGTAATACCCGGCAAATTCTTCATCGTCAAAAAAGAATTTGCTTGAGGGGATAGAATTACCGACATTATCATCGCCATCAGTAATGACTATTAAAACTTTATTATTATAGCTATTATTTACAAGTGTGCTTTTTACATAAAGATATGATTTCCATATTGATTCACAGATAGGTGAACCCCACACTTGGTTGGTTATTTGATTTAATCCGCTTTTAGCAGAAATAGGGTCAGTGTAATGAATCACATTTCCTGCTTGTAATTGAGAATAATTTTTTATTGCAAAAATCTCATTTATTGTATTCTTACCACCTGATGAACCTTCTCCCAAACCTTCTAATGTAGTTAAGAGGATTTCATTATTCTTACCCAAATTATCAAAGGTTTCTGACAATGCTTCGATGGAATTTTTACTTTCCATACTACCGGAATTATCAAAAACAATGGAGATTATGTTCTTTCCAGAATTTAAGGCAAACAATAGAAATAAAAAACCCATTAATAAAACGAAGTAAAACAATTTGATTCTACGGTAAGATTTTTTTGTACTTGTAATTGTTTCCTCTTGCTGAATGGGTGTTTTTGGTTGCTGTGCGATTTCTTTAATATCTTCATTTGTAAAAAAACTTCTTAATGCACTGAAAATAATTATTGGAATTATTAAAGATATAAAAAGGCTTATAAGCAGTGAAAGTTGAATCGGATTTTCAGCAAAGTAATTGGATGCCCACCAAAAACAGAGCAAACCTATTATAATTGTTGCTATTAATAGGGAGTTAACAATCCAAAATTTATGGATGCGAAAAACTGTTTTCAGTTTACTTTTTCCTTTCGGAATTATTTTTAATCCGATTGTAGTGAGTAGCCAAATCAACAAAATAGTACCTATTGGATATATCCAGAACTCAAAGCTGTTGAATTCTGCCACTTTGATATATTTTCCGAAAGCTTTAAAAAGTTCTTCCATAATTATGCTAAAATTACATTAGTTTCTTCATTGCCAAACCCATAGTTAATAATTTCAAGAACAGAATCCTTAGTAATGTTCTTTATATTTTTATATGGTAAACTGCACGTTTGATTTGCTAATTTGGTAAATGCTGCATATTTTTCATAATGCTCAAATAATGGGACATAGTTCAAATCAAGTCCAATTGTTTTTGACTTGCTATGAAGTTCTGATTTAAAACTTTTAAAGAATTGTTCAAAATCTTTTACAGCAGATGTGCTGTCATTAGTGAATTTGGAAAGATTGCTAAATTCTTCTGTAAGTATATAAATACTACTTGAATATTTTTCAAAAACCTCTTTAAGAAGTATCCGTTTAAATTCTTTACTTTTTTCTTCGTTGTTTGGTATTTGTTTTAAACTCCTTATCAAATCAATATTTGCAGTTGCCTTGCTATCTTTTATTTCGTTAATTACTCCAACCCAATGATTAGTTTTACTGGGAATGTTAGAATAGAATTTAACAAGGAGTTGTGAAACTATCGAAACCAATTCCGAATCAGAGTGATTTAATTTTTTAAAATACTCAAGCGCCTTAATATAACCTGTTTGGCAAAAGTTATAATAATCATAAGTTGCTTTTGCATAAGGTTCGAGGTAGTCAACAAAAATTACTTTTTCTGAATATTTAAGATACTCACCTTCTATTTCCTGTTTCTTTTTATGAACTTGGGTTAATTCACTATTCAATTCATTTATTTTTTGATTACCTTGTTCTATATCTTTATTCAATAATGTGATTTTCCCTTTAAATGATTCAATCTCTTTTTGCAGATTCTCTATTTTTTGAGAGGCTTCTTTATTTGATGCTAAAGATTCTATTTTGTTGAGAATTCGGCTTTCCATCCGTTGAATTTGAGATGAGATTTCACTCGTGTTTTGTTGTGGTTGAATAGATTCAGGAATTGTTTGAGTATTTTGAGAAGCTGTTTCAAAATCCCCTTCAATATTATTATCGTTGGAATATTCATCAATTTTATAACCTAAAATAAGATACTCTCCCTCAATTCTTTTTTGTAATTTTTTTCTTTCATTGTCCTCCATTTTTGAATATCCCTTTAGTAGCGACTTATTGAATTTTTCTAGGTCGTAAAGGTCTATATTATTATTCCTTGCAAAATCGGATAATCTTCCTCCTTGAAACTTTTTCTTTATTGGTTGTCTTTGCTTTTTCTTAAAAAGTGGTAAAACAAATCTGTAGATTAAATACAAAACAAATAATAAAAATAAGCCACCAAGTACATACTGCCACCATGTTATTTTACCTAAAACACTGTCCTCAACAATGGGTTCATCAATAACTGGATTTTGTATTTCTTCAACAACAGGTTTGGGGATTTCGCTCTCATAAAATACAATGCTTGGGTAACTTGGAATGATAAGTCTGAAAGACGAACCACATTCTTTAATATCTATTGATGCATTACCTTTTGTAATAAATGGAATAACACTATTGTCTGCTTTGACTAGTTTAATCGTATCTTTATTATTTATGAATTTTGCAACATTTTTCGTTTTTCCAAGGTCTATTGTATCTTTTCCAAACAAAATTTTCTTATCGGCAATTTGCTGATAAATTTCTCCTTTAAAAAATTTGCGACCATTCATTTCTGTTGCTTCTGCAAACTTGATGTAGTTCTGAGCCATTGAACAAATGGCTGTCAAAATAAAAACGGTGGTTAACGCTAAATATCTCATATTCATATTTGTTTCAAAGTTAAAAATTAATTAATTATCCAAGTGTAATGCTCCTCATTCGCATCCGCAATTTCCTGATCAGAAACAACTCCTTTTTCTTCTAAAACCCTGTTATTTACAAGTTTTACTTTGCATTCAACATCGTCATCCTCTTTAACAATCATTTGAACTGCTTCAATTTCCTGAGGAATTCTGATACTGGCAATTTTCGAAAACTTATGCTTTTGATTCCCAGCTAATATTTGATTTGCATCTTTCCCCATTACTTGATAAAAATTGACCTTACCACCATCAAAAGAGAAATTTGCAGATAAATTTTTCACACCTGAAACTTTGTCAATTTCTGAATTGTTTGAATCGAATTGACAGCCCATTTGAATTAACTCAATAAATTCAACATTAGTAGTATCAGCTGTTAATGTTTGTTTTATCCCAAATGAAGCGTTTGTTTTAAGGTTATTCAAGCGAATAGAATTCTTGTTAATTCCATACCAACATGCACCATGTGCAACAGCCGTTTTTGATTCTTCAATTGCAAGTGTAACTTTAGCTGGGGTACTATTTTTTGATTTAAGTTGCTTTTCAACAGTTTCTTTAATATTAGGGAAAAACGTACTCCTACCCGAAAAAATAACTTTGTCGATTTTGCAATTGTCAGATAAATCAATTACCTCATTAACCGCATCTTTTACATTATTATAAATCAAATCAATAAAAATAGGATGGCTGAAAATCTTGTACTTTCCTTTCGAGTCCTTTTTGAAGTTTTCGTAAAATTTGCTTTCTTCAGAGAATTCTATTGAAACGCCAAGTACTGGTTTTAAAAAATCATTTAACTGCCGTGTAGTTATTAGAGTATCAAATCCTTTTTCATAATAATCTACAATTTGCAATTTTATTGATCTGGCAGCTTCAACTAAATCCTTTTTATTTTCTGTATTAAAATTTATTGTATTCAATTGTGGATATTCATTTGCGAACTTCTTTATGAATTTGAGAATGCAATAATCTATTGTGTCACCCCCAATACCGTATCCGATTTTTCCTAAAAAGTCAATATAATATACTGGTTTTTGATTTTCTTCAATCTTTGATGCACTTACAATTGTAGCATTTATAGTTGCTCCCCCCATGTCAAAAACTAAAATATTTTCATCTTTAAACTGATTGTCACCATTATTAAAGCGACTGTAATTACTTAAATAATAAAATAAAACAGCTTCCGCTTCATATACATAACGTACTTCCTTGAATTGTTTCAGGTAACCAAGGCAATCAACCATGTCTTGAATCTTGCTAATAGTAAAATTATTTGGAATTGCAATTACTGCTCTTTGAGGGTTGAAAACGCCATTATGTAAAAATTCTGGATTGTTCAATTTGTTAATGAAATAAACAAGTTCCTTGTATAATCCTTTAACAAGTAAAGAGGATAATTCTTTACCAGTAAGCTTTAACGTATTGTTGTTTTTGAAAGTAATTTCCTTTATATCCTTAAAGCCAAGAAGTTTTTTTATTGATTGATATGAAACTACACTTTTAGAACCAAATTTTGTTCTTGCATTTGTGCCGTATTTATAGAGTTCTTCCGGTATTTCGCCATTGTTACTTATATAGTTCTCTGTTATCTCAAAAATTAATTTTGAATCAATTACTTTGTGGTTATATCTGTCCTCACTTACAGAAATATTTTCAGCATGATTACCTATTGCCACACAAGATCCTGTTGTGCCTGGGTCAAAAGACACCCATAAATCACCTAAATCATTTCCGATATGAAATTTGTAATCAATTGTTTCTCTTATCTCAGATTTAATGAATAGTAGTCTTGTTTCTCTTATTAAAACTGAAATTGTGAATTTTATTAGTTGTGGTTCTGTCAATTTTATATTAATATCATTCTGTCTTAAGCTGGCAATAAATTTTAGCTTGTTTAGTTTGTCAGCTTTTAATTTCATTAAATTTCCTTTTGAGAACTCTTTAGTAGTTTCAAAATTTGGTTTTAAGAACAAATCAAAACCTTCGGGAATATTTTCGTCCTGAATATTGAAATAAATTTCCGGTTTCCAGTTAAAAAGATAATTGTTTGATTTATATATAACAAGCCCTTCAACAATAATACTATCAGATTGAGCATCCCAATGTTTGTAAGGAGTTAGAAGTTTACCGTACTTCTTATAGTTTATTGTTTCAAAAGAATCTAAGTAGCCATTTACTGCCAACTTGATTTTCTTAGGTTTGCCAATTACCACCAAATAAATAATAATTAGCAACAACACGATTATCGGGATTACATAATACATAATAATTATTGTTGTTTTAGTTGTAAAAATAACATTTTCCTTGTTTATAAGTCGTTCCGCAGTATAGATAAAATTCAAAGGACTGGCATTAGGCATTGAATAAGAAGTGTTTACTTTATATTCAAACTTGATAAATTCAAAATTCCTCTCGTTAATGATTGTGTCCAGATTCATTTTTAGCGAGGGAATAAAATACAGACTTTTTGACTTGTTTAATGTCATTAAATCATCATCCGAAGTATATTCTGAAATCCACTTATTTTCAGAGTTTAGTTTTGCTATTGACCCTGAGAATAAAACTGTTGATGAACCATTATGAGGGATGCTTATTTTTAGAGTAACCTCAATAGGTTTCAAATTATCATTGTGTGTAAATCGTATGTAGCTTTCAGGTATTCTGAATTTTTCGCTTCTATAACCTCTTTGCACTAATTCAATATCAGAATCAACAAAAATCGCGACATCTTCAGGATTGTAATTACCAGCCTTCGGTTTTACTTTATAGCCAATAATGCTAATTGGTTTCTGTGTTATTGTTCTGTCAAAAGTAAATTCAAAATAATCTATCTTATAATAGGCTGCTGATAACTTGTCTGTAAACGATTTTATCAAATTCGGTGCTGAATTTTCTGGCAGTACTTTATCATATGAATAACTATAAATGTCCCTAATTCTGTTAAAATCCATTTTATTGCCATGCATAGACCCTGTTAAAAAGTCACTTAAAATAATGAGTACATATTCTTCCGTAAACTTTGATGTGTCAATTTTTGATAAAACAATTGGATAAACATAGTTAGACATTGACACTCCACCCCCAAAATCTGAGGGAGTAGGTGTAATTGAAAATGCCTTATTAATAAAATCTGTAACTGTTACATTTTTGCTTGAATAGAAGTCAGACCAATAAAGTTGTTTGTCCTTTAGAAATATTTTACAAAATTCAGAAACAATTCCTTTTGAATCATAATTTTTCTCTGCCCATCTTAGTCTATCAAATTCGCTACGTGCAATATTAAAGTGAAAGAATGAAATCTCGTCTTTATCGGGGTCAAAAAAAGTTAGTCCATTTTTCTTTTCGTTTGTAAGATTAGTCAAATTAGCTTCACTATTCGTTGATATGCCAGAATTGTCAAACAAGTTAATAAGTGTGTGTTTAAAATTACTGTTTGATTTTTCTGCTGTTTTAAAAGGGGTTGAAATATCATAAGCAATAATAAAATGTCTTCTAAATCTTTGTTGTGCTTGAACGCTGTTTATTATTAAAAAAAATATTAGTATTGTCAACAGGTGGGTAGGAAAGAATTGGCTCTTTGACTTTTGCGAAGCGTTGATTTGTGTGACGGGCAAAAGGCAATGTGCCAATTGTGTGTCGGCATAACTTTTCTCTGTCTGCGGGTCGGCAAAAAAACTAAATCTTTTTTCTTTCAATTTTTCTTTTTCTTTTCTCATTCTCAAACCATTTTCTTTGTCATTATCGTTGTCGCTGTCTTTTCTTCGCCTTGTTGGTAACGGTCGAGTGTATGTGCCGTAAGGGATTGCGGAGTAGTTTCCTGTCCACCGA
>ENA-UPXM01005707-UPXM01005707.1-activated-sludge-metagenome-genome-assembly--contig:-NODE-5707-length-11983-cov-52.055248_pt1 | contig 11983 bp, 8 predicted proteins | sample MGYA00238178_ERZ772708 | MGnify/ENA primary metagenome ERZ772708 (study PRJEB29002, sample SAMN05720212) | activated sludge metagenome | isolation source: anaerobic digester from wastewater... | reverse complement strand
AGTATCTGGCCGGCGGCAGGGGTGCGGGCATCCACCGGGCCTTCCTGGAGGATCTCTCCCTGCCTGCCTATCATAACGTGGTTCAAGGGGATATCCGATCCCGCTGCCTTCAGGGCTGCCTTGGCCGCCCGGATGAACCCGCTGCAGCAGGGCACCTCCATGTGCACCACGCACAGGCTCCTGATGCCGCCGTGCCGGATGATGTCTGTGAGCCTCTCTACGTGCGCGCTTAACTCATCCAGCTTGGGGCATCCCATGGCCACGGCCTTGTTCCGGAGCAGCCTGCGGTGGAGATCGGGCAAGCACAGTGCGCAGCAGTCCGCCATGAGCAGCAGGTCCGCGTTTTGCAGAAAAGGCGCCCGGGGGCTGATGAGCTGGAGCTTGACCGGAAAGTGTGAAAGCGCCGATCCGACGGCGCGGCCAGGCGTTTCGTCCGGGTCATCTTCGCCACCGGCATTCATGGTGATCGCTATGGTCCCGGGACAGCCGCAGGCAAGGGGCTCGGCGCGTTCAGGCTTACAGGATTGCTCCAGATATTCTTCCACCGCCTTTTCGTCAAATGCGTCCGCTTCCCGCTCGATGATGGTGAGTGCCCCGGTGGGGCACTCACCGATGCATGCGCCCAGACCGTCGCAGTAGATATCGCTCACGAGTCTGGCCTTGCCGCGGATCAACTTGAGCGCTCCTTCGGCGCAGGCCAGAATGCACTGGCCGCAGCCGTCGCACAGGTCTTCGTCGATCCGGATGATCTTTCGTTTCATGGTCTTCTCCTTATGTGAAGTGGAAACCTCCTTCATAAAGCCCGCTTCAAAAGGACTTTATGAAGGTGTGGTCACACTCCCGGCCGTGTTTTCCTACCTGCCTTCCCGGATGGCGGCCAGATCGTCCTGCACGCTGCCGGTGGGCATGATGTCGAACTTCTCCACCAACACTTTTGCAACGTTCGGCGACAGGAATGCCGGAAGGGTGGGGCCAAGGCGGATGTGTTTGACGCCCAGGGCCAGGAGCGCCAGCAAGACCGCCACCGCCTTCTGCTCGTACCAGCCGAGGTCAAAGGATATGGGCAGCTTGTTGATATCTTTCAGACCGAAGACCTCCTTGAGCTTCAGGGCGATAACCGCAAGCGAGTAAGAGTCGTTGCACTGCCCGGCGTCGAGCACCCGGGGAATGCCGCCGATGTCGCCCAGGGCAAGCTTGTTGTAGCGGAACTTGGCGCAGCCGGCGGTAAGGATCACGGTGTCGCGGGGGAGGGACTGCGCGATCTCCGTGAAATAGCCGCGCGCCTTGGACCTGCCGTCGCAACCCGCCATGACCACGAAGCGCTTGATCGCGCCCGATTTCACCGCGCCCACCACCTTGTCGGCAAGCTTCATGACCTGGGCGTGGGCAAACCCCCCCACGATCTCGCCGGTCTCGATCTCCACCGGGGCAGGGCATTTCCTTGCCAGCGCGATGATCTCCGAGAAGTCCTTGGGCGAGCCGTCTGAAGGCTCCGGGATGTGCTTCACACCAGGATAGCCGGCCATGCCCGAGGTGAAGATCCTGTGCCGGTAGGAGTCCTTTACCGGGGTGATGCAGTTGGTGGTCATGAGGATGGGCCCGCCGAACTGTTCGAACTCCTCGCCTTGCCTCCACCAGGCATTGCCATAGTTGCCCACGAAATGATCATACTTCTTGAAGGCGGGGTAGTAGTTTGCCGGGAGCATCTCGCAATGCGTGTACACGTCGATGCCCGTGCCTTTGGTCTGCTTCAGGATCTCTTCGAAGTCTTTCAGGTCGTGGCCTGAGACCAGGATGCCCGGATTACCGCGCACCCCGAGGTTGACCCTGGAAATCTCCGGGTCGCCGTAAGCCCCGGTGTTGGCCGCATCCAGCAGGGCCATAGCCCTGACCGCCGTATTCCCGCATTCCATGACCAGGTCGACCATCTCCTGCGCGGTCATGTCCCTGGTGGTCGCATCCAGACCCTTAAGCAGGAAGGAGTAGATGTCCGGGTCTTCATGGCCCAGCACCGCCGCATGATCGGCATAGGCCGCGATCCCCTTCATGCCGTAGGTGAGCAGCTCACGCAGCGAGCGGATATCCTCGTCTCCGGTCGCGAGAATGCCCACGGTCCGGGCCTTGTCCATAAACTCCTCCTGTGTGTCCGCAGACCACACCGCAGCATCGGGAGAGGTAAGCGCGAGCCCTGCGGACGCCTTGATCGCGTCACGCCGTTTCAGGGCCTCGCGGATGAGCGCACTGACCCGGTCGTTGTCGAAGTTCGCGTTCGTGATGGTGGCGAACAGGGCCTTTGCCACGAAGCGGCCCGTGTCTGCAAGGTCGGCCTTTTTCCCTGCCTTCAGGGCACATGCGGCCAGCCCCTTGAGGCCGAACACGAGGAGATCCTGCAGCATGGCAGTGTCTTCGGTCTTTCCGCACACGCCCCTGACGGTGCAGCCGGTGTTTTTTGCCGTTTCCTGGCACTGGTAGCAAAACATCATTTTTTATCCTCCTAGAGCTATGTGATGGTGTAAGGATATCATGTTGAAAACAAGAAGAACTTGACTTCAGTCAAATATCGAAGAAAATATGCACCACACGATAAGGCAAGGATAACCCATGGAACTGACCGATATTCTGAAAAATGCATTCCCCTCGCTCTCGGAGGGGTCTCTTGCCCTGATCGCGGGCCGATGCAGTCTGGCAGAGTATCCCAGGAACGAGGCCCTCTTCCTGGAGGGGGACAGGGGCAGCCATTTCTTTTTCCTGATCCAAGGGGCGATCAAGATCTTCAAGACATCCCCTGCAGGGCAGGAAATCGTGCTCAAGCTCCTGGATCCGGGCACCTTTTTCGGAGAGGTGATCCTCCTGGAGAAAAACGAGTATCCGGTGAGTGCGGTGGCGCTCACCGGCTCCCGGGTGGTCCGGATCCCTTCAGAGCAGTTCGTCGAGCTGCTCGACGAGCGGTCTTTCCGCAACGACTTCATCGCCATGCTCATGGCCAAACAGCGCTACCTCACCGAGAGGGTCCTCTACCTCACGAGCTATGACGTTGAAGAGCGGTTTTTCCGGTTCCTCATCGACAGGTACGGCCTGCGCACCTCCTATGAGCTGGACATTTCAAAGAAAGACATTGCGTCTGCCATCGGCACCATCCCGGAAACCCTGTCCCGGTTGATCGACCGGCTCAAGCGCCGTGAGGCCATATCCTGGACCGGCAGCACCTTGGAGGTGCAGGCCGGCTATTTGGAGCAGTTTTCCCCGGAGGATGCTTCGGATCTTTCCCACCGGATGCCTCCCGAAAAAGGGCCCAACCCATGAGTGAATCGAGCGAATCCCACTACCTTGCCATTGCCCGCGAACTCGGGATCAGGCCGCAGCAGGTAAGCTCCGCTGCCGGCCTCCTGGCAGAGGGGGCCACGGTGCCCTTTATCGTCCGGTACCGCAAGGAGCTCACCGGTTCGCTCGACGAGGTGGTCGTGGCGGCTATCAGGGAACGGCTGAGTGAACTCAAGGCCCTTGACATGAGGAGAGAGGCCGTCATCCGGTCCCTGACCGAGCAGGGCGTGCTCACCGAGGACCTGAGCGCCGCGGTCAATGGCGCCCGGACCCTGCCCGAGTTGGAGGACATCTATCTGCCCTACCGGCCCAAGAGGAGGACCCGGGCCATCATGGCCCGCGAAAAGGGGCTCGCGCCTCTGGCCGATGTCCTGTTCAGGCAGGAAATCGGCACCGACCCACAGGCCGAGGCCAAGGCATTCGTGGATCCGGAAAAGGGCGTGGAGAATGTGGAGCAGGCCCTGGCAGGCGCCCGGGACATAGTCGCGGAGCGAATCGCGGAAGACGCGGAAGTGAGAGCCGCCTTGAGGGCCCTGTTCGAGAAGGAGGCACAGCTCAGGTCCGAGGTCTACACGGGCGCTGAGGAAGACGCCGCCACCTACCGGGACTATTTCAACTGGCAGGAAAAGGCGGCCGCCGCGCCAAGTCACCGGATCCTGGCCATATTTCGGGGGAACCGCGAGGCCTTGCTCAAGATCTCTCTCCGCCCGCCCCAGGACCGCGCCCTTGCCGTGCTTGCGGGCATGGTGCTTCAAGGCAAGTGTCCCTGCGCCGAGCAGGTGGCGCTCGCGGCTGAAGACAGCTATAAGCGTCTGCTGACACCGTCACTGGAAAACGAGATGAAGGCCGCCCTCAAGGAGCGCGCGGACCACGGGGCCATCGCGGTCTTTGCCCGAAACCTGCGGGAGCTCCTCATGGCGCCTCCCTTAGGGGGCAGGCGGGTGCTCGCGATCGACCCGGGCTACCGTACCGGCGGCAAGGTGGTGTGCCTGGACGCGCAGGGCGCGCTCCTTCACCACGACGTGATCTATCCGGCCGCATCGAGCGAGAAAAAGATCGAGGAGGCGGGCAGGACCCTCAAAAGTCTGGCAAAGAGGTTCGGGATCGAGGCGATCGCCATCGGAAACGGCACCGCGAGCCGGGAGACCGAGCGATTCGTGCGGGGGCTGAAGCTCGAGCTGCCGGTGATCGTGGTCAACGAGAGCGGTGCGTCGGTCTACTCGGCCTCAGAGGCGGCCAGGCGGGAGTTCCCTGACCACGACGTCACGGTCCGCGGGGCCGTATCCATAGGCAGGCGTCTCATGGACCCCTTGGCCGAGCTCGTCAAGATCGACCCCAAGTCCATCGGTGTGGGTCAGTACCAGCACGACGTGGACCAGGCAAAGCTCAAGCGCAAGCTTGACGATGTGGTGGAGAGCTGCGTCAATGCCGTGGGGGTCGAGGTCAACACCGCGAGCCCCGAGCTGCTTACCTTTGTCTCCGGTCTGGGGCCGGTCCTGGCGGCGAACATGGTCGCGTACCGGGACAAAAACGGCCCGTTCACCAGACGGACCGACCTCAAGCAGGTGCCCCGGCTGGGTGCAAAGGCCTTCGAACTCTCTGCCGGGTTTCTGCGCATCCGGGGCGGGGCCCACCCTTTAGATGCCAGCGCCGTCCACCCGGAGCGCTATGCCCTGGTTGAGCGGATGGCCCGTGACCTTGGCTGCTCATTAGAAGACCTCGTGCGTTCCGGATCTCTCCGGGAGCGGATCGACTTAAAGCGCTATGCGGACGGTTCCGTGGGCATGCCCACCCTGAAGGACATCATGGCTGAGCTCGACAAGCCCGGCAGAGACCCCCGGGAGAGCTTCGAGGAGTTCAGCTTTGCCGAGGGCGTCACTGGCCTCGACGATCTGGAGCCCGGCATGGAGCTGCCCGGCATCGTCACCAATGTCACCAACTTCGGGGCTTTCGTGGATATAGGCGTCCACCAGGACGGCCTGGTGCACATCAGCCAGCTTGCCGACCGCTTTGTCAAGGACCCGCATCAGGTGGTCAGCGTGGGACGGCAGGTGAGGGTGAAGGTGCTCGAAGTGGACCGCGTGCGCAAGCGGATCTCGCTGTCCATGAAGAGTTCGATGTGAGGCGCTGTGAATGATCAAGAACTTGGCCATGCACCGCCGCGTCTGCCTGGATGACCTTGTTTGGTAGTGCAACTGCCGCTTGGAAATCCAAAGCCGACCAATCATGATTGTTCGGGCGTCTGTATCCGGGCCGCGATGACGCCTGCAGAGCAGATCAGGACCGCCCCTGCCGCGGTCAGGGCATCGAGGGATTCGTCCCAGAAGATCCAGCCGATGATCGCGGCGAAGATCACGGCCGCATAGATGAACGGCACTACCACGCTCGCAGGGGCCAGGCTGTAGCCCCGGGTCATGAATATCTGCGCCGCAACTGCCACCACGCCCACCAGCAGCAGGACGAGAAAGGCGGGCCTGCCCGGGGTCTGCCACGCCCATGACAGGGGCATGGCGGAAATCAGGGTGGAGAACAGCGTGTAGTAAAACACGATCCGACCCGGGGGCTCGCTGAACGACATGCGGCGGATGCTCACCATGGCGAGCGATGCAAGCACAGCCGCCAGCAGTGCGATGAGCGAGACCGGCTGGAAGATCCCCACCCCGGGCTTGAGGATGAGCAGAACACCTGCAAAGCCGATGACCACCGCCCTGATCACCCTGCGGTCCATGGGCTCGCGGAGCCAGAGAAAGGCGATGATCGGGATGAACAGCGGGCTCGTGTAGGAGAGGAGCACTGCTTCGGCCAGCTTCAAGTGCGCAAGGGAGTAGAAGTAGCAGTACATGGCCGAGAGCCCTGTTGCGGCCCGGAAGAGGTGGAGCGGCACCATGGAGCGGGGAGGGTGCAGCGACACCCCGGTGCGGCGGTACAGAAGGATCGGCATCAGGAATACGAGGGCAAAGATATTCCGGAAGAACACGACGACCTCGTTGGGAAGCGTGGAAGAGGCAAGCCGGACCAGTGCCCCGAGCATGGCGAACATCAGGGCCGCCCCGAGGATGTTGAGGGCCCCTGCAGCTGGCTTTTGGCTAATGTGTGGTTCGGGTTTCGTATTCAGGCCGATTCTCCATGAGCCGGATGGGGTGAGGCGCTGCCGGGTTTTCTCATCAAGGATCATGCCGTTGATAAGCCCGGCTGGGGGCTTCATCGTATGCCGTCTCCAGTAATGGACAGAAAACTAACAGAGAAGACCCGGTAATGTAAAGAAACAAGAGCCTCCGGCACCGGGCTTACGGGGTGTCCTGTTCCGAGAGCACTAATGAGCGGTCCGTGCCCGAAACACTGCCTCCAGTGCTCAGGTTGACTTATATCCGCCCGCTGCGATTAATAATACTAGACATTGGCGCAGATGAGTAGGCCCGGACTCCCATTGCCCTGTGCTGGTTTCTGCCGAGGCTGTGTCATCTCGGCCTCGCGCAAGAGGAGATCCATGACCCAGGTAGTATCCGCAAGACGGAACGATATCGACTGGCTGAGAATCTTTGCCACCTATCTGCTCTTCGTGTTCTCCACCGCCAAGGTGTTCGACTCGATGCCGTTTTATCATATCAAGAACAGCGAGCTGTCGAGTTCGTTGAGTTATGTCACCTTTTTCCTCTATCAGTGGCACCTGCCGTTGTTTTTTCTCCTGGCAGGGTGGTCGCGCAAGACCTCCCTGCAGGCGAGGCCGGGCATGGAGTCACTCAAGGAGCGTATGCTCAGGCTGGTGATTCCGTTCATCACGGGATGCATTCTCATATGCCCGCTGATCAAGTATGTGGAACTGCTCGGGGGACAGTCCATGGGGTTTTATGGATATGAGCGTACAGGCGGGCCTGTGGGAAAATCCTTTGCCGCGTTTCTGCCGGATTTTTTCACCCGGCTCGACATGTTTTCCTGGGCACACCTGTGGTTCCTCGTCTATCTCTTTCTCTTCACCCTGCTGTCGTGGCCGTTTTTCACCTGGTTGCTCAAGAGAAAGGTCATGCCCCTGAAAACGGACGGCACCTTGGTCTACCTGCCCCTTGTCCCCCTTTCTCTCATCCAATTCACCATGAGTGAACGCTGGCCTGATTCCAAAGCGCTCTTCAACGACTGGACCAATGTCCTGTATTTCTTCCTGTACTTCGTACTGGGGTTTGTCATCTCCCGCTACAGTGCATACGAACGGGCCATTCACAATGAATACCGGCGTGCGGGCATGCTGGGCGCCGGGTTGTTCATCCTGCTCGCCCTGTTCGCATCCGAGCTCTCCATGCCCTCGATCCGGATGGTCGCAGCAGCGGGAGGCTGGTGCATCGTGGTGTGGCTTCTCGGATTCGCCAGGGCCCACCTGGAGCAGGTCACGCAGGGAATCTCCTATCTCAGGGAGTCTTCCCTGCCCGTATATCTGCTCCACCCGATTCCCGTGGTCCTCCTGGGGTTCTTCCTGATCGGACCGGCCTGCGCGGGTATCACGGCGAAGTTCTTTTCCCTGCTTGTCCTGTCCGTTGTGTCCACCATGGCGGTGTATCATGTCCTGATCCGCAGAATCCCGGCCCTGAGATGGTTTTTCGGCATAAAACCCGAACAGAAACCCGGAGAGAGCTGGAAAAATCAGGCCACCAACCGGGGCTAGGAGGGACTCTTCGCGGGACGGCCGTCCTCGCGTCACCGGCCTGAGGCGGTCTTTCGCACCCGGCGCAGGGCATGCAGCAAGAGACTGCCACCTGCCGGGCATGCCTCAGCGCTTGCGGCCTCCAGGATGACGGGGCTGGGCCTTGGCAACGAGCACGTCTTTCTGCTCCTGCTTTTTCTGCCGGTCTTTCTCCACGAACAGGTTTTTCACCCCTAAAGGATCCTGACCGGTGTGATACATGACCCCTGACCAGGTTAAGGGCAGCGGGGTAAAGATCTGGACCTGCTCCGGGTTGACCTGCAGCCTTTCCCGGGTGAAACGCCTGAGCTTGAGCATGTCTCCTTGAGTGCAGCCGGGATGTGCTGCCATGAAGTAGTAGGTGAGGAACTGCTTTCTGCCGCTTTCCCGGTTGAGGCGCTCGAAGAGGCCCTTAAAGGACTCCAGGCATGCCGGGCCGGGTTTGCCCATGAGATCGAGGACATGCCCGGCAGTGTGTTCGGGCGCGAGCTTCATCTGACCAGAGATGTGATGGTTCACCAATTCCTTGAGGTAGCGCTCGCCGTTTCGCGCGTCCGCCATCACCAGGTCGTGCCGGACGCCGGATGCCACAAAGACCTTCTTCACCCCGGGCAGCCCGCGCAGCGCCCTGAGAAGCTCGATCTGGGGCCCGTGGTCGACCCGCAGATTCCCACACACCCGGGGAAAGAGACAGCCATTGCCTCCGCATGAAGACTCATCCGCCTCGCGGCTGCACTCAAGGGCGTACATGTTGGCTGTGGGGCCTCCCACATCGGAGATGATCCCCTTGAACAGCCGGTGACGGGTAAAACCCCGTGCCTCGCCGACAATGGAGTCCCTGGATCGGGACACCACCCGCCGCCCCTGGTGCGCGCCGATGGAGCAGAAGCTGCATCCGCCGAAGCACCCCCGGTGGGTGGTGATTGAAAACCGGATGGTGTCCAGGGCCCTGACCGCTCCCATCCGTTCATAAAACGGATGCTGGTCGCGCTCGAAATCCAGGGCATGCAGGGCGTCGAGCTCGCCTGTTGTCAGGGGAGGCTGCGACGGGTTCTGGACCAGATAGCGGCTGTCGTGGAGCTGGCAGAGCGCAGCGGCGCCGGGCCGATCACTGTTCTCGGAGAACAGCCTGAACATTTCCCTGAAGGCGTTCTTGTCGCGGGCAGCCTCGGCATGGGAAGGCAGCTCGATGCAGGAGAGCGGCTTCTCCCCGGCTGCGTAACAGATCCCGCGGATCTTCCGCACGTCCTCTCCGGTCGAGAGGCGCCGGGCAAGGTCGAGCACGGCCCGTTCACCCATGCCGTACACCAGGTAGTCGGCCTTGGCGTCAAAGAGAACAGACTTGCGGATGCTGTCGGAGCGCCAGTCGTAGTGGGCGATTCGCCGGGTGCTTGCCTCGATCCCGCCCAGAACCACGGGACAGGTCTTCTTGAAGAAGCGCCGGATGAGGTTCGTATATACGATGAGCGCGCGGTCGGGCCTGCGGCTGTTGACGCCTCCCGGGGTATGGTCGTCGCTTTTGCGCCGTTTTCCAGAGGCCGTGTAGTTGGCGACCAGGGAGTCCACGCTGCCCCCGGTCACTCCCCAGAAGAGTGCAGGCTCCCCCAGCCGGGTGATGTCTGCGGGACTTGCAATGTCCGGCTGAGCCACGACCCCTGTTCTGAAGCCTGCGTTCAGCAGCACGTGTCCGATCAGGGCCGCGCCCGTGCAGGGATGGTCGATATAGCTGTCGCCCGAGACCAGGATCACATCCAGCCGGTCCCATCCCAGGGCAGTCATCTCTTCGCGCGTGGTCGGGAGAAACATGGCGGGGAAAATCATAGAGGATATTTGCGGCCCATGCAATGCCCCTCATCCAGCAAGGAGCATGGAGAGATGCAGGGTCCTGCTTGGGGCTGCCGGCGTGCTCGCTTTTTGTTCACGGTTGTTACAATATTGTAACCGCTCCATGTCCGGCTGTTGCCCACCCGGAGAAAAGAGAAGGGAATTCACCAGCCGGGGAAAAGTCTGTTTCATGGCACGCTCATTGCTTTTGGTATCCGCACTGTTTATTGCATCTGTGATAATAAATAAAGGAGAGAAACACCCCGGCAGGAAGTTGAAAGCAGGAAGACCCTGCACATAATCTCTTCCATGCTTCCGGGATTTTTTCATCGGGCTTTTCCCCGGTGAACCTCGACCGGCCCATGGCCCGCTGAACACCAAAGAGAAGCTGGAGAGCGGAAATATATACAGGGAATATTCCGGTCGCCCGTTTGAAAGCCGCAGCACGAGACCGGGTAAAAGAACAAAAAAATGACGCCACTTATTTGGCCCGGCTCTTTACACAGAGCCGGGCACATTTTTTTCAAGCCCCTTTTCGATCAAGCTGCATCACGGCGGGGGGTCGCTTCCGACAACCGGTGATCGGGGTTTTAGAGAAAAGAGGGAGGGCGGTATTGGCTCGTATACTGATCATAGATGACGATAGAGATGTCAGGGCCCTCTATGGCCTGATGCTCGAACGCGAGGGTCATCTGGTCCTCGATGCCGGTGACGGGTACGAGGGGGTGCGGCTCTTCCAGGAGAAGGGGGCTGATCTGGTGATCACGGATATCGTGATGCCCGGGATGAGCGGGATGGAGACCATCATGGAGCTGAGGCTGATAACCCCGGACGTCAAGATCATCGCCATATCCGGAGGCGACCACATCGCGCCCGAGTATTATCTCAAGGTGGTGAAGAACCTCGATACCCTCTGCGAGCTGAAAAAACCCATCCACCGCCAGGAGCTTCTCAGCGCAGTAGAGGCGCTTCTGTAGCGCCCGGGCCAGGGTGCCGGTGATGCGCCCGAATTCCCTGTTCAAAGGTCTGTGCCGTTGGTCGATCAGCCCTTGCCTCACCACATCCGGCTCTTTACTATCAGGATCATGCAGGAGCCTGCTCATCGTCTGATGGACATTTCGCTAGGCAGCGGATCAAAAACACCGGATATGGGGGATACATGGAAGAAAGGAAAGACGTGTTCCGCAGGGTCAGGCTGATCTGCCCCCGGTGCAGGCAGGGAACCCTCGAAGCCGCCCCGGAGAGCTCGGCCTTGTGCCCGGTATGCGATGCCCGGTATCCTTGTGAGGGAAGGCTCGTCGATCTCCTGCCGGAAAGGGATTTCCCCCTGTCACTCCCTCAGCATATCATGGAGTCGAGTCTGGTGGTCCCGATTTACGACAGTCTGCTGTGGAGAAGGAACCCGCTGCTCCAGATGTTCATGGGCCTGACATTCGACGAGGAGGCCGGGACGATCCTCCATGCACTCAGACTCGAGCCGGGCGCCACCGTGCTCGATCTCGCCTGCGGAACCGGGATTTATGGCAGGAGGATAGCAAAGCGGTTTCCGGGCAGCTTTGTCATCGGGCTCGACCTCTCGCTTCCCATGCTCGGCTTGGCTGGCAGGCGTTTTGATGCACAGGGTTCACACGACAGCCTTCTGATCCATGGAAACGCCCAAGACCTCCCCCTGGAGGATGGTGCCGTGGACGCTGCACTGTGCGGCGGTGCCCTGCATCTGTTTCCCGACCCCGGAAAAGCGCTCAGGGAGGCAGGGAGGGTGGTGAAGTCGGGAGGGATCTTTGCTGCAGCCGCCTACTATCGCAGGCAGAGCTGGCTCTCGCTCTTTGTCGAGCAGATTGCGGGTGTCATGGGCGGGGTTCGTGGACATTCGCGGGACGAATACCTGCAGATGATGCGTGATGCGGGGTTCAAAAAGGCGGCCCTTCTGCACGAAGGTCCCGTGTGGACGGTACTGAGCGGGGTCAGGAGATAGAGACCCTGGGTGAGATCCTGTTCTGCATTGCCGGGCGGGTCGCTCTCCACTCCGGCCTGTGCGCTGTCATGGAACACTGCTATTGGCCTTCTCCGGCAGCCTTTGTTTCGATGACTCACCCGCGACTGAAATTCGTATTTCGGATAATGACCGGGGTGACCGAGCACGAACACCAGGTCTATCCCTGATCC